>Ga0228615_1000891_pt1 | contig 15857 bp, 15 predicted proteins | sample 16DmetaG_FD_190530 | JGI IMG/M metagenome (GOLD analysis project Ga0228615, IMG submission 190530) | Seawater microbial communities from Monterey Bay, California, United States - 16D | ecosystem: Environmental > Aquatic > Marine > Coastal | place: USA: California | collected 2016-10-17
AACATCCGGAAATTAAAAATTTATTTTCTCATTTTGAAGATGGCAGATTTGTGCCGCTCTCAAGAGCTGTAAACTAGTCTATTCTTCAAAAGCTATCTGCAGAGAGGTTGTGAAAACTTCCATTGCTTCTTTTAAATCCTCTAAACCCAAGAAAGTTGGCGCTAGTCTAATATTTGAGTCTGTAGGATCATTAAAGTGTGGGTATGTCGATCCAGCAGGAGTTATCAAAACCCCGGCCTCTTCACATAGCGCTATTACCCTTTTAGCAATCGGCTTGCTTGTGTTGTAAGAAATAAAATATCCACCCGTTGGTTTCTTGTAACTACCTATCTCTGAGCTTAAAGAGTCTAATGCTTGAAAAGCTATTTCAAATTTCGGTTTAACCAAGTCTGCATGCTTGCTCATATGATTAAAAACATCATGCTTATTTTTAATAAATTGTATATGACGCATCTGATTAACTTTATCGGAGCAAACTATCATGGAGCCTCTTTGTCTCACCAAAAGATTAAAAAGCTTTGTGCCAGCTGCTGCAAAAGATAATCCACCACCACCAAATGTGACCTTGGAAAAAGAACAAAAAATTGCGGTTTGATCCAAAGCATCAAATTTCTTAGCTAGCTCCCATGAGGATGTTTGATTCGGGGTTGGTGAAAAGTCATGCAATAAATATGCATGATCCAAGATAAACAAAAATTCATTTGAGTAAGATTTTCCTGCCTCTAACAGCTCTGACATATTGTCATCTGTGTAAATATCACCAGTAGGATTAGAGTGACGAGGAACGCAGATGATGCCTTTGATATTTTCATGTTCTGCAAGCAATGCTTTAAATTTATTAATGTCTACGCCAGACCCAGTCAGGGGAACTGGTAACATTTCTATTCCAAAATCATCCAATAATCTGAAATGCCTATCAAAGCCTGGAACAGGACAAATAAACTTCAAGTTTTCTTGGTTCTTCCATGGCGTCTCTAGGCCAAATAAATAATTTGCCAGAATAAGTTGATAGATAAGAAGTAAACTGGATTGCTCTCCAACCAAGGTGTTACCTGCAGGAGCTGAAAGTAACTCGCCTCCCAGCGCTCTTGCCTCAGGGATACCTAAAGGGTCGCCATAGTTGCGAACATCTACCCCGCTTGGGCTCTCAGCAGGTACCTTTAAATTTAAAAGGTCGTTTGAAAGATCTAATTGATCAGAGCCAGGTTTACCACGAGTTAAATCAATCTTTAGGTTTTTAGATTTTAAAGTGGCAAATTTAGATTCCAGAGATTCATCCATAGTATCATTGGGTATATAAGTAAATATATTTTATAGGATAAATTTATAAGTGACATATATATGGATTCTTTTAGTAGTAATAATCCTGCTTTTAGGGCTATTAATCTATCTTAATATCAAAGACAGCTCGCAAAGCTCAGATTCTAAAGAGTCGCTTAGGGATCTCGATAAAGCTGTCGAAAGACAAGAAGCGAAACTATCTGACCTATCAAATGATATTCAATCCTTCCAAGATCCTCTAAGTAAACTTAATCGGTATTTATCTGGTGGTGCTCTTGCTGGGACTTTTGGTGAATGGTCGCTAGATGCAATTGTGAAGGATATTTTTCACCATAATCAATTTATTGCTAACGCAGAAGTGATCCCTGGTTCAGGTAGAAGAGTTGAATTTGCAATCAAATTACCGGAGGGTTTGCTTCTTCCCATTGATGCAAAATTTCCATCAGGTCTATTTGATAACTACTTATCTGCCGTTGACAATAGAAACCCTCAACTCATCAAAGCTTCCTCAGATGCAATTAGAAGACACGTTCAAAAAGATGCGAAAGATATAAAAGAAAAATATATCCAATCAGGCATAACAATTGAACTAGGCATTATGTACATCCCAAGTGAATCGCTCATGCAGCTCATTGATTCAATTGATAATATAAGAGAAGAAATATTTAGAGATAACCGAGTTCTCATTATGGGGCCAAATTCTCTTGCTGCATATTTAATAAGCGTTCATATGGGGTTTAGAACTCTTGCTCTTAATGAAAGAGCGAGTGAGATTATGAAAGAGTTTGGGAAACTCAAAAAAGAATTTGAAAATTTTGGAAGCTCTACTGAAGAGCTACAGAAAAAGACTGACGCAATGTTAAAAGCTGTTAATGAGCATGCTACAAGAGAAAGGCAAATGAACAAGGCAATTAAAAATATGGATCAAGTAGAAAGTTAAAAAATAATTAGCGAATAAAAATCTTGTCTTCTTGAAATTCTATTATCCTGTCTGAAAAATACTTAGCTTCTTCTTCGTCATGAGTTACTAACAAGACAGATAAATCTTTATTTTTAAAAATTTTCTTGGTCTCTTCGTGTAACTCCTCTTTAAGATTTTTATCTAGTGCGCCAAACGGCTCATCAAGCAAAAGAATATCTGGATTAGTGATTAATGCTCTGGCAAATGCAACCCTTTGTTGCTGGCCAGCAGAAATTTCATGAGGATATTTTTTGCTTAGATCAGCAACCTTAAATAGACTAAGATACTCTTGAGCTAAAGATTCTCTTTCTTGAATATGGCTGATGCCAAACATTACATTTTTTTCAATATTAAGATGTGGAAAAAGAGCTCTGTCTTCAACCACCAATCCTAAATTTCTTTTTTCTGGAGGCAAAAGGAAATTTTTCTTTGAAGCAACTTTTTCGCTTATGATTACCTCGCCATCCATCACATCCTCTAATCCAGCAACGATTCTTAATAGAGTGGTTTTCCCTATACCAGAAGGACCAAGAATTGAAACTATTTCACCTTTCTTTAACGAAAAATTAAAATCTTTAATTATTGAACTAGCTTGATCATAGGCATGAGATAAATTTCTAATTTCAAGTATATTTTTCATTAGCTCTTTTCCAATCTTGATGCCCTAATCATTTGCGAGATAAAGAAAATCGGTATTAATCCAATCAATATTATCGCGGTTGCTGGAGCTGCTGCCTCGACCATTCTTTCCTCAGAAGCATAAATATATGTCGAAACTGCCAAAGTTTCAAAATTAAAAGGCCTCAAAATTAAGGTGGCTGGTAATTCTTTTACAACTTCAGAGGTTACTAAAAGAATGCTTGTAAAAAAACTTGTTTTCAATATAGGAAAATGGACTCTAAAAAGAAGGTTTAAACCCGTCGATTTTAGAACACGCGCACTGTCATCAATTGTTTGGCTAATTTTTTGATAGCCAGCCTCATAAGTTGAATTGGCCAAAGCATATGATTTGATAATGTATGCAAAGATTAAGCCAAATAAGCTTCCGGTAAGGAAATATCCCTCAAATGAATTCAAGATATTGTTATCTAAAAATACAAATAATTGAACAATTCCAACTGCAAGAATAAGGCCTGGAACAGCATAGCCAATGTTTAAAAAGGGATTTATAGATTTAATTACAGAGCTATTTTTATATCTAATTGAAAAATTAATAATCATGGCAATGAAAGTACACAGAATTGCTGAGAGAATTGATAATAAAACTGTATTTAATGATATTGAAAAAAATTGTTCATTAAAAAAGCTAGTGTTAAATCTTAAAGACCAATTTAAAATCTCAAGTATAGGCAATATAAAACCAATAAATATTGGGATAAAACATACAAAGAAGCATACAAAGGATCCAAGTGAGCCCAATCTTGTCACCTGTGTTGGTTTAAAGTTTGATCCAATGGTGGAGTAGTTAGCATTTTTTCTAGAGGTGCGCTCGATCACTAAGCAAAAAGTGATAAATATTAACAACATTGATGCAAGCTGCATTGCTGTTGTTAAATCATACATTCCATACCATGTTCTAAAAATACCAGTTGTAAATGTTGAAATGGCAAAGTGATCGACTGCACCGAAATCAGACAAAGTCTCCATGGCTACAATCATCGTACCTGCAATTAATGCAGGCCTTACCAAAGGAAGAGCAAGTTTTAAAAAAATTGATGCTTGAGATAAACCCAATGTTCTGCCAACCTCGAACATGGATCTAGATTGATTGAGAAAAGCAGTTCGACAAATCAAGTATACATATGGATAGAGGGTGAATGAAAAAACTATAATTGCGCCATAGATATTTCTGATATTAGGAAATAGCATCTCATTTTGTTCTAAATTAAATAGTGACCGAGCAATTTCATTCATTGTTCCATATGAATCAAATAACCCAGTAAAGGTGTAAGCCAAAATATAAGGTGGTATTGCCAATGGTAATATAAGACCCCATTCAAAAAACCGTTTTCCAAAAAATTGATAGTTTGATACTAACCATGCCGTCAGAGAGCCAATGATCATAACTATTAAAGAAACTCCTGATACCAAGATGAGTGAATTGAGAATGTAGTCACCTAAGACATACTCATATATGTGACTCCAGTTTTCGGAGTAATCAGCGAATACACTAGATAAGATGATTAAAATTGGAGCAAGAAAAAATAAAAGGATAAAAAGCGGAATGCCATGCCAAACAGAAAAGATTTTTGAAGACCGCACTTTATAAAACTGAGTTTAGTTAATAAATGAGGTTATCACAGTATTGTTATTTCCAGCCAACTCTGTCCATAAGTTTTATAGCTTCTGAATTATACTTTCCATATTCTGAGACCTGCATTTTGTCCTCAAGAAAACCCAAGCCTGAACTGGCTATATCTGGATGAGGCGATACATCAGTTAGAACGGGGTATTCAAATGAATTATTTACCATGCTTGATTGCATTTCTCTTGAAAGCAAAAACTCAATAAATCTGTTTGCATTGTGAATGTTTTTAGCATTCTTAAGAACTCCCAGCCCACTGATATTTATGTGGACTCCTCTATTGCTTTGATTAGGAAAAAACATTTTTACTTTTTTGGCCGCTTTAACTTGCTCATTTCCTGCTTTTCCAGACAACATGTACCCGTAATAATAGCTATTTGCGATTGCAAGGTCAGCCAACTCATTAGCAACAGCCATAATCTGCGATCTATCATTCCCTTGAGGTTTTCTTGCTAAATTAGAGACAAGACCTTTGGCCCATTTTTCTGTTTTTTCAATACCATGAGTTGATATTAATGATGCAACTAGTGATTGATTATAGATGTTACTTGAGCTTCTTATTACAACTCTTCCATTCCACTCATCGCTTGATAAGTTCTCATAGCTAAGATCTATGAGCTCTTCATCCGAAACAGTTTTAGGATTATAAAAAATCACTCTTGCTCTTTTGGCAATTGCGATCCATTCATTGTTTGGGCCTCTTAAGTTCATTGGAACGATTGAAAGAGCTTTTGAAGATGAAATGCTTTGAAAATATCCTTCTTTTTGAATTTTCCATAAATTACCAGCATCAACTGTAAAGAAAATGTCAGCTGGTGAGTTTTTTCCTTCAGATTTTAGTCTTTCGAGCAAAGCATTCCCATTACCGGATATAACATTAATTTTAATTCCTGTTTCATTACGAAAATCTTCATATAGCTGATCATCAGAATCATAATGCCTAGAAGTATATATATTGACCTCATTAGCAAATGATAAAGAGCTAACCAGCATAAAAATGATCGAAAACAAAGACTTAAACATAGATAACCTCGTAATTGTTAATTGAGAATGATTCTCGTTTGGATTATATACAAAGAAAAGCCCTTTTCAAATTAACCGGCTGAATTAAGATGTTAGTATGCATTCCTATGAGTAAAAATATCAATGAATAAAACATCGCTTCATAATGCTCATATTCAACTGGGCGCTAAAATGGTGAACTTTTCTAATTGGGAAATGCCAATTAGTTATTCATCTCTGATCGAAGAGCATAATGCTGTGAGAAATGCAGCAGGCATTTTTGATGTATCGCACATGTCAGTGTTTGATTTTGATGATGGCGATCAAATTGCCTTCTTTGAAAAAATTTTTGCCAATGACATTAAAAAAATCTACAAGGATGACAAGGCAATTTATGGTGCTCTGCTTAATGAAGAAGGTGGTATTTTAGATGACCTCATCATCTATCATGCAAACAATAAGTTTAGACTGGTTTCCAATTGTTCAACCCGAGAGCAAAATAGGCAATGGTTCGAAAAACATGCTGTTGAATTTGGGGTAAAGGTCATTGAAAGATCTGATATGGGCGTACTAGCTATTCAAGGCCCTGATGCGCTCAAAAAAATTTTGGAAATTAAAGAGATTGATGCTCAAGTAAATACCCTGCAATCATTTGAGTGCATGTTTGAGGGCGATAAATTGTATGCAAGAACTGGTTACACTGGCGAAGACGGCCTGGAATTAATTGTTCCAACTCAAGATATTGATCACTTGTGGAACCAAGCATTAGAGCTGGGATGCGCGCCTATTGGTTTGGGGGCTCGTGATACCCTTCGACTGGAGGCAGGTTTAAATTTATATGGTAATGATATGACAATCAATAACCACCCATATGAATCAAATTTGGGCTGGACGATTGATATGAGCGATCAGAATCGTAAATTCATTGGAAAAGATGCTCTCCTATCAATTGATCAAAGTAAATCACAAAAAATAGTTGGCATTATTCTTCAAGATAAGGGAGTTCTAAGATCTGGTTATGAGATCACTCATGAACAAGGAAAAGGTATGGTGTTAAGTGGCTCATATTCTCCCACTCTCCAATCTAGCATTGGTCTCGCAAGAGTGGATCAGGGTTTTCAAGAAAATGGGAAGGTCATGATAAGAAATAAGGTATTAAATATTGATTTTGTATCGCCTAGATTCCTAAGAAAAGGTAAAATCTAAATATGAGTGATGTACCCGGCGATTTAAAATTCCTTTCATCCCATGAATGGGCAAGAGTAGAATCAGACGGCACCATTACCATTGGTATCAGTGATCATGCGCAAGACCTTTTGGGTGATATTGTCTTTGTTGAGTTGCCTGAAGTTGGGCAATCCGTGGATGCTGAAAATGATACTGCCATAGTTGAATCTGTAAAGGCTGCTTCAGATATTTACTCTCCTCTTTCAGGTGAAGTCATAGAAGTAAACTCCCTATTAGAAGATCAACCAGAAATAATAAACTCTTCTCCGTACGAAGATGGATGGTTCTTTAAACTTACTCCCTCTGATATGGGCGAGTTAGATAATTTGCTATCTCCTGAAGATTACAGTGAAGTCTGCGAAGACTAACTCTAGACTAAGACAGCTTGATGAGTGGAAATACACACTCTTTGAAATAAAAATTAATAATGGAAAATTTTGATAGCTTTGCACTAAGACATATTGGTTTAAGCCAGATGGATATTGACCTTCTGCTAGATCAGCTTGGATATAAGGACTTAGAAGAGTTCTCAAAGTCTGTGCTACCTAAAAATATCTTTACTGAAGAAAAGCTTGATCTTGGTGATGCCATGTCTGAAGAAGAAGCGCTAAAAGCTCTAAAAGAAATATCAAAAGAAAATACTGTGTATCGATCATTTATTGGTCAAGGCTACTATGGAACAGTTACACCAAAAGTTATTTTAAGAAATGTTTTTGAAAACCCTGGATGGTATACCTCCTATACCCCCTATCAGGCAGAAATCTCTCAAGGCAGGTTAGAAGCACTTATCAATTTTCAAACCATGGTTGGAGATCTCACAGGATTTGAAATAGCTAATGCGTCCCTACTTGATGAGGCCACCGCAGCAGCAGAATCAATGACTTTAGCTCACAGAGTTGGTAAATCTAAATCCCAAAGATTTTTTATAGATCAAAACTGTTTTCCCCAAACAATCTCTGTGGTGACAGCAAGAGCAAAACCGATAGGTATTGAGGTAATGATAGGTGACCCACAACAGTTAAATGATTTAAAAGAAGATACATATTTTGGAGCTTTGCTCCAATATCCTGGCAACGATGGTGCGGTCATTGATTTCTCTCAAGAAATTGTAAGTATGCATGAACAAAATGGTCTGGTGATCATGGCAACCGACTTGTTGGCTCTAACGCTATTAAAAAGCCCTGGTGAGATGGGTGCTGATATAGCAATAGGAAGCTCGCAAAGGTTTGGGGTGCCTCTCGGCTTTGGTGGGCCACATGCAGCATTTATGGCCACCAAAGAAAAATATAAAAGATCCCTGCCTGGAAGATTAGTTGGAGCATCGATTGATGAGGACGGCAGAACAGCATACAGATTAGCTTTGCAAACAAGAGAACAGCACATAAGAAGAGAGAAAGCCACAAGCAACATATGTACTGCCCAGGCACTCTTAGCAATCATGGCAAGTTTTTATGCTGCATATCATGGCCCGAGTGGATTGAAACAGATCGCTCAGTCTGTTCGCTCAAAAGCAGTTGCCTTGGCAAAAGGAATTAATGAGCTTGGGTATGATCTCAAGTCTTCTAGTTTTTTTGATACTGTAACTATCTATACTGAATCTCTTACACAGGAAATTTTTTCAACTGCTCAAGATCAACTGATGAATCTTAGGGCACTTGATGCAAATCATATAAGCATCTCATTGGATGAAACAACAACAAGACAAGAGATCAAAAATATAACAAAAATTTTTAAAGACTTGTCGAAAAAAGAAAAGGCTGTTTTAAGCTTCGAGCTGCCAATCAATATCGTAAGATCATCTGAATATCTAACTCACCCAGTCTTTCATCTGTATCGAACTGAAACAGAAATGTTGAGGTACATAAGAAAACTTGGTGATAAAGACATTGCTCTGGATCGAGCAATGATTCCGTTGGGCTCATGCACTATGAAATTAAATGCCACATCTGAAATGATCCCTGTTGGTTGGGAAGAATTCTCAAACATTCATCCTTATGCGCCTCATGATCAAACGGCTGGTTATAAAACCTTAATAAATGATCTTGAGACTAAGCTAACCGAGATAACGGGTTATTCAGCTGTATCTTTACAACCAAATGCTGGTTCTCAAGGGGAATATGCTGGTTTATTGGCAATCGATGCATTTCATCGAAGTAATGGCGAGCAGCAAAGAAAGATATGTTTAATTCCTGAATCAGCCCACGGAACAAATCCTGCGTCTGCGCAAATGGCTGGCATGAAGGTTGTGCCAATAAGCTGTGATAAAAAAGGGAATATTGATTTAGAGGATCTGGGTGAAAAAGCTTCTAAGCATTCAGATGAGTTAGCTGCCATTATGATTACCTACCCTTCAACACATGGAGTCTTTGAGACAACCGTAACCGAAGTATGCAAGATCGTTCATGATCACGGCGGGAAGGTTTATATTGATGGCGCCAACTTGAATGCTATGGTTGGTTTATGCAAACCGGGTGAGTTTGGGGGCGATGTATCCCATCTTAATCTGCATAAGACATTCTGCATTCCTCATGGTGGCGGTGGACCGGGTGTTGGACCAATTGGGGTTGTAAAAGATTTAGTGCCTCATTTACCATCTGATCCTTTGACATATGAACCCTCATTAAAGAATGTTGGGCCAGTCTCGGCAACTAATTTCGGAAGTGCTTCTATTCTTCCAATCAGCTGGATGTACATTCAAATGATGGGAGCATCAGGCCTAAGAAAGGCAACACAGGTAGCAATTCTGAGTGCAAATTATATTGCACAAAAATTGAGCCCTCACTTCAAAATTTTATATACAGGCAAAAATAATTTGATTGCGCATGAATGTATTGTTGATATCAGGCCATTAAAAGAGTTATGCGGGGTTGAGGTTGATGATATTGCAAAGAGATTAATAGATTTTGGATTTCATGCTCCAACTATGTCTTTTCCTGTGCCTGGGACTTTAATGATTGAGCCAACTGAAAGTGAATCGTTGGCCGAACTGGATAGATTTATTGAAGCTATGATTTATATTCGTCATGAAATCACACAAGTTGAAGGCGGTACATACTCTATTGAAGAAAGCCCTTTAAGAAATGCTCCCCATTGTGCTGAAAAAGTAAGCAGTGATAACTGGCAACAAAAATATTCTCGTTCTGTAGCCGCCTATCCTGTTGATCTAAGGGGTAGAAATAAATATTGGCCTCCGATAGGAAGAGTCGATAATGTCTATGGAGACAAGAATTTGATGTGCTCTTGTCCTTCCATGTCAGATTACCAAGAAGAAAGCTAAATTATCGGCAAATAGATTACTTCCCAGCCCCTCTCATTAGAGATTGTCTCAAGCTTTATATCTGGGTTTACAGCCTTTGGAAATTCAACAGATTCCATTAAAGGTAAGTCATTGATAGAGTCTGAATAAAATGTCACTCCAGAAAAATCATCGTATTGATGAGCTTGCATCCAGATTTCTACTAATTTTAATTTCCCCACACCCAGTGCTGATGGCGGGATAAACTCCCCTGTGCATTTCTTATCTTTAAATTCGACCTTAGTGCCAATAACATTATTAATGTCGAGTCTTTGAGCTATTGGCTTCACAATTAACTCATTGGTTGCACTCGCAAGTAATATTGTATGACCTTTATCATAATGATCATGAATCAATTTAAGAGCAAAAATATTAATCATGGGCTCAATGATTGTCTCTACAAAAGGCAGTATTATTTTACTGATTTCTTCCTGTGTCATGCCAACATAGGGCTTTAAGGCAAAATTCGTGTATTGATTAAAATCTAATTGGCCCTGTTGATAATCTTTGATGAATTCATCATTTTTTAACTTAGCCACTTCATCAAGCAGATTTATATCTACCAAGTAATTAATCATCGAATAATCTGAATCACCGTTTAGAATGGTATTATCTAAATCGAAAATTGCTAATTCAGGCTTGCTCATAAGGAGTTAATCTAACATGAATGATAAATCTTACAGAAAAAATGTTGGCTTAATTGTCTTAGATCAAAAGAATCAGCTTCTTGTCTGCAGAAGAAAAGGGAAAAAAACCTGGCAATTCCCCCAAGGTGGAATTGATGATGGTGAATCTCATATCCAAGCTGCATACAGAGAACTATTTGAAGAAGTGGGCATCAAAAAAAACCAAGTCAAGATTATTCAAAAGAGCAGCCATTGGTATCACTATGACTTGCCCGAGCAATATCAACCCTGGCCTAAGAGTTTAAAAAATTTCAAAGGCCAAATTCAAAAGTGGTACATGTTTAAAGCTAATGTTGAGCTAGAAATAAACCTCCTGAATGAAATACCTCAAGAATTCGTTGAGTATAAATGGTCTACCTATTGGCATGCTTTAGCCAGTGTTGTGCCATTTAAAAGAGAGGTTTACAGAAATGTCTTGGCTGAATTCCTGCCAAAATATATCCAGCTGCACAATGATTGAAATTTTGATCTATCTTTTACTTGGTGCATGCACGGGTTTGCTTGCAGGTATGTTTGGAATTGGTGGAGGTAGCCTATTAGTCCCATCCCTTATTTTTATTTTTTATGGCATGGGTTTTGATAGCTCCATTATTGTACTCATGGCTATAGGCACATCGCTGGCGAGTATATTTTTTTCTGCTCTCTCTTCTGCTCTCTCTCATCATAATAAAAACAGTGTGGAGTGGTCATTAGTAGCGCCTCTCTCCGTGGGCATGATTTTGGGTGCTGTGGTTGGAGCTGGATACGCAGTAACTCTTTCAAATAATAATTTAAAATGGATTATTACTATTTTCTTAATTGTCATTGGCGCAGAAATGATTTCAGGTTTTACACAAGCTCTTGCAAAGAAAGACAAAGGCAGGATCTCTTTATCTAAATCAATTGTTCCGATACATGGATCTTGGATAGGATTTTTATCTTCAATCATTGGCATCGGAGGCGGCTCATTTACAACCCCTTTAATAATTGCTGGAGGCTACAATATTCGAAAAGGAATTGGGACTGCAGCAGCCTGTGGGGTTCCGATTGCCGCTGCAGGAGCAATTGGATATACGTATTATGGACAAACAACTGATGCAAATCTCCCCATGGGGGCTGTTGGGTATGTTTTTTGGCCAGCTGTTATATCTATTTCATTGGCTAGTATTTTTACAGCTAAGCTTGGAGCTAACATTAGTCACTCTATTTCTGAGAAGGCGCTAAAAGTCTCCTTTGGAGTATTTTTGATCATGGTAGGAATTTTAGTGGTAGTAAATTGATTATTGAGCTCTCAGATTTTTTTAATAACCCTAGCTTAATTGAAATTGGTTGGCTTCGAATTCAATATTATGCTGTGACATGGGTGCTGTCAGCAGTCTTCATTTTTCAGTATCTTAAGAGCCATCGCATTATTAGCGAGCTGCAATTAACTGCTGATCAGGTAAACGACATCGTATTTTTATATGGGTTAATATTTGGTGCCATGCTCGGTGGCAGGCTTGGATACATGTTTTTCTATGGCTTGGATCAATTAGCATCTAATCCACTTAGCTTATTCTTTATATGGGAGGGTGGCCTAAGCTTTCATGGTGGTTTGATTGGGGTAATTGTCAGTTTATATGTCTACTCTTTTCAGTATAGAATTTCTTTTCTCAGGCTTGCTGATTCTATTTGTATGGCAATGCCCATTGGACTCGGGCTGGTAAGAATTGGAAACTTTTTAAATGGAGAGCTCTACGGCAGACCAACTGATGGGACCTGGGGTTTTATTTTTCCAACAGATCCATATGGCTTTACAAGACACCCCTCTCAACTTTATGAAGCAGTTTTTGAAGGCTTATTCCTCTTTATTTTATTAATTTTTATTAGCGCTAAAAATAATAAGCATGGGGTTGTCAGTGGAAGCTTCTTATTAGCTTATGGATTAATTAGATTTCTAATTGAATACTTTAGGCAGCCTGATTCTCACATGGGTTTTGTTGCTTTACAATTAAGCATGGGCCAACTTCTTAGCATCCCTATGGTTATAATTGGGCTCATATTAATAATAATATCATTGAGAAAAGATGAAGCAGTATCTTGAGCTTTTAGAATATATTTTACAACACGGTGATGATCGTGGAGATAGAACTGGGACAGGCGTTATTTCGTCTTTTGGTCATCAGATTCGTTTTAATCTTGAAGATGGCTTTCCTGCAGTTACAACTAAATCACTTGCATGGAAGGGAGTTGTATCGGAGCTATTATGGTTTTTAGAAGGCTCTGATGATGAACGAAGGCTTGCAGAGATTAGATTTCAAAAAGATAGATCTGAGCTAACAGATTTAAGTAAATTTTCTACCATTTGGACAGACAATGCTGATAACCAAGGTATTGAACTTGGATATGAGAATAATGAAACTACAAAAAAACTGGGCCCAGTTTATGGCGTTCAATGGAGAAACTGGGGAGGAGTTGACCAGATTAAGAAGCTGATCAATGACCTAGAAGCTAACCCTAATGGGCGAAGGCATATATTAAGCGCATGGAATGTTGAAAAACTTGATTCTATGGCCCTGCCCCCTTGCCATGTCATGTCTCAATTCTATGTTTCAAAAAATGACCGACTTTCCTGTCAAATGTATCAAAGAAGTGCAGATATGTTCTTAGGTGTTCCATTTAATATTGCAAGCTATGCGTTACTCCAGTCTATTTTAGCTAATATCTTAAACCTAACACCTGGTGAGTTTGTGCATACATTTGGAGATGCTCACATATATAACAACAGCATTGAGCAGGTTCAAGAGCAACTCAGTAGAGAGCCTAAAAAACTTCCAAAATTAATTATGCCCAATCTTGATTCAATTGAAGCACTTCATGACTATTCTGTTGATGATTTTGTTTTAGAAGGATATGAATCTCATCCAGCTCTGAAAGCTCAAATGGCAATATAGATAAATGATTATTTCGCATTTAGTTGCTCTCTCCAATAACTTTGTTATAGGTGTGAATAATGATCTGCCTTGGAAATTGAAAAGAGACCTTCAGCATTTCAGCGCATACACACAAAATAAAGCTATTGTCATGGGAAGAAAGACATTTGAATCAATTGGGAGGCCACTGCCAAATAGGAAGAATATAGTTATCTCAACTAAATTGAATGCTCAGGAAGGATTAGAAGTAGTTCGCTCTCTTCAGCAAGGAATTGAATTGGCAAAAAAGTTGAGCAGAGACACTAAAGGAACTGAAGAAATTGTATTGATTGGAGGCGGCTATGTCTTTGAGGAGAGCAAAAATATGGTAAATAAACTTGTTTTGACTAGAGTTGATTGTGAGATTGAGGGAGATATTTTTTATCCTCAAATAGATTTAGGCAATTGGAAAAAAGTCTCGCAAGAATCTTTTAAGCAAGATGATGATAATGAGTATGATTTTTCTATTGAAACTTATTTAAAAAACTAAGAACTTTTTTCTTTCGCTTGAGATTGCTGAATAAAATCCCTTCTTAAAGCAAGATTTTTCACTCTGACTTCTTCATTTTCAGCATACTTGATCCAAGAATTAGCTGTCTTTTTAATACGTTTATCTTTATCTCTGGCAGCTGCTCTGAATTGTTTTTTTGCTTCATCAAAATTTTCTAACTCAAAATGGGCCTGCCCTAATACTAATTGAGCTTGTGATCTACTTTTAACTTTAGGTTTCTTTAATCCTGCTTCAATGGCTCTGATTGAGTCTTTGATTCGATCTTCAAACAAATAAAGATTGCCCAAGAGCACGTAAGTATCTCCATCCTTTGACATTTTAGCCGCTTGTTCGAGAACAGGAATAGCCTTATCGATTTCCTGAGCCATTCTCCATGAGTCAGCTAAAAGTTTTAGGTTTTTTTCGGTATCTTTGACTACAGGAACTAATTCTTCTTTCTTGGTTTCTTTGTTATCGACAAGCACTTTTTTGTTTTGCCCAGCTACCAGGACCTGAGCAGCCCAGTAAGGGTTTTTGCTGATTAAAAGCAGTTGCGCTAAGGCAAGATACTCACCCTCTTTATCAAGCAGATCCTTGTCAAAGGCAGCCTTTAAGGTGATCATATAATCCTCTTCTCTATCCATTTGCTGATATGTTCCACCCAATTGTAAGAAATATAGTTTCTTGGGGTAGTAATTAACCAAAATTTCATATATTCCTAATTGTTGTTCTAAAGAATATGCAGCGCTTATAATTTTCCTATCTTTCAATTCATTGAAACATGCTGCAAGAAGCACATACCAATTTTCTCTTGGACGATAGCCTTCTTCATCAGCAAGTCGTATGGCCTCTTCCATAGAGGATCTTGAGCGAACATAGTCTTCTTTTTGAAAGTATGCTGATGCTAGCAGGTAATATGACTGGGCTGTAATATTTTCAACCTCATCCATCCATTGAAGAATAAGTCGAATTCCCTTATCCCAGTTCTCTTTCACAAGATTTAATTGAGCAAGAGTTAATAGAGAGGATGTTCTTAAGGGAATGGTTGCTTCAGGTTCTTTGAGCAGTTGCTCATAAGCATACATAGCTTGATCATAATCTTCATCACTAAAGTAAATGTATCCCCAATAATTCCACATCACGGATCGGTCATAGCTTTTTAATTCAGCCCTCTGATTTAAAAGTTCTGTCAAAATTCTTCTAGCTTCAGCCCAATCAGGATCATCTTCTTCTTTTTCAATGAACTTACCTTTGTTATCAGGATCGGGCACTCTGACGGTTTTTTGTCTTTCAAGCGCTTCAACAACCTTCACTACTTTTTTTGCAGTTTTTGAAGTTAGGACTCTTGCTTTTTTATAGGTTTGTTTTTTTTCTGCTTTGTTGCTTGAGTTATTTTGGGCAAATGAGTCAATTGATCCAAGGGCAAAAGCTAAAATTATAGTAAATGAGAGTATGCGTCTAAGGTAATTTTTCATTAATCTTCCTCGAGGATAAATGTAAATTTATGTGGAACATCATCAACCCTTACAGCCTTACCATCAACGATCTTAGGTTTATACTTAAGTTTTACAGCAGCTCTCGAGGCAGCTGAATTAAATATAGAACATGGACGAAAAACTGTTTCAGGATTTGTTGGATCGCCACACGCACCCTCTAGAGGCTCTGCGTTTTCTACTGTTC
>Ga0228615_1000893_pt1 | contig 15849 bp, 15 predicted proteins | sample 16DmetaG_FD_190530 | JGI IMG/M metagenome (GOLD analysis project Ga0228615, IMG submission 190530) | Seawater microbial communities from Monterey Bay, California, United States - 16D | ecosystem: Environmental > Aquatic > Marine > Coastal | place: USA: California | collected 2016-10-17
AAACATAATTATGCTTCCAAAGCTTTGGTAATGCTTATTTTTCAGAGAGATAGATATCGTACTGCCCTTGCACATCTTCAGCAGTGATTGAATTTACAGTTGGTGACTTGATCCTCAAAACCCCTTCAGGGTCAACAATCCAATATGTAGGAAATCCACCTTCAACGTTTTCAAGGGTGTAATCTTTTGCAACTTCGGAATGAAGTATAGGATGTGTTGTATTGTACTGCATCGACCAATTCATGGCATAGGTTTGGTTAGCAGGTTCACTTGCTTCATTGCTCCCAAGAATCTCAACAAAACTTACGTTGTAACGATCATCAAGGTCTTCCATTTCTTGAATTAGACTCGTAGAATTCTCTGTCGCCTGAATGCAATAGGAGCACCATTCTCCCATGTTAAGCAGAACGACAAGCATAGTTCCTTCCATGTCAGAAAGTGTTACGTTTCTCCCATGCTGGTTGGGGGCGGTTAGATTGGGTATTTTTTCGGATATAGTTGGTGCAACACTACTTTCCTCTTCGGATTCATCCGAGCCAATGCATCCTGACAAAGGCATCAAAAGTATGAGAAGAACAACAAAAATTTGCTTACTTGGCATGATGTTGCCACTGGTTGATGAGCAATAAATCAAACCCCATCCATATTGAATTTAGATGTGACCATAGGGTACTTCAGCAGGAGCAGATTTTATTCGATTAAATATCATAGACATTGTATAAACTTTACATTATTTACTTCTTAATTGTTAGTGGATAAAATACTCTTTTGGGCTGTTTTCGGCGTTTCTGACAGAAATTCGGATTCATTATTATCGCCTTAAAATTGCGCTAAGAGCAAAAAAGATTGTGAACACAACCATCATCTCCATGACAACATCATAGTGAAATGCTAGAAAACCACTCATTAGAAAACTTGGAATTGAGAAACCAAGCAGTTTCCTCCATGTGAGAAGCCCTTTTGGAGGCTCATCCAAGTATGGTGAACCAGGCATAGTAAACCCTCAGGCGGTTGATGTGCCTTGAACTACAATTTCCACTAGTGCACCTGCAGGTAATGCTGCTGCTGCGAATGCTGCTCGTGCAGGTTTAATTTTCATGACCTCAACCCAAGCACCGTAAATTTCGTTCATTGCGGCAAAGTCGTTAATGTCCGCAAGAAGAACTTGTGCGAAACAAATGTTGTCTCGGGTTAGGTTTGCAGCATTGAGGAGGGCATCGATTTTATCCAAAGCACCTTGGGTTTGAGCTTGTACATCGTTACCGGCCTCAACTGCTATTTGCCCACTCAGCCAAAGTGTTCCACCGGCCATAACTCCTGCTGAATACGGGCCGTACTTGTTCGCTCCTGTAAGTTCAACGCTCTTTTTGTCCATATGCGTGCGTTGAAGTTTCAGCATCTAAACTTCGCGCATCCAAGCGATGCATTGAGGGTGGGTTGACCACAGCAAGGTGTATGCGCACCTGCTGGGTTTTGGACCATCCAGCACATGTTCGCTTACTCGCTCCGTTTTTGCGTGCTGGACAAAGTAATGATGTTCTTATCGCTACACGGCGTAAAGAAGTCGAAAATCTACTTCAGCAAGGTGACGGCCATTTGCCTCGACGTCAAACTCATTGGGTCGAACGGCCGACTGGAAAGAGTCGTCGCAGAAAAGCACTCTCAAGATGGTCATCAAGTCATCAGTTTTTACGGGAATGCAATAAAAACGCTGAGTCGGTCAAACGTATTGTATCCATTGGGGCACCCATTGAATTGATGGCGTGGAAGTCACCGTTCTTACGAAGGAAACTGAAATCAATCACCGAACGGTGGTATATCACCGATACTGAAGTGAATCATATCGCTCACTCTCTTGCTCTTAAGGCTGCTACCCACATCATTTTACCGACACATTGGAAAGGAGAAATCGACAATGGTTTTTCGAGTAAACTCGCTCGACACTCTGTTCATCACCTCAACGGATTGCATGGCCATGTGCATTTACGTCCGAGTCGCCGCCCGTCACAGGTGAGTAATCCTCCGAGAGTCCTTGTTCGACAATTGCAAGGCGGCGGCGTTCATGACGATGATGAGATCATATCCATCCCTGAGGAGGTCTTTGAAGGTCTTCTCATTACTTCGGCTGATGAAAATGAATATTTCGGGGATGCATGGGCTCTGGACCGGGAACTCGCTGCACACGACGCTGTGATTACTCAATCTGTTACTGTGGCTAGCGAAGCGGTTCTTCTTGGTACGCCAACCTTACTTGTGTCTGCAGCGGAACGAGGTTTTCTTGACCGTTTAGAATCGGATGGCCATCCTCTGTTTAGATGGAAAGCAGAGTGTATTGGTGATGAGTGGAAGAACATGCAAGCACAATTTCTTACCGGTATTCATCTTACAGAAGCACTGGAACCAGAAGAATGGCCGAATACTCGAAATGAGTTGGCCAATGTTTTAGGTTGCGAACTCATTGATTGAGCCAATTTTGTAGAATAGTAAGATGGTCGCCAGCGAATTCAACTTTGCCTGAAAGCAACTCTTCAATAGGCCAGAAGCGAGCATCTTGAGCATCATCTCCAGCAACAGGTTGTTGCAAATCATCTACTTCTACTTCATACACTACGCTCACGATATGTTTCCGTGGGTCGCGTTCTGGGTCGCCCATGACCATAAGTAGACGCGGATTCTTGCCGTCCATTCCAGTCTCCTCACTGAGTTCTCTTAAAGCGGCATGTGCAGGGTCTTCATCTCGCTCCACAAATCCTCCTGGAAATGCCCAAGCCCCCTTCATTGGAGGAAATTTGCGTTGTATCAATAGAATTTCATCGCCTCTTCTTACTGCGGAATCAGCTGCTAGTGCAGGGTTGAGCCAACCGTTGCATTGGTCGCAAACAGCCATTATCTCACTCTCCGAAACGCCGTCGACGTTCTTGGAATGTGCGTATCGCTTTGAACAAGTCTTTCTTTTGGAATGAAGGCCAAAACACATCCGAGAAATACAATTCTGAATAGGCCATCTGCCACAGTAAAAAATTCGAAATCCGTTCTTCTCCACTGGTTCGAATGACCAAATCAGGGTCCGGCATATCTCCGGTGTACAATCGTTTTGAGACCGCTTTTTCATCGATTTCTTCAAGTTTTAATTCACCCGAAGCATGTTCAGATGCAAGCGAGCGAATGGCATCGATCATTTCTTCTCTGCTTCCATAGGCGAGGCAGACTGTGAAGACAAACTTGTCGTAATCGGCTGTTTTTTGTTCTGCATAATCAATCGCATCGTTGACTAATTTGGGAAGTAGTTCCCTTCGACCAATGACTTGAACACGTACTTTATTGTCATGAATCCGAGGGTCATCGGCAATATCTCGCAAGCCTTCGTTGTACAATTTGAATAAGGTCTTCAATTCTTCTTCAGGCCGATTCAAATTCTCCGTTGAGAGTGCATAAACGGTTAACCAAGGGATGCCAATTTCCAATGTCCAATCAAGAACCTTTTCCAATTTTTCTTTTCCGATACGATGGCCGATACCGGTTGCAAAGTTACTCTTCCAAGCAAAACGCCGATTTCCGTCCATAATGATGGCAAGGTGTTGGACTTTAACGGGATGGTCCATGACCTCTTTCAGGAGTTTAGACTCGACGGCTTGACCGAGTACATCTCCCATTCGTTCAGAGATACCCATGGTCCCGCCTCCGTGTTGGCGTAGCATCCATGAGGTATGATGTCATCCCCTACCCAAATTCAAATTTGAGGGCGAGATTTGAGAACCCCTACCTGTTGGCACAACCATGGACGAACATGCGTGGTGGCCGACAGGCGTTGCCCAATTGTCCATTGAAGAGGCGTATGAAGATGGAGAGTTGCGAACTTTGTTCGGACGCACCAATGTTTGGGACTACCGACCTTATTTGACGGCGAGTACATGGAGGGAACTCCCTGGGACAGGGATTGTTTGGGGTGAATGGGTTAGCGAGATCTCAACAGTTGAGGTTCTCTTCATAGACGAAAGAGGAATAGTTCTTCTTCTGAATAATTCTTATCAAGTTGATATTCAACCTTTTGCAGTAGGCGATGATGTTTCTCGTTTATCACGTTATGAGCCTTGGAGAAAGGCACTGAATAATCAACCTCTACATCTTCCTATCGGAGGCTGGAATGTTGACGGTAATGATCGAATCCTCATTTATCACTATCATCCAATAATTTCTGCAATCAACAACCAGGACCAAGTCATGGAGATGGTCCGAGGTCTGGGGGCACTCCACTCTTCTCTCGCTACGTTTGAAACTCCAAATACTGAACGAAGGTGGAATGACCGCTTGAAATCAATCGAAGATGTATTGAAAACCAAAACAATGTGGCGAGCACCGCATTCATCCTCAACCGTAGGTCTTCCTCGATTGCATCTTTCTCTTGACCGAGTTGTAGAGATTGATGGGGTCAAAAGATTTGTTCCGCTCAGCCGTCCACTTGCTGAACACCTCCTGTGTCAAAGCGATCGTTTACCATCGCTTGCAAGTTTGATGCTTCTTGAGCGTCAGTGGGCCGTTTCAGAGGTTCTTGAAGAGCATCATAGGCAAAGCCTGCTACAAGCATGGAGTGATTCTTGCCCCTCCACATGGTCATCTCCATCTGCTCTGTCTACGGTACGCGGTGGTGCGTGGGTTTGGCGCTATCATGCTACTCTCCTCGAACTTGCACAAGCGACAGCATTTGGAGATGAGAATGCAGTCACCCGTTGCAAAGCATGGCTGCAAGATGTCTCACGTCTACAGGCTCACCTCGGAACTTTACGTATGTGGAAATCAGGACAATGGATTGGAGTCACGAGCCTTTTAGTTGCCTTCTTTTCATCAAGAATGGATGCACTCTCGAGCACTCAAAGTCTTCTACTCACCGTATTAGGTGGCGTCATTATCGTTGCATCAAATGCCATTTATCGGTTTAAAGACCCGAAGCCGTATTAGGAATTCTGCATCATCCGCGCATCAAAGAATTTCAGATTCTTTTCTTTGGCCAGTTGCATAATGCCAAGCAGGAATTTCTCTTTTGCTTCGCGTTCAGGTGCCCCTCCAGCGACATCCCAATACAGGTTCAAAGACAGGTCTAGAGATTGAGCAGAAAGGGTTGCTACTTGGCACCAAGAGCTCTCGTGTTTAACGGTGACATCCGATCCAGTAACCAATACCATGACACCATCGCAAAACGAAGCGACATCGTCGGGGTCTGAATTAAGATCGAGGTGTAGGAGCGATTGCCATCTTCGCCATCTTCGCTTGCCAAAGTTTTCGATCGGAGTGTTGACTAAATTTGCGTTTGGAACCGTGACCACTGTATCAGCAGCGGTTCGCACGAGGGTAGTCCGAAGGCTGATCTCCATGACTTCGCCTTCAACAGAATCGATGATGACCCAATCGCCGACTTTGAATGGACGGTCAAGTAGGACGGTTGTGGCGCCAAAAAGATTGGAGATGGTGTCTTTAGCAGCCAAGGCCAGTGCTAGACCCGAAATTCCAAGTCCTGCAACTAGAGAAGTCAAGTTGAATCCAAGTGCATCGGCGATGAACACTGCTCCCAAAGCGATAATGAGGAATCGAAGAAGACTTTCGACTGCCGAGATGAGTGTTTTTTCTGAACCATCAAGTTCCCCGTCTTTGTCGAACAGTTCGACCACATCTTGGACGATTGAAACCAAACGGAAAGCCCAAACTACGAGCGAAACGGCAAATATCAATTGAAGAAGATTCGGTATCAAATCTTCAAGCACACCTGGAAGTACAAAGCCCGTAGTTTCGTCTGCTGGAAGTTCGAGAAGTGCACGAAGAATATAGAATGAAACACCGGCACCAGCAGCAGTCCCTAGGGCTTTGTCAGACTCTTTGACTGTCTTTGATTGAATCGAGTCAGAACGAATAATTTTCTTCAAGATTTTCGGCGATACTTTCATCGTCAGAAAACGCATGCCGATGGCAACGATGAGTAAACCGAATAAAACGGCAAGGGTGAGGTTGCTGAGGCCAAGAACTTGCTCGGACCAAAACGAATTATCAGCAGGGCTGAGAATGTTGCTCATGACAACTCCAACAGGTGCTCCTATTGGTCACTTTCGCCTCTTTTGGTCCCCTACGGGGACAGCCATTGCCGCGAACGCTTCAAGAAGTCGAGCGTTTTGGGTATACTGATAGCATGATGTCGAACGGTATAGTTGTCAGTACTCGCCCCTCTTTTGGAGCACTCATTGTTCTCCCACTTTTGTTGTCTCTCATCTCACCTTTGGCAATTGCCAGTGTTGCCCAAGATGAGCCAATGGGAACCACTCCAGAGGATATCTGGTCAAGCGATTACATCGATATGATTTTCCCTTGGGCGCCAGCAGGAGACAACATCCTTCAATTCAAAGAATACCACACTTACGATACGATGAAGACACGAATGATGCGTTTGGCTGAAGATAATCCTGACATCTTCGAATATCATGAAGGCATGAACGGTGGAACCAATGCTCGAGGTGAAGAAGTTACGGCAGATGCCTACGAAGGTTGGTATTACGGCCATTCCTCACCTTGGTTGAAGATTACCGGCGACGTTCAGGGCGGCTCTTACAATCCGTTTGTCGGTGATAACGGCAACTACGAAGACCGCCACGACGTCATGATTGTTGGTAACCACCACGCTCGCGAATGGATGTCCTACCAAGTTGTTATTCTTCAGATGGAAGTTATCGCTTTCTCTTACAACAACATCGGTTACGATAATGACGGTGACGGAGAAGTTGATGAGGACGGTTGGGGCGATGACAATGGTGACGGCATCCTTGATGATGATGGCGATTGCCTTGCTCTTGCTACCACGCCTACGAATTATCAAGACTCCAATGGCGATGGTACCAACTGCGGACCCGGCGACCATGGTGTCGACGAGGACTATTCCGAGCAATGGATTACTGACTTGGTTAATTCTCGTGAAATTTATCTCATCCCAATGCTCAATGTTGACGGTAATATCTACGACCGTGAGGTTTTCTGCCCAGCTCCTGCCTGGGAATCTTGCCCAAGTGGTGGTTGGAGAAAGAATCTCCGAGACAACACCTTTACCGGTGTAACGCCGTTACCTGATTTGCAGGAAGAAGTGGATGAAGACTGTGATGGTGTCGACCTAAACCGAAATTATCAGTTTGAGTGGGGCGCACCTTTGGGTGCGACTGGCCCGATTATTCCCGGTACATGCACTCCTTCTGAAGGCGAACTTGACGGCTCAAATAATGACGTTTACAACGGGCCAGTTGACGATAAGGACAACGACGGCGACGGACAAATTAACGAAGACCACGTCGATGGAAAGGATGACGACGCAGATGGCGTAACCGACGAAGACTGGTGGGGTGGAAACTCCGAACCAGAAACCAAGTTCATCCAAGACATGACAGAAATGAATGATGACACTGGCGATGGAGCGAGTGAATTCAAAGCCACAATGACGCACCACTCCTACTCTGAACTCATCCTTTGGCCTTGGGGTCATTGCACAGACTGTCAAAGCCCAGACCATGATCAACTCGAATACCATGGTCAGCAGCTTGCTGACATGACTCAATATGCGAATCTGCAATCATCGTCGCTCTATCCAACTTCAGGGGATTTCTGTGATTGGCATTACGGCGTCCACGGTTCGTACTGTTATACTTCTGAAATAGGAACAGCCTTCCACCAGCATCAAGATGACATCGACCACATTGCCGTTCGAAATCTCGGAACTGGATTCTACATCGCAGAGATTGCCGATAATCCTCGTGAACTTGCAGATTTGGCTATTGCGAACATCTCTCAACAAAATTACTTGAAGGAACTTGATGAATCCGATATTCCTGAAGCAGGTGATATTCCGATTGACATCTGTGTTTCAAATCAGTTCCCATACAGCGAATCCAAATCGAAGATTTTGTGGCGAACCGTACAGCCCAGCCGTTTACAAAGCGACTTTGGACCACGAGAATGGGCAACGACGTCTTGGGAATCGGCAGACATGGTTGCAGTCGATGGAGGCTGTAGTGTCTCAAACGGTAACGGTACAATTTTGCGAGGAATGGTTCCAATTTCTGAAACAGCAACTGGAGAACTCCACTACAAGGCATCGGTGTCAACACTTTCAGGCTCTGATTTGTACCAATACCCCTCCGAAGGCAAGTATTTCGTACTTGACCTCTCATATCGCGCTGCCTACGGCAGTTTACTCGGTTCTTTGTTCATGTTTGGCCTAACAGCCACTTTTGTTTGGGGCGGTTTAGCCGTTTGCTTGAGAATGATGCTTTCGGATGAAGAAGAGATTGATCTAACCGCTGCTGTGTTGATTGACGAGGCGAACGATTGAGGGGGGAATTGAATGGCAGAAGGTTCAGATCAATTCAACGGCCGCCTCGGTCTCATTTTCGCATCTATTGGTGCAGCTATCGGCACAGGTAATATCTGGCGATTCCCAAGAATGGTCGGCGCTAACGGCGGGGGTACATTCCTCGTTCCGTGGTTGTTCTTCCTGTTTATTTGGTCTATTCCACTGGTCATTGCAGAATACGCAATGGGTAAACGAAGCCGTACAGGTACCATCGGTACTTTCCGTATCTTTGCTGGAAAGAAATTCGCTTGGATGGGTCTGTGGACCGCTTGGATTTCCACAGCAATCGGGTTTTACTACGCCGTTGTTTCTGGATGGACCATCAAATATTTCCAGCTTGGAATTACCGGTGCTTTGAACGGTGAGAACGTTGATACTACCGAAGTATGGAATGCTTTCTTACAAAATCCAGGACAAGTTATTTTCTTCCAATTCATCGTGATTGCACTCACTTTGGCTGCAATATGGAAAGGGGCAAAAGCAATTGAAAAGGTCAACTTTTACCTGATGATCTCTCTGTTCGCTTTGCTGTTCTTGACGTTATTCCTTTCCCTGTGGATGGACTTCTCAGACGGTACACTCGACGGCGCATTGTTCATGTTTACAGTCGATTTCGACATGTTGTTTGAACCCGAAGTTTGGATAAACGGGTTGTCGCAATCGGCATGGTCGTGTTCCGCTGGTATGGGTATGTGCATTACGTACGCAGTCTACATGAGCAAAGACGAAGACACAGTTCTCAACGCTTTCACGATGGGTCTTGCTAACAACAGCATCTCCATCATTGCAGGTCTTGCTGTACTTTCGGCAATTTTTGCCGTCAATCCTGACCCACTTGCTACTGTTACCGGAGGCTCTTCAGCAATCACCTTCTTGGCACTTCCAGAAGTGTTCGCCCAAGCACCATTTGCACCAATTGGTCCGTTGTTCATGATGGCAGGATTTTTCTTAGCGCTATCCTTTGCTGCGATGACTTCGATGATTTCTACCGTTGAATTATGTGTTCGAAATTTCGTTGACCACGGATATGACCGTGGTAAATCAGTTGCTCTCACCGGTGTCGCACTGTTCATGTTTGGATTACCGTCCGCAGTGATGTGGATCAAACTCGATAGCAGCGGTGTTGCTTTCCCAGAATTCCTTGAAGTTCAAGACCACATTTGGGGTTACGGCCTCATGTTCTCCGGTCTGTTCATCGCGTTCTCGATTTGGAAATACGGCTATCTACGCTGGAAGTCCGGTGTTGAGGCAGGCGTAGCACCTCCAGGTCTCAAGGGCTACCTCGGCTTTGGAGTGTCTGCTTTCCGTGACGATTTCATCAATACCGGCGATAACGATATGGAAGTTGGGCGCTGGTGGGACTTGCTGATGTATTTGGCATTCCCAATATTGTTCATCGTTCTCATGTTCTCGTATTTCAGCGACATGATTGCTAACACTCCTAATGTTTGGGACCCATCAAATCCAAAGGGCCTGTCAATCATCTTGTTGTTTTGGGGTGTTGTTGCTACGCTGTTCATATTCTTCAACAAATTCCTCATCAGAAGACCTCTTTATCGAAACATTCCCGAAGGCGCTGATGTCGACATCTCAAGTTTACCGGGTGGCGAAGATGAACTGGTCGTCGCTGTAGGTGAAGTTGCTCCAGGGTTTGAATACCTCATGAACGACAAATCCCTTGATGCTGAACTTGTTTGATAGGATGTGGTCCGATGGACGACCTTGTGGAAACTCTCGTCATTGGTTTACTTGTTTCACTGATATTGATTGTGATTGCATGGTGGTTTTGGAAGAGATTCGATCAGCCGAGTGAAGCCCAGATAGAGCGTGAAGAATCGATTGCCAAGAAAAAGGAAGAAACTCGAATGTGGCGTGCAGTTGAGGCTCAAATGGCTCAAGAACAAGCAGAACTAGACAAAAAAGCACTTTTTGAGCAACGTAAGGCTGAGGAACGAGCACGAGCAATACCGCCTCCGATGAGTGAGGTCTCCAATGCTTTCGCAGCCTTTGGCTCACAACCAAACACGACCGAACCCTCCCACAGCGAATCTGCTGAACAGATTGATGCAGAGCCTGAAATTGACGATTTAGATATTCTTGAAATTCCGGACTTAATCGAGGTACGTCAAGACAAAGGAGTTGTTGTTGAAGAAGGACAGCAACTGCCGGAAATTCCTCTTGAGGCTGAACCGGCTGAACAACCTCAAAGTCCTGAAATTGAGATTCCTTCTGCCCCGAATCTTGATTTGCTGATTGACTCATCTTCGGAACTCGAATCCCAAACGGCGTGGCCCGAGGAAAAAGAAGCAGAATCTGAGGATGCTGATTGGAGCGACGACTGGTTTGGTAGTCTTGAACAACATCAGCCATGAAACCACCATCCCTGCCTGTTTCAAAGCGAAGAGGTGATGAACAGTCGGTTCGTGGAAGGTTCATGGTGCAACGCCCACGTGGAACACGCGACTTCACTCCAAAGGTGATGGCGCGCCGTTTAGCGTTCGAACACCTCTTGGAAGAACGGGCTCGCCGTCATGGTTTTTCTCGGATACAAACACCGATTTTTGAGAAGTTAGACTTGTTTACGGCAAAGTCAGGCCCAGGTATTGTTTCACAGTTGTACGCCTTTGAAGATAAGAGTGAACGTCAACTAACCCTTCGTCCAGAATTGACTGCACCGGTCATGCGAATGATTGCAGAAGAAGGTATGCAGATGCTGCAAAAGCCTCTACGCTTGTCGTATTACGGCCAGTGCTTTCGCTATGAAGAATCCAAAAAAGGCCGTTACCGTGAGTTCTTCCAATACGGGGTAGAACTGATTGGAGAATCAGGCCCACTCGCTGAAGCCGAAGTACTTGCTTTGGCCATCGATATGCTTGATGCATGCGGTCTTGAGAACTGGGAAATCCGAATCGGCCATGTTGGTATTCTCAAAGGCGCACTCACTGGATTAGGTTTGTCTTCAGACACTCCAGAAGGTGCCAGTGAACCTCCGATAGCCAGTGCTATGCGTTTCCTCGATAAGGGCGATGATGCTGGACTTGCTCAACTGTTCACAGACAACAGTATCAATCCCGAACACGCTGCTCCACTGCGTGCATTGGCGGACCTTGAGGGCGGTGTTGAAACGCTTGGCCCTGCGCGAGAAATCCTCTCCTCACTCGATGGTGTATCGCTTGAAGCATTGGATGATTTGCAAACAACGCTCGATGCAGTTGCCACTTTAGCACCAACTCCTCCTTCGTTAGCGGTTGATTTGACCGTAGCTCGTGGGCTTGACTATTACACCGGGATGGTGTTTGAAGTCAAGGTTCCTGAACTTGGCGGAGAAGGTCAAGTGCTTGGGGGCGGTTCCTACAAATTGCTCCATCTGTTTGGTTTGCCAGACCTTGACCCGAGTTGCGGTTTCGGACTTGGTTTTGACCGAGTTCTGCTCGCACTTGAAGCGCAAGCAGAAGCAAGCGGTAGAGAAGAAGTCGTTCCTGGAGAAGTAGATCCTAGTGGCCGAGTGGCAGTGATTCCGTTCGGTATTGAAGCCTCACATGTGTTGCCAATTGTTGCGGGTTTGCGAGCTGGAGGAGAACGCGTTGAACTTGAACTGCGAGGACGAAAGATTCCCAAAGCCATGAAGTGGGCCAATTCCATTGGTTGCCAATTCACGCTTGTTGTTGGTCCTCGAGACTTGGAAAGCAATCAAGCGATGGTGAAGAATCTTGAATCAGGCGAGCAACAAGCCGTCGCCCTCAACACTGAATCGCTTCTTGAGGCCATCCAAACGATGCGCTAAATTCACGCTTCGTCTTCTTCATCCTTGCCGACGTTGACAAAAACCGCCATTGCGATTGCAGCCGATGCGACGACAAGAGTGAATCCAGGTATGTCTTCTTCACCCATTGAATCGTCCATTCCGGCTTGGAATTTCTCGTCCCATGTCGACTCGTCGATTGGCAATTCCAGGCGTGCTTCTTCACCGAGTTTGAATCCAAATGCAGCCGAATCGCCTTGAACGGTACCTGGAATAAATCCGCCTTGTTGATTTCCTTTGACCTTCATGGTGACTTCAATGATTGGGTTATCGTTGGTTGAGTCCCAAATTGTATGACCGTCTTCTTCATTGATGGTGTAGGAGAAGACGACATTTTTCCAGTTACCAGCGGGCCACGGTTGTTCAGTGTGTTGGAATACTTTGCTTGCACCGCGGTATACGGTGATGTTGAGGTATTCGCAGTCGTTGTTGCAACTACCATCCCCACCGTTATCGATGTCACCTTCGTAGTAGACATTGAAGTTGCCACGAATTTCTCCACCTATTGTCATGTTGAGACGCTTGTCAAGGGTTGGGTCCATGGCAAATCTGTACTTGACGTTGATGAGACCGTTGTCTTTTTCTTCAGACAATTCACCTTCTTCAGCAGATTCGGTTTCGTTGAGGTTGAAATGAGTCCATTCGGTTGCCATACCGTTGCTCCACATGTACATCGTGGTGTTGTTAGCATTGGGTTGCTTTGGGTCTTCTTTAGGTTCGCTTTGAGATGCAGTTACATCACCTGCTTGAACAGGGGTAAGCATCAAAGCAGTAACGATGAGCGCCACAAGGGTCTTGGCTCGCATGGTTGAGATGCAACGCTCCACACATTTGACGGTTACGAAAGAATGTTCTTTCCACCAGAAGGGTGTTTTCGTAATGAATTTCAATCAAAACGCTGGAATCCAAGATTGTCATTGGCTTGATTTCGACCTTGGTCTTGAGTCAAGCGCAACGCATCACCCAGAAGATTTGGCTGCATACGCGCAGTTCGCAAATCGGTACCTCCAACGCCAGTGATAATGGCCATGACTTTGATGGTATCACCAAATCCAGCATCTTGTCGAGCACCCCAGATAACGTTCGCATCTTCACTGACTTTCGATGTCAGTAAGTCAACCACTTGGGATGCAGTATCCAAAGTCATGTACCTGCCACCGGTCACGTGAATCAAAACTCCGGTTGCACCGGATATGTCTACATCCAAAAGCGGATGATTGAGTGCTTCGTGAACCACTTCTTCAGGGCCACGGTCGCTTTCTCCGTAGAGCATCATCGTTACTCCACCGTTGGCCATAATTGCTCGAACATCGGCAAAATCAAGATTGATGAGTGAAGGTAGTGTGATGGTCTCAACAATACCCTTGACAATTTCAGCAACCAGTTGGTCCATGATTGAGAATGCTTCATCAAGCGGTAGGTGAGGTACATAGTGCAACAAACGGTTGTTGTCCAAAACGAGGACTGCATCAGCAACTCGGCGAAGCGACTCGAGACCTTCAAGCGCCTTTGTCATGCGTTGTCGTCGCTCAACATGGAACGGCGTGGTAACAATGCCAACGACGAGCGCTCCGGCGGCTTTTGCTTCTTCAGCAACAATTGGACAGATTCCTGTTCCTGAACCGCCACCAAGTCCGCTAGCGATGAACACAAGGTCTGCACCGGTGACAATTCTTCGAATCATTTCTCGGCCAGCCTCTGCACATCGTCGACCAGTGGATGGGTCGCCTCCAGCACCAAGGCCTCGGGTAATGTGACGGCCAACCAGGAGTTTTTGCAGAGCGCGAGTGTGATCTAAGTGTTGTTTATCGGTGTTGATAGCAACCGTAACAGCGCCTTCTACGCCCAAGTGAGTAATGCGGTTGAGCGTGTTGTTTCCAGACCCTCCACAACCAACGATAAGAATTCGAGGATTCGGTACTCCTAGGGTTCCGACCTCCTCATCCATGAGAGCAGTGGCTCCGCGCTTCGCCTCCTGAGCCATTTGGTTCACCATGTCGGCAAGAGCGTTGTTCTCAGTTCCTGTAGTACCGGGTCCCATCCCTACACATCCTGATTCCGAGAGCCTACTCTTTCCCTACTTAAGCGCGCACATTCCCGAGTCAATCGAGAGGGCGATTTTGCCAGTAGATTGTCCATTCCAAACTCCTCGTAGTATGACAAATACCTCGACCTATGATAAGGTAAGGGTTGAACTGAGGGTTTTCTTTGATTTTGAGAAAGAAACAACGCTTTCCATCTCGTCTCCCTTTCATGAGGATTAAGTAGTGGTGGCTAGTGCGAGGGAATACCTCGCTTAGCTCAGTTGGTAGAGCACCTGACTGTAGTTGTGTAAAAACAAACGTCTCAGCAGACATCAGGGTGTCCCCAGTTCAAGTCTGGGAGCGGGGACTCTAATTCCATCAGTTCGGATAGTCCACGCAAAATCGAGAGGTTGACCGTTCCCAAACGCACCCTCTCTCATGGGAGCGGGGACCATTTTCCTAGACATCAGAAAGTTTCATCTTTTGCGACTTAGAGGTTCACGTTAGAAACAGTGGTATATAGCCAAATCAATATACCTACATGCATGCTGGATGCACTCCCGAACCACTTGATTGAGCGAACACGCCATCGCAACAATATCGGTGAACCGCACGGTTCAGGACCAGTTGTGGTTTGGCTGAAATCGTCATTTCGACTGCATGAAAATCCAGCCATCGATGTTGGCAAATACTTTGCAGCGAAGCACGACCTACCTCTCCTCATTTACCACGCTATTGATGAGCGCTATCCTCATGCATCCTTACGTCATCACAACATGTTGCTTGATGCGGCGGTCGACATGGATCACGGTTGTAGAAAAGCCGGACTTCGATATGTTCTGCATATTGCAAGAGAGGGACACCGCCATTCTGCGATGAAGTCGTTTGGTCAGTCGGCAAGTTGCATCATCACTGACTTGTTCCCACTTCCACCGTGGACCGATTGGGTTCAAACCATTGCTAACAGTGCCGCATGTCCAGTGTACGATGTCGATTGTCACTGCGTTATACCAATGCCTTTGTTTGGTAAGTCGGTTGACCGACCGTACAAGTTTCGAGATGCAACCAAAAAGATGAGAAAAAAAAGGTTGCAGGCCTCATGGCCAGTGACAGATATTGTGCCTCAAGCCTACTCGGGCCCTCTGCCTTTCGAGCCAATCAATGTGGTTGAACAAGTCAAGGATATGAACAAGCGATTTGAGTTGCTTCAAACGTGCTCCATTGACCCCTCGGTGCTTCCCGTATGGCATGAACGCGGTGGTGAACAAGCAGCATTGAGCAAGTGGCAGCAGTTCTACGATAAGGGCTTGAACGGTTATGCTCGACGTCGGAATAATGCCGCAGACTCAAATGGTGTTTCACGGCTTTCTGCCGCCTTCCACTATGGTTTTCTTTCTCCAATGCGAGTTGCTCGAGAAGCAGCAGCCATCGGTACGAAATCGGCAGAGAAATACCTCGATGAATTGCTTATCTTTCGCGAACATCCCTGGCACCATATCTATGCAGTCAGCGACCCATATGACTCCTCAAATTTACCAGAATGGGCTCTTCAGTCATGGCGTGACACCTCGGATGACCCGCGGGTAGTCCTGCTCAAGGACCATGAAATGGAATACGGTGAATCGCCCATGGAGTTATGGAATCTG
>Ga0228615_1000896_pt1 | contig 15835 bp, 9 predicted proteins | sample 16DmetaG_FD_190530 | JGI IMG/M metagenome (GOLD analysis project Ga0228615, IMG submission 190530) | Seawater microbial communities from Monterey Bay, California, United States - 16D | ecosystem: Environmental > Aquatic > Marine > Coastal | place: USA: California | collected 2016-10-17
GGGGCGCATACGACGACTGGGGAACTTCGTCTACAAAGGAATCGTCGAGCGCAGGGGCTTTAATCTCGGCGGGGGGCGCATACGACGGCTGGGAGAGTTCGGGAGTTAGGCCTTCCGGATCTTGGCTCTGAGGATGATTCCCACTTGGAGCAAGGTGACGAATTTCTTGCAAAGGCTTCCAGGAATCCATTCCTTCGTTCCAAACCAAGTCTTGAGGACCGATTTCACCAGCTGCGATGCGAGCACTCAGAGTGACTTCATCGATCGGACCAAACTGCTGACCTTCTTTGCCGTAAAACCATTCAATCATAGAACCGTTGTTAGATTACATTCCCATGATCTGGTAACCGCCATCGACGTACAGCACCTGACCAGTGATTGACGCTGCGCCCTCGCTTGCAAGGAAAACCCCGGTGGCACCCAATTCAGCGGTTGAACAAGAACGCTGCAAGGGAGCGTGCTCTTCATAATGCTTAATCATGGTGCCAAACCCGGAAATCCCACGCGCTGCCAAAGTTTGGACCGGCCCAGCACTAATACAATTTACTCGAATTTTTTTCGGGCCTAGGTCGTAAGCTAGGTAGCGAGTCGAAGCCTCAAGGCTCGCCTTGGCAACCCCCATCACATTGTAGTTCGGAACAACCTTGGCCGCACCGTAATAACTCATCGCCACAATACTCCCGCCATTCGTCATCATCGGAGCAGCTCTCTGTGCCAAAGCTACCAATGAATAAGCGCTAATGTCGTGGGAAGTCTTAAAAGCGTCACGCGTGGTGGTGAGAAAATCTCCTTCGAGCGCCTCTTTCGGAGCAAACGCAACCGAGTGCAATACCAGATCAATAGTGTCCGTGTGCTCCTGCACTCTCTTGAAAAACGCATCGAGTTCCTCGTCGCTCGTGACGTCACAAGGATAGAGGGGAACATCGTTGCCAAAAGTAGCAGCCAATTGCTCCACGTTATCTTTCAGGCGCTCACCCTGATAATTAAAAATCAAATTTGCTCCGGCATCCGCCCATGCTTTAGCAATTGCCCAAGCTATGCTCCGCTTGTTTGCAACTCCAAATACAACTGCTGTCTTTCCACTCAATGGCTTGTCGCTCATACAGAGCACTTTCTCTCAAATCACTTGCAAAAGCAATGATTTTGAGACGCTAGGACGCGCTCTTAGTGTTAAAAGGAATTCGAAATTCCACTCTCAAAGGACCACCAACCATCATAAGTCGTCTCATCTTTGAACGAAAATTTGACCTATGGTCTACAGACGCCCACTTAGGACCCTGCCGGTTTGATAAATGAATAATCCCATTCTAACTTGCGATAGGAACCATTAAGACTAAGCATCCTACAGCCTCTCAATTATATCCCGACCTGAAAGACCTTGATCTATCAGTCGGTAAATCCGCTATGCTCCAATTCGTTTCCATTTTCCTTTGCCTAATAGGCTCCTTGGCTTTTGGTTTCGAAAATTCACCCACACCTCAGAAGCGGCCTCCTCACGGAGAACACTGGGCCTTCAAGATGCCAGTCGCTAACGAAAATTCAATTGACCGATTGATCAATGCAAAGCTTACCAAGGTAAAGCTTGCGGCTGTTCCAAAGGCCCATCGCGAAGTTCTCATTCGCCGTACCTTCCACGTCATCAGTGGACTCTTACCAACCCCAAAAGAAAAAGCTCGGTGGATCGCCGATACTCGCGCTAATTGGCTCGCTCATCTCACTGAAGATCTTTTGGATCGTCCAAGCTTTGGCGAAAAATGGGGCCGTCATTGGCTGGACGTAGCTCGCTATGCAGACACCCGCGGTGCCGCCCTGCCAGACAACGAGGACTTTCCTTACGCTTTTACTTATCGCGACTGGGTCATTCGTGCCTTTAATAGATCCCTCCCCTACGATCAATTTCTCCATTACCAGCTTGCAGCCGACTTAATGGACCTTCCACGTGAGGAACTTGCCGCCTTGGGATTTCTGACCGTTGGCCGCGCCTATCAGGGGGGGCAAAACCACCTCGTCATCGCTGATCGGATCGATGTTGCCACCCGAAGCACAATGGGCCTCACCGTCGCCTGCGCACGCTGCCACGATCACAAAACCGACCCTATTCCTACCGCAGATTACTACGCCCTCTATGGCGTTTTTAATAGCTCTCTTATTCCTAAAGAACTCCCAGTCATCGCCGAACCTTCTCAGGAACCCGGAGCAATTGCTTACCGCTCAGAATTAAAGAAAAAAGCCCTAGCGGTTCACCAACACGTTAAGAAATGCGTTCCCAGTTACAAATCACCCACAAATCACCTAAATTTTAATCTACCTTCAGGAACCAAATTAAACCAAACACAACGCGATCGATTCCGTAAACTTACTGGTATTGTAACCCGCTTTCAAGCCAACTCCCCCTTTGCAATTCCACGAGCCATGGTGCTCAGAGAAAAACCACACCCAGTCAACCCACGCATCCACGAACGGGGAAACCCCCGCACGCAAGGCGATTCTGTTCCTCGAGCCTTTCTTTCCATCTTCCGAAAAAAAGACGAATACTTCACCAAAGGGTCAGGCCGGCTTGAGTTTGCATATCGGCTCACCGACAACCGGAACCCCCTTACTTCACGCGTATGGGCAAATCGGGTCTGGATGCACCTCACCGGCGCACCCCTTGTTAGTTCGCCAGGCGACTTCGGACCACAAACCGAAAGACCCATTCAACTGGAACTTCTTGATTCCCTCGCTCTTTTTCTCACGAATAACGAGTGGTCCACCAAGGCGCTCATCAAACACATTATTACTTCGGAAACATTTCAAAGATCCAGCCAGACCACCCCACAACTTGGAGAGAAAGATCCCTCAAATATCTACTACGCGCGAGCTAACCGTCAACGAAAAGATCTGGAAGGCTGGCGCGACTCAGCCCTTCAGGTCAGTGGTCGCCTAGTTCGCAAAATGGGAGGTAAACCCTTCAATCTTGACCAGCCTCCGTATGAGGGGCGTCGGACTATTTACGCTAAGACACGACGCGGTTTCCTTCCCTCAATCATGCGGGCCTTCGATTTTCCGGGCTCCGAGGAAGCCCTAATGAAGCGCACGACCACCACGACTCCAACCCAAGCTCTCTACCTCATGAACAGCCCGTTTCTTCTGGGAGAAGCACGAGCCATTGCCAAGAAGACCTCCTCAATCAAGGCAATCTACCGAACCATCCTCCAACGTGATCCAACCACGATTGAAATTGATTCAGCCGAGGCATGGCTTGGCCGAGCCCAAAGCAGTCGCACCTCAGGAGCCTGGGATTACGGATACCTTCAAAAAGGTTCCCTTTTATTCAAACCCCTTCCTCACTTCGAAAAAAATCAATGGAGAGGAACACAGGAACTTCCCGACCAAACCCTTGGCTGGCTCAATTGGACTTCAAACGGCGGACACCCCGAGACCGATAAACATGCCACTCTTAAATGGACCGCAATAGAAAGCGGGAAAATCAATATCACGGGAAGCTTTCTCGCACCAAGTAATAAAGGGAATGGCCTCATCGCCCGCATTATGAAAGCAGACGGAGAAATTCTTGGCGAGTGGACCGTTAACCCAACCGAAGGCGTCCCTACCAAACTTAACGGGATCGAAGTAAAAGCAGGTGACGAATTATGGTTTGTCGCCGATAGTAGGGGTGAGGTCGCGTTTGATTCCTTTCGCTGGGCACCAAAAATATCCGATCTAAAAGGCCTCATCTCAGATGCTGAAAATGATTTCTCTGGTCCCGGCCTTGCACCCCTAGCTCAACTTGCACAAACGCTGCTTTTGAGCAACGAATTTTTCTATATCGATTGAACTATGGGTGGACATCATTCCTTCGGACACGGTGGCTTCGTCACTTCGCGGCGCGATTTTCTTCAGCGCTGCGGAATGGGCCTCGGTGCCCTCGCCGTCCCCACACTTGACGGCCAATCGATCAGCCCACTTGCGCCCCGCCAATCGCAGACCGAGGGAAAAGCAAAGGCCGTCATTCATCTCTTCATGAATGGAGGCCCATCTCAAGTTGACACTTTTGATCCCAAACCCGAGCTCACCAAATACCACAACAAAAAGATTCCCCTTGAGCTCAAAACCGAGCGCCCCACCGGCGTCGCTCTAGGCTCACCCTTTAAATTCAAAAAGCACGGGGAATCCGGCCTAGAAATCTCGGAACTTTTCCCGAATGTTGCCAAGTCGGCGGACGAACTTTGCGTCATCCGCTCAATGCATGCCGATGTCCCTAATCACGAACCGTCCTTACTCTTGATGAATTGTGGCGATTCACGACTATCACGCCCAAGCGTCGGTTCATGGGTGACTTATGGTCTAGGAACCGAAAACCAAAATCTCCCCGGATTTGTGACTATGTGCCCTGGTGGATACCCCATCTCCCGCACTCAAAACTGGCAATCCGGGTTCCTTCCCGCGGCTTACCAAGGAACCTACGTCGATCCCAAGACAACCGACCCTCGAAAACTCATTGATCATGTCACCCCAACCCACCTGTCCCGAAAGCGGCAACGCGATCAACTGGATTTCCTCCGCCACCTGAACGAAGAACACTCCAAGAAGCGGAACTCTGATTCCGATCTTGAGGCGCGCCTCGAGAGCTTCGAACTCGCCTATCGTATGCAACTTGAAGCAACCGATGCCTTCGACGTCAGCCTCGAACCGAAATACATCCGCGAACTTTATGGGGACACTTTGCAAGGGCGCCAAATGCTAATCACTCGCCGGCTGGTTGAACGCGGAGTTCGCTTCGTGCAAGTTTGGCATGGAGCGGGTCAACCATGGGACAATCACGATGACCTTGAAAAGAACCATCGCCGACTGGCTAAAGAATGTGATCAGGCAATTGGGGCTCTCTTAATTGATCTTAAACAACGTGGAATGCTCGACGAAACCCTCGTCCTCTGGGGGGGAGAATTTGGCCGAACTCCGGTCGTCGAAATGCCAAAGGAGGGAACGAATGCCGGCAAGATCAATGGACGCGACCACAATCACTATGGCTTCACGACCTGGATGGCAGGTGGCGGCGTCAAAGGGGGATATGTTCACGGCGCTACCGATGACTTCGGTTTTCAAGCCGTAAAAGACAGGGTCCATGTGCACGACCTCCACGCGACCATGCTCAACCAACTCGGCTTCAATCACGAAAAACTCACCTATCGTTACAGCGGCCGAGACTTCCGCCTAACCGACGTCCACGGAGAAATCATTCATGACTTACTTTCGTAGAATCATGAGATCATTTTTCTCACCAAGACAGCCATTATAACGCGATCGCCAAGATCCCTAACATCCCTTCACCTGAAATTTCCGCCACAGAAACCAGAGCGAAATCAATGCCTTAAGTATGAGCAAGATGGAATTTTAGGCAAATTTTTCTAAAAGTAGATCAATCAGTCCGCTTTTTTGTTGGAGTAGGCTACCCCCTTTACGCTTGAATCAGCTCAGTGACTCAGGAACGGCAGGATCAACTCGCAGATGGCTCTTATGAGTTCCTCGCAATTTTTTTGGAGGGCCTTCCTTTCATCTTCCTTGGCACCCTCGTCAGCGGATTCCTCGGCACCTATTTGCCTCGTGGGGCCTTCGAGAAAATCCTCCCTAAGAATAACACTCTCGCTGTTCTGATAAGCGGACTTCTGGGTGCTGTTTTTCCAGTCTGCGAATGCGCCGTCGTGCCAGTGATCCGTCGGCTTGTGAAAAATGGGCTCCCGGTCTCCTGTGCACTCGCCTACATGCTAGCTGCTCCAATCTTTAATCCCGTCACAGCCATCAGCACCTACAAGGCATTCAACAATTCACCAGAGATCGCGATTTCGAGACTCGCCATGGGCTATATGATTGCGGTCTTCATTGCCTTAATTGTCGCACGCAAGGCTCACAGTTTTTTCCTCAAGACATCTGTCAAAACAGAGAATAGCGATGAACATCAACACCCGCGAAATCTCAACGCCGCACTCAATAATTCGCTGCGAGATCTCATGGATGTGGGACTCTACTTCTGCATCGGTGTTGTCCTAACCGCTATTTTAAAAACCACTGTCATCGACCCCACTGATGACTTCTGGAAGGAGCTCGCTAATAATTCGATCGTAGGATCGATTGGCATGATGTTCCTAGCTTTCGTGCTTTCACTCTGCTCAACTTCGGATGCCTTCATCGCCGCGAATTTTCACAACTTTAAATACGGACCCAAACTCGCCTTTATGGTCTTTGGCCCTATGATGGATGCCAAGTTAATCTTCCTCTACTCCACTGTTTTCAAGTGGAAGTTTATTCTCTTCCTCTTTATCGCCATCTTCATTTTGACTGGAGCATTGAGTATTCTCTTTGAGACAAAAATCCTTCCTGGTTGGATGTCTCAACAAACAGAAATCCCCTTGGCACCATGACTTCTCTAGACACCCGTCTCTTCGGATTCCTCGCCTGCCTCTGGGGTGGTCTCCTGATCTATTTTTATCATTCAACCCGAATCCGTGACTACCTTGATATCGGCTTCCACCACTTCATTATGATCGGTGGGATCGGCATGTTGATTCTCGGAATCTACTCGCTGATCAACCCAAAATCGAAATCCAATAGAACTGGAAACTCAAAGTCATGTTGCCATGACCATGGGGATCATGATGATAAGCAACATTCCCACGATCATAACGACTGCCATGACCACGGGGATCATGATGATGAGCAACATTCCCACGATCATAACGACTGCCATGACCACGGGGATCACTGCGATCATGATCACGAGGAGGGACATGGTCCCTTCATTACTATTTTCCTAACTCTTACCCCGCTTATCTTGGCGATGACATACACCCAAGATAAACTTTCCAATGGAGGAATGGCAAAAAAAGGACTTTATGAAAAACCGGCCCTCACCAGCGCCAACCTCCCTCCCTTCACCCGGCAGGACCTTGAAAAAAATGTCCCAAAAAACGAACATGGTGAATTCCAACTTCGGATGATCTCTGCTTACTACGCCGCTGGAGATCTCGAAATTCAGGGTATTTTCGAGGGACTCCCGGTCGAACTTGAGGGAAGGATCGCACCCGAAAAAATCAATAATGCATCCGGTGATCGTCTCCGCATTTTCCGGTCCATCATTACCTGCTGCGCAGCCGACCTTCAAATCGTTGGCGTCTCTCTGGAATTCCCGGAAGAAACCAACCGTCCTCAAGTTGAAGACTGGGTGAAAGCCAGTGGCACGCTTACTTTTGAAACAGTAGATGCCGATGTCCTCCCACTCCTTCAAATCCGAGAAGTCATTCCGGCTGAAGAGCCATATTCGGAATTCCGCCGCCGTCAATAAAGACCTATGCCCCTCAAAGCCCTTCGTAACGAGCTCCTCGGAACAGTCCTTGGATCCAGAGAAGCTGTGGATCTTCTCCTCACTTCGCTTCTAGCCAATGGGCATGCCTTGGTTACCGGCCCTCCGGGGATTGGGAAGACTACCCTTGCCCAAACTCTTGCAACTCTTTTCAGTGGAAGCTATCGCCGCATTCAATTCACCCCAGATTTACTTCCCTCTGACATTCTTGGCTACCAACTCTATCGACCTCAAAACGGAGACTTTGAATTTATCGCAGGCCCTATTTTTGCAAACTTTGTGTTGGCGGACGAAATCAACCGCGCTTCACCTCGCACCCAATCGTCCCTACTCGAAGCCATGAACGAGCAACAAGTCACCATCGATGGATCAACCCGTAAACTTGCTGATCCGTTTCTTGTCATTGCGACCCAAAACGATACCTCCTCAACCGGCACCTTTCCTCTTCCCGAACCCCAACTCGATCGATTTCTGCTCTCAATCCCAATGAGCCTTCCGGATGACCAAACACAATTAGAAATCTTACGCTTCCATGCGGGAGGAAAATCCACTCAAATTTTGGAGCCCGTCATTTCGTTAGAGCAACTAATTAAGCTCCAAGCCAAAACCTCGAAGATTTCCGTATCGGACACTTTGCAACGATACCTTCTTGCGCTTTGTCAAACAACCCGATCCATCATTGGTCAAGATCATTCCGTTTCGACTCGAGCCACCCTTGCCCTTCAAAAAGCAGCCCAAGCCGCTGCCTTTCTCGACAATCAAGAATCAATCCATCCGGATCACGTTCAGAAAATCTTTCCCCACGTTTTACGCCATCGCCTTCTCACCGAAGATGCTCCCGATCGCGATCACCTTCTTCAAGCAGTTCTAGAACAGACGCCTGTCCCTTGATTCAAGTATTGAGCACATTTTTAATTCAGCATAAACTGTAGTTAATGATCCGAACTATCCGCGTTGCTCGAACCGCATTCCTGCTCTCGTTTACGCTGATCGGTCTGACAATCGTAGGCGGCTTAATCTACCTTAATCAAGTTGGCTTTCCTGGTCGCTACGGTGATTGGTTAAAAAGTGAACTCGCCAACAAAGGAGTTCACCTCTCATTTAAAACTCTTCGCTTTGACTTCAAACAAGGATTGGTTGCAACAGACGTTTCATTCTACAGTGATGAAGGACATTTAGCTCCACTTCTTGAGGGTAGAAAAATGGCGCTAGATCTTGATAAAACCAAGGCACTTCGAGGGAAATTTAAACTCCACAGTCTAATGATTATCGACGGAATCGCCCATATTCCGATCGATCACGATGGGCGAAACGTAATCGCCCGAGACATTCATGGAAAAGTAAAGATAACCGAAAGTGGACGCATCATCATTGACGGCGCAAGCGGGCTAATTGAAGGGCTACGGGTCAACCTTTCCTCCGATCTTCGTATCGCAAAAACTAAACCGAAAGATGATAAGCCCAAGCCCACGGAAACTCTTAAATCGAACCACATCCTCAAAAAAGTACTCGACGAATTGGCTCTCTGGACTTTTTCAGTTGAAGACCCACCGCAATTAGCATTCAAGATCAAAGGAGACCTAGGTTTCCCTGAGCAGCTTCAAACCTCTTTTCGGCTAGATGCCGTTCAATTGAAACGAGGCCAATATAAAGTCAGAAAACTCCTCATGGCGGGCGATCTGCAGGCCCAAATTGTAACCCTCGATAAAATTTTACTGCAGGACGAAAGTGGTTCTGCCTCTGGCCAAGCTGATTGGTGCATTTCCAGCAATGACGGACGCTTTGATTTGAACTCCGATCTGCATGTCCAAGATTTTCTGAATAACTGTTTTGATGTGAAGGTTCTTAAAGATCTCACTATCAACGGGACTCCACCGATTTTAAAAATCAATGGTTCCTTTTCCTCTAGGGAGGACGATGGGTTTTTAGTCATCGCTAACGGCCACGGAGACATCAATGAATTCTCTTTCCTTGAAACCGCCTTCGACAAATTATCTTCCGATTTCTCATGGAAAGATGGTGACCTTTACCTTCGAGATCTAGAAATTATTCGCGAAGGCGATCATCTGAACGGCAATATCATGAGGCAAGGTGATGAGGTTCGATTTGATTTGATGTCATCGCTCCCCTTAGAGGCCTTCAAGCCATTTATCAAAAAAGACGGCCCTCTTGAACAAGCGCTTGAGCATGTTACTCTTTCCGAAACCTCAACGATCGCTCTCGACGTAGTCGGCACTCTAAATTTAGGTGATCGCACCGATTGGTCCGCTACTGGAAAAGTCTTCCTAAACGACCTCACCTACAAAGGAACAAGATTCCATCACCTCGCCTCTAGTTATCAAATCGCATCTGATAAAGCTGAATTTTTTGAGGTCGAAGCACTTCTTAATGATGACCAAGAAAGTATCCGCCTTCGGCATAAGGGCGCCGCATCTGATTCTATTTATGTCGAACGGATACTCCATGACCCCGAAGAAAATCTTATTACGATCCAAAATCTTCGAGGTAAAGCATGGGCTACTCCGATTGTAAGGATATTTGCCCCAAAAACTGCCACACATATCGAGGAAACTTATCGCTTTCATAGCCCCCCGCGCTTTACCTTGGACGGGACCTTCGCTGAAAAAGAAGGAGAGAGCGATAAGAGTTCTTTTATCGTGAAAGTCAGGACCGAAGGGCAAACCGATTACCCCTTTCTTGGATCCAATCTTCCTCTTCAAAACCTAAAGGCAGATCTTACGGTTCGGGGAACCGGAATCACCGTGCAAAACCTCACTTGTAGCACCTTGAACGGAAGCATCGCAGGCTCAGTTTTTTGCGATGTCACTCCAGGGCAAAAAACAAAATATCGTGGCGCCGTAAAATGGGATGACCTTTCATTCCAGCAGCTTTCTCAGGTCTACAAATTTAAAGAAGAAGAGAAAGGAACTCTTACCGGAAGTATCGATTTCCGGGGTGACTCCGATGGATTAAGTGGCTTCAATGCAGAGGGGCTCCTCGCGATCAATCAGGGCAATCTAGTTTCACTTCCCATTCTCGGCCCTCTCTCCCCAATCATCTCTGGATTACTTGGCGATAAAGGAGTGGGATATGAGCGCGCCAAAGATGCTTCCGCAAACTTTAATGTAACTAACGGAGTTCTGACGACCAAGGACTTTATTGCCATCTCCACTAATGTCATTCTTACCGGAGAAGGCTGGATTGATCTACTCTCCGAAAAGCTAGATATGACTATACGAGTGAACGCTCGTGGCCTCTTAGGCTTCATCACCCTTCCCCTCCAACCCTTAAAAGGTATTTTCCAATTCCGGGGCACCGGGACTTATGAGAAACCAAAATGGCGGAGCTCCCCTTTTACGCGACCAGAAAAAGGGGGGAAAGACCCAATCTACCAGAAAAGCGGAAAAGCTCGGATTATTCGCGAATAAGCCGATCTATTCTCCGGAAGCTCCAAGTCTCTTTTGAGAGACGTCCGCAGATCGACCCACTTTCTGACTAAAGAGCCTTAAAAAGGCGATTCACTTCATCGGCAATCACCTTGATTCCGGACTCTACCGTCTCAGCATCCATCGTGTAACTCACCCGGATACACTCGCTCGTGTGTTTCCAATTGGAATCTCTCGGCAATCCAAAAAAAAAGTATTCGCTCGGAACGATCAAAACCCCACGACTTTTCAGGCGTTGGTAAAGTTCTTTTGCCGTGATGGGAAGACCCTCAAACCAAAGCCAAAGAAACAACGCCCCTTCACTTCGATGAATGAAATATGGAACGGAATCATCAAGCTCTCTCGTAAAAAGATTCTGCGCCATCTTGGACCTTCTCTCATAGAACGGCTTCACTTCTTCTTTACTCAAACGCAAAATTTCTCCGCTTTCCACTAGTGGGCGCAGAATCTCTTGGCCGATATTCGCATTAGCCAAGCCAACAATCGAGGTCATCGACGACACCTGTCGGCAAATTTCCTTACCTGCCACGACGATCCCAGTGCGAGTTCCCGGCAAACCAATCTTGGAAAGACTCAATGTTAAAATCATTCCTTCATCCCAAACTGGTGTTACATCAGAAAAGATAACATTGGGAAAAGGAGCTCCGTACGCGTTGTCAATGATAAGTGGAATACTCTGCTCTCTTGCGATTTCTCTAAGTCTCTCAATCTCATCATCAGTCAGAACATTTCCTGAAGGGTTGGTCGGCCGAGAAACGCAAATCGCCGCAATATCATCACCGGGATTTACCGCATCGAAGTCGACCCTATACTTGAATTCATGTGGTCCTATTTTTTCAATACGCGCCGGAAGCGCTTCAAAAAATTCCGGGCCTACTGATTGATTTGCGTATCCAATATATTCCGGAACTAACGGCAGCAGAATTTTTTTTCGAGAACCATCACGGAATGTTCCGGCCAAAGCGTTGAATAAAAAGAAAAACGCAGTTTGACCTCCCATCGTAACCGCGAAATTCTCATGAGTGACTTCCCAACCAAATTCCTTTTGAAAGAGTTTGGCGAGAGCCTTTCGAAATAGCTCACTTCCCGCCGGAACGTCATAGTTTCCAATCATTTTTTCAAGCCCTCCGGGATCGCTCATGATCTCTTGCATTCGATGACGCCAAACGGCATCAATTTCTGGAATATGAGCCGGCTGACCACCACCCAACATCTTAACATTACCACCAGCAGCGAGTGCCTCACCCAAATCATCCATCAATTCTCCGATGCCGCTACCCTCGCAGAGATTTTCCCCAAATTTTGAAAGCCTCCAGGTCACAGCTCCATCATCCTTTCCTCAGCGTCATTTGTCACTGAAATCTCTCTACCTCGAAGAAAAAATAGTTACACTTAAGTCGTAACGCCCTCTGAAATGTTAAAACCTGTCCTCATTGCACTGATTACAACTTCTCTCCACGGGTCCGAGTCTCTTTTTGTGGAAGCCGAAGCCTTCTCAGATCGCGGAGGATGGTCCGTTGACTCCCAGTTTATTCTTAATATGGGATCCGCCTACCTCATGGCGCACGGTCTAGGGACTCCGGTAGCCGATGCCACAACCGAAGTGACATTCCCTTCAACCGGCACATACCGCCTCCATGTCCGAACCAAAGACTGGGTTGCCAAATGGAACGCCCCAGGCGCACCTGGGAAATTCGCCGTCAGTATTGGTGGAAAACGAGATGCCACCACTTTCGGAACTGAAGGAGCGGACTGGCAATGGCAACGCGGAGGCACGTTTAAAATCACCTCAAGAAAAACAACTCTCAAGCTGAGAGATCTCACCGGATTCAATGGAAGATGTGACGCTCTGTATTTCACCAAAGATGTCAAGGACATCCCCCCCACTAAGGGCCCGGACCTTTTTGAATTCCGTAGAAAAGCTCTCAAACTTCCCCCCATCCCGCCCACCAAAAACGATTACGACCTTGTCGTGATTGGAGGTGGTTACTCTGGACTTAGCGCAGCTATTTCGGCAGCTCGCCACGGATTGAAAGTCGCTCTCATTCACGATCGAGCCATTCTCGGCGGCAATGGATCATCAGAAGTTCAAGTCTGGGCGATGGGCGGGACCCAACTCGGAAGATTTCCCCACCTTGGCGAAATCGTGAACGAATTTTCTGACTTCTCCCGTGACTCACCAGGATTGATTCATGAGTTTGTCGATGACTTGAAAGAGAAGGTCGTTCGCTCCGAAGACAATATTGACCTTTACCTCAATCACTTCGCCTTTCGCACTAATACCAAGGACAAGCTAATCGAATCCGTAGACGCTGTGGATACCACCACCGGAGCTTTCACCCGTATTGCAGGATCTCTCTTCTGCGATTCCACGGGGCATGGCACTATTGGGGCACAAGCTGGAGCCAAATTTATGATGGCTGAAAAAGGTCATATGGGAATGTCGAATATGTGGTCTGTAAAAGATACTGGCAAAAAAATCGAATGGCCAAAAACGCCGTGGGCGCTACCGCTCAGCAAGGGCGATTACCCCTCTCTTCATGGTTCGCGCGGACCTTATCAGAAATTTAAAAAAGCCGAATGGTTCTGGGAGGGCGGCTACGACAAACACCCGATCAATGATCTTGAGGAAATCCGCGACTGGAATCTTCGCGCAAACTTCGGAGCCTTTGCCCACATCAAAAAATCCGATAGTAGCGCTAAACTTATGTGGATGGCATTTGTTGGAGGTAACCGTGAATCTCGGCGAATCGAAGGAGATATCATCCTCACCGGAGATGATATCGCCGCAAAAAAAGAATTTCCCGATGCCAGTGTCCCCACCACTTGGTCTATCGATCTTCACTATCCAAAAAAGGAATTCCAAAAGGGGGTCGCAAAAGAGAACCCTTTTATTTCGATTGCAGTGCACGATCGTAAGGTTGACCGTAAGTCCGGCTACAACATTCCTTACCGTTGTTTCTACTCTAAGAATATTGACAACCTTTTCATGGCAGGCCGCTGTGTTTCGGTGGATCGCCGCGCCCTCGGCACCACCCGCGTCATGCGCACTTGTGGAATGATGGGCGAAGTGGTCGGAAAGGCCGCCTGGATTGCTACCAATCGTAAAACCTCTCCCCGTGGAGTTTACCAAAACTACCTTCCCCTCTTGATCGACCTAATTGAGAAGCCAGGCCGCGCCCGCAGGCAAAGCCTCAATGCCCCTCTGACCATCCCACCAATTCCCAAGGGCGGGCTCAGAGGTAGACCACAGAAACGGAACATCATCAACCTCAAGGGACTCGTTTTTGACGACGTTAAAGCAAAGCTCGAGGGATCGTGGAGAAAGGGCGATGGCCTTAGACCACATCACGGACTGGGTTACCAATATGCTCCCTATCCAGCATCAGCCACCTACAACATTCGGGTCAAAGATTCCGGAAATTACGAGGTGCGGGTTCATTGGCTCAATCACAATAACCGTACAACTGCAGCCGAGCTCGTCCTCACTCATGCTAAGGGAACTGAGACCATCATTCTTGATCAAACTAAAACGCCAGCCCAGAAAACTTACACTTCCCTTGGGTCCTTCGATTTTGTCGATGTCCTTCCTGCCATGTTCACGGTCACCTCAAAGGCAGCCGGCAATCTTCATATTGATGCCATTCAACTTCTCAAATCAAAGTAAATAGACAAGATGCTAGAAGGGACAGAGCTCTGGGTTCGGCTCTACCGACTTCTGATTGTCTTGATAATTTCTTGGCTAATCTTTGAAAAGTCGGACCTTACCACATCCTACTCGGAAGAAAATTTCATCTTTCTCTTCCCCGAAGCAGTTCGTATTGAGAACGATGAAGTGTTTGATCAAGACGGCCGCTCTTTTGGCTACTTCCTGACCACTTCACCACAGTGCGATCACCTTAAAGGATATTCGGGCCCCACGAACCTTGCTCTGGCCCTCGATAAAACCGGAAAACTGGTCGAAGCTAAAATTATTGAATCTTCCGACACTCCAGATCATGTTCAATCCGTAGTCGACGATTCTAATTTTTGGAAAGCCCATCTCGGTCTTAGCCTTGGCTCTCCCGGTCACCCCAAAATTGACGCCGTCACGGGATCGACTCTCACCAGCGCCGCAATTTCAAGAAGTATCATCGAGCGCCTTGGTGGGCTCACCACTTCACGTCTTTTCCCCACCGAAATCCTGGCAGCCGAAATACCCGAAGCAGAAACCATCAAAAAGCACCCCGATTGGCCAGGTGTTCTATGCATTTACAACGAAGACCTAAAGATTGTTGGCTACGCACTTCGAACAGCCCCCTCACAAGAATACCTTCATGGATACCAAGGACCAACCGACATCCTGATAGTGCTTGATCGAGAGGCAAAGAAAGTGACCCGAATTCGTTTTCGCAAAAGCTACGATAACGAGGAATACTACCAAAGAATTCTCGAAAACCCGGACTGGCTTAACCTCTACAACGGGATGACCATCAAAGAGATACTTGCAATCGATCAAGTGAAAATCGAAGGTATTAGCGGAGCAACGCACACGTCGTGGGCAATCGCCGACAGTGTGGCTCGCCGTCTCGCAAGATTTGAATCAGATCGCGAATCTCCCCCCCGTGAAATTCCTTGGCGTAATATCGCCCTCGTCACTCTAACAATGGGCGCAACCCTCTTTTCTTTTACCAGCCTTCGAGGAAATCCTAGGGCCCGTGTTCTCTGGCAAATCATCGTTGTAGTCTTTCTAGGAATCATTCTCGGGGACCTTCTTTCCCAAGCCCTTCTCCTAGGCTGGGCAAGACATGGGCTTCCCTTTAGCGACTCTTGGGGTCTCCTCTTTCTCGCCACCGCAGCCCTCCTGACTCCCTGGGCAACAGGACACGAACTCTACTGCCACCAGCTTTGCCCCCATGGCTTCTTGCAAAGATGGCTTGGAAAACTCCCAGTAAAGCCAATCAAGATCCCAGCAAAGCTACATAAACTTCTTTCCATGTTGCCTGCTCTCTTCCTCCTCATCTTGGTGGCTTCAACTATCATAGGAGCCTCGTGGAATCTGGCAGACTGGGAA
>Ga0228615_1000899_pt1 | contig 15818 bp, 14 predicted proteins | sample 16DmetaG_FD_190530 | JGI IMG/M metagenome (GOLD analysis project Ga0228615, IMG submission 190530) | Seawater microbial communities from Monterey Bay, California, United States - 16D | ecosystem: Environmental > Aquatic > Marine > Coastal | place: USA: California | collected 2016-10-17
AATAATATCAGTACATGTATTTACTACCCTTCCTGGAAGATTATGCAATTCACCAAAACCTTCAAATTTTAGTTTGTATTTTTTACCAGCTAAATCTGTACTTGGAAAGTTATAGGTAACATTATTGGCATCAACATTTAGAATCAATGTTTCTGGCGCAGAAACATTTACAAATACAGAGTCGGTTTCATTATACAAAAGGTAATCAGGCATTTGTTTCACAGCTATTCTATATTTAGTAGGTATGACTGAATTTAATTTAGATTCACAAAAATATTCAGTAGCTCCAGTAGCATGTTGAGCAGCATTTCCTGATTGAGCTTTGTAAGCTGCAGAATAGCCTCTGGCGTTACCTGAATCTACATCACAGTTCGCTAGGGCTTTTCTTCTATCTGAATTTATCATTGTTTCCATAGCAAAAGCGTAACCGAAATTTTGATCGCGGTTGTAAGCTCCGGTGTAAGAACTCTCTTTTTCTTGATAACGATAATTATTTAAACCGTCTCCCCATTTTCTAGAGTCCAAACTTGTTTTGTTAGCATTTGAGTATTCTAGAAGAGCTCCCCTTAAAACATCGTTGAGTTTTTTGACACCGTCATCTGTTACTACAGTATAAGTTGCGACTTCACCTGCCCTAACACCTCCAATATTATTGTAAGAGCCCTTTACACGTGCTTCATTAGAATCTACTTGATTATTGCCGTTGCCATCATAGTAGGCGGCAACTTTAAACCAAGGACCAATATCTTTATAAGGAGTAGTTAAAGCAGTTGCTGGTGAATCACTATTTCCTAAGGCAGTGAATGCTGCAGCTAAAGAAGTATTCATATTAGTTGCATCCAAGCAGTATCGAATACACATAAGACCTGTTGCTCCTGATCCCCCAGCCAATTTGTCTACAGTATCTTCGTTAGTAATAGCCGTTTGAAGTTGATCAAGATCAATTTTTTCTTCGGTTGTAGTTTTGACGTAATTGCCGGTTATATCACTAAACGCAGCGTATGCCACATTATAGCTTTGACGAGCATCTGGATCCCAGAAATGCATATCTAAATTCCACCCTGAACCATTTGTCATTTGCGTATTCCAATCTGCAGCCGTAAAGCTAAAAGGAGTAGTTAATTTAGTTGGTTCGATATTATTATTCCAATCCATGCCGTGAGTTACAGTAAAAGTAACCGTCGAGCCAGAGACAGTAATTGTTCCTGAATATTCTGGACAATTTCCATTGGCTGCATTACAAGATCCATCATCAGGAAAGTTAAGGTTCTGCATTTTAGGACCCCATGTGGAATCATTTTTTTGCCAATCTACCCACATTTGAAAAGAAACACCGCCTAGGTCATCAAGCCCCAAAGTAGTTGTTGCACGCTTTGTAATTTCATAATAATTCTTTTTGAGGTTATATAATTTAGTGTCAGTATCGTCTCTCTGATTTCTAAATTGAATCGAATCAGTAACATTGCCTCGATCTGCGGGATTTACATTAGCTCCCCAATAACTGGCATGGGCCCAAATAGGACTTGTTAAAGCAGTGTTAGCAGAATCAGTAGTATTAGCCTCTAGAGACATTGAAGGAGTTGTTAGAGATATTCTAGGATTTGAGGCAACACTATTATCATATGTTCCATATTCATAAATTACCCTCTTTGCTTCTGACTTTTTTGTATTCCAGCAATGTTGTCCGGTAATTGTAGAATCTGAACCGCCATCGGTTTCAATATAAGCATTTGCACTCTTGGCAGCATTAATTGCAAGTAAAAAATCTGATTCGGATATTTCATTTCCTTCAGTCCAACCTGATAGACCTTGTGACCATTCATGTGCTTCAAGAAATTTTTGACAATATCGCTCATTACCAGAACTTTCATTAACAAATACTTGGTGTTTTACCGAATAGGTAGATTTAGAGCCCCCTGCTTCCCATTTCACTATGTGCTGTAAAATTCCTTGAATATTAGATGAATCCGAAAGGTCAGCATCCACAGTTCTAGGTGGGCCGTCTATGCCTCTCATTCTATATTTGATTGTGGTGTTATTTACATCAAGATAACCTCTTTCAATTTCTGAATTCACAGGTAAATTGGGAGCGCCACCTCCTAATACTATTTCAGCGTCATTTCTCAAATCGTAATACATTGTGAAAGACCCAAATCTATTTGACGCACTTGCATCTTCTGTAACGGTAGTTTTGACATATGCAGTCACTGGAGTTGGATTTGCTTCATCAAAATCTAATTTCAAGTCGACCCAACCTTTGCCACTTACGGTGTTGTTATCGGTAACGTTTTGAAAAACTGCTGCAGTATATTCTGTATCGTCAACTTGAGCATTACCGCCAGCACCGGCTGACTGTGCAGAGGAACCCGTTGCAGCAGCTTGTTCAGAAGTAGCATCTGCTCCATCTGCTGATTCACATTGAGCTTCGTCTATTAAGGCTTTGTATACACCTTTATCAATAAAAGTTTGAAAATTAGTTTTTTCAATAAAACAGAGTAAAAAGTTAACAGATTGCATTGCGTCATTTGCCAGAATTCCGGGAACATAAAAGTCCACTTCACCAGCATCTTGTTCGTAAGTTTGTGAAATCAAACTAGAAGTTCCAAAAAGAAGAACTAAGCTTGTTAAAAAGATTTTAAATTTATTCATTTTCATATCCTAAAAAATTATTGTGATTGAACTGGATCAACTTGTCCGGAAAAATTTCCACTAGGAGCAGCACCTGCACCTGACCCCGCAACTGAAGATCCACCGCCGCCGCAAGAAACAAATAGCATAATGATAAATGCCGTTATTAATATTTTTTTCATTTAACTCTCCATAAGAATTTTTACTTAATCATATACCGTTTTAAAAAAATTTAAATTTATTTCTTTAATAAAAAAAATCTATGAAATATGCAGCTATTGCTAAAAAAACATTGACAACAATGATTACCACTAAAAGCCCTTTTAAATTAAACTTTTTATCTTCTTTGTTCATAAGGCATAATTATGAACAAATTTTATGGCAAAAGAAGATTTAATTGAAATGACTGGTGAGGTAATAGACACCATGCCAAATACCACGTTTAAAGTGAAACTTGAAAACGATCACATCATAACTGCTCATATTTCAGGCAAGATGCGAAAGAATTACATACGTATTCTTACTGGAGATAAGGTTAAGGTAGAAATGACTCCCTATGATCTTACTAAGGGTAGAATAACCTTTAGAGAGAAGTAATTTAAGTTGTTAACTCTTCTTCCTCATGAGGAAGAAAATTAATATCTAATTTTTCTTTTTTAACCGATACTTTTGCAACCCCACCTTCTTTAGCTAGATCGCCAAATAAAATTGATTCAGCAAGTTTTTGTTTGATTTCATCTTGAATGAGTCTCTGCATTGGGCGAGCACCCATTTTTTCATCATAACCGTTTTCTGCTAACCAAGTTCTGGCTTTACTATCTACTTCAAGTACAACCCGCTTCTCATCTAATTGAGCCTGAAGCTCAGTTAAGAACTTATCTACTACCGTGTGAATAACTTCAGTTTTTAAAGCACCAAATTGAACAATTGAAGTAAGTCTATTTCTAAATTCAGGACTGAAAGTTTTTTTTATCACCTCTGAGCCGTCAGTGGTGTTGTCTTGTTTTTGAAAACCCATAGACTCTCGAGCCATTTCCAAAGCTCCAGAATTAGTAGTCATTATCAAAACACAATTTCTAAAGCTTGCCTGTCTTCCATTATTATCAGTAAGCATGCCATGGTCCATAACTTGTAAAAGCACATTAAAAACTTCTGGATGAGCTTTTTCTATTTCATCCAAGAGAATTACAGAGTGTGGATTTTTGGTTACTGCTTCGGTTAATAAACCACCTTGATCAAAACCAACATATCCAGGAGGCGCTCCGATTAGTCGAGATACAGTATGCCTTTCCATATATTCAGACATATCAAATCTGGTCAGTTCCACACCCAGAATTTTTGCCAATTGACGAGAAACCTCTGTTTTACCCACTCCAGTTGGACCAGAAAATAAGAAGGAGCCAATTGGCTTTTCTTCTTCGCCTAAGCCTGCTCTTGACATCATTATAGAATTTGATAATTTTTGGATTGCTTCATCTTGACCAAAAATCACCCTTTTTAAATCTTCTTCTAGCTTACCTAAAGATACTCTGTCATTAGTCGAAACACTTTTTTCAGGAATTTGTGCCATCAGTGAAATTACTCGTTCTACATCTTGTTCATTTACTGTCTTTCTTTTGATATTTAAATTAAGCCTCAATCTTGCTCCTGCCTCATCAATTACATCAATAGCCTTGTCTGGTAGAAATTTATCATTGATGTGCTTAGCAGAAAGTTCAGCAGCAGCTTTGAGAGAAGCCTTGGAATACTTTAATTCATGGTGCTGTTCATACTTCTTTTTCAAACCTTCAAGTATTTTTATAGTCTCTTGTACTGAAGGCTCTACTAAATCTACTTTTTGAAATCTTCTGGATAAAGCCCTGTCTTGTTCAAAAATGGTACGGTACTCTTTAAAAGTTGTTGAGCCTATAAATTTAATCCCTTCTTTACCTAAGATTGGTTTCAATAGGTTTGAGGCATCCATTACACCACCAGAGGTAGCACCTGCCCCAATGATTGTATGGATTTCATCGATAAATAAAATTGCATTTGGTATATTTGCTAACTCTTTTAAAATTCCTTTGAGTCTTTTTTCAAAATCTCCTCGATACTTCGTGCCTGCTAATAAAGAACCCATATCTAACGAATATATGATGCATTCTTGAAGCGATGGCGCAGCAGTTTTCTCCACTATATTTTTTGCAAGTCCTTCTATAAGAGCTGTTTTACCAACACCAGATTCTCCAACCAAGATAGGGTTATTTTTTGATCTTCTAGCTAAGATTTGCGATATTCTTTCAACTTCTTTATCGCGACCAACCAATGGATCAATTCGATTAGCTTCTGCTTCTTGATTAAGATTAGAAGCGTACTTGCCAAGATAGCCCGATTCTTTTGAAGATGAAGATTCTTGAGCAAGATCGTCAAAAGTTTCATCTTCTGTTACTCCTTCTCCATGACTCATATAGGAAACTGCATCAAGTCTAGTCATACCTTGTTTTTTTAGTAGGTAAACGCTATGACTTTCTTTTTCACTAAATAATGCGACTAAAATATTGGCTCCGGAAACTTCTCCAGTTCCAGAAGATTGCACATGAAAGACAGCTCTTTGGACAACTCTTTGAAAAGATAACGTAGGTTGTATTTCCACTGCATCGTCTTTCTTTTCAGGACAATTTTTTGAAATAAAATCTTTAAGTTCAGCCTCTAAAATATCAGTATTGACATCGCAAGCAAGAAGGACATTAAGCGCGTCTTGATTATTTAAGATACATAATAACAAGTGCTCTGTAGTTACAAACTCATGATTATTTTCATGAGCAAATTTAAAAGCATTATTTAGACATTCTTCAAGATTTTTTTCTAACATCAGTCTTCCTCGTCTATTGGTTCGATATCACTTACTAAGGGATGTTCGTTTTGTTTGGCAAAGTTATTAATTTGATTGGATTTTGTTTCAGCTACCTCTTTTGTATAGATACCACAAACACCCTTTCCTTTTGTATGCACAGCGAGCATTATTTGAGTTGCTTTTTCCTTATCGTAACTAAAGAAAGTTTGTATGACGTATATAACAAATTCCATCGGGGTGAAATCGTCATTTAAAAGAATGACTCTATACAACGAAGGTTTCTTTAACTTTGGTTCTTCTAACTCGACTAAGGATGAAGAGTTCGATTCGTAGTCTTCAGAATTTTTACTTAACTTGACACTTAACATTCATTAAAAAGATTTATTATGACATTCCATTACAAATTTGTTCTGCGAATTCAGAACATTTTAGTAATTTTGCTCCTGTCATCAATCTTTCTAAATCATAAGTTACTAACTTATTCTTTATTGCCCAACTTATACCTTTGATAACATTCTCTGAAGCTTCGTGCCAACCCATATGGTTAAGCATCATTTCAGCAGATAGTATTAAAGAAGCAGGATTTACTTTGTCCAAACCAGCATATTTAGGTGCAGTTCCATGTGTAGCCTCAAATAAAGCAACTTTATCACCAAGGTTGGCTCCTGGTGCGAGACCAAGTCCTCCAACTTTTGCAGCTAAAGCATCGGATATAAAGTCACCGTTTAAATTCATTGTGGCAATTACATCGTAATCACCTGGCCTAGTTAGAATCTGTTGAAGAAAGTTATCAGTGATAATATCTTTCATAATAATCAATTTCTTTGTTACAGGATTTCTAAAACTCATCCATTCACCACCATCAAGGGACGTAGCTCCAAATTCTCTTGCCGCTAGAGAGTAACTCCATTCTTTAAAGGAGCCTTCTGTATATTTCATGATATTTCCTTTATGAACAATAGTTACCGACGAACGATCGTTATCTATTGCATATTGAATGGCTTTTCTGACATGCCTTTCAGTACCTTCCTTAGAAATAGGCTTAATTCCGATACCACAAGCATCTTCAAATCTAATGTTCTTTACATTCATTTCTTTAGTAAGAAAATTTATTAACTTAGTTGCTTCTTCAGAGCTAGCTTCAAACTCTATTCCGGCATAGATATCCTCAGAATTTTCCCTAAATACGATCATGTCAGTTGTTTCAGGAATTACGACGGGACTCGGCACTCCTTCAAAATATCTTATTGGTCTTTGACAGACGTATAAATCTAAGACCTGTCTCAATCTTACATTCAAAGATCGGATGCCGCCTCCAATAGGAGTAGTCAATGGACCTTTGATGCCGACTAAATAGTTCTCTAGGGCATCAATAGTTTCGTCAGGTAACCATTCATTTTCACCATAAACGCCTAATGATTTTTCTCCACAGAATATTTCCATCCAGGCAATTTTTCTTTCTCCGTTGTAAGCAAGATTTACGGCATGATCAACTACTTTGATCATTGCAGCGGTAACATCTATTCCTATCCCATCACCTTCAATGAAAGGAATAATTGGATTTGAAGGAACAACTAAATCACCTGATTCATTTAAAGTAATTTGTTCTCCGTTTTCTGGTATTTGTATGTGTTTATAAGCCATAAGAAATTTTAAAGTCCTCTGAAGCGCGGTATCATAGCATTTTTTACTTATCTATAAAAATTGTGAAAGTTCTAGTAGGTTTATCAGGCGGAGTTGACTCTTCAGTTGCAGCATTTCTTTTAAAGCAAGAAGGTTTTGATGTTACAGCTGGATTTATGAGAAATTGGGAAGACGATGACGGTAGTCCATATTGTAGTGTTAAGGAAGACTTTTTAGACGCTGCTCAAGTTGCTGACAAATTGGGTATAAATTTAGTGCAAATGAATTTTGCGCAACAATACAAAGATAAAGTTTTTAGTTATTTTCTGAATGAATTGAATAACGGTAAAACCCCAAACCCAGATATCTACTGCAATAAATTCATAAAATTTAAGGAATTTACGGACTATGCCTTCGATAATGATTTCGATGCCATAGCAACGGGGCATTATTCAAAAATACAGGTAATCAATAAAGAATATTTATTATGTAAATCTTATGATCAGAATAAAGATCAAACTTATTTTTTAAGCCAAGTAAATAGAAACATTTTTTCAAAAATTAAATTCCCTCTTGGTAATCTATTAAAAACTGATGTTAGAAAAATAGCTGAAAAAGAAAATTTAGTTACTTATGATAAAAAAGATAGCACAGGTATTTGTTTTATTGGCGAAAGACCTTTTCCAGAATTTTTAAATAATTATTTACCCGAAAATCATGGAGAAATAGTCGATGAGCATAATGAGATTATTGGAGAGCATAAGGGTTTGTATTTTTATACCATTGGTCAGAGACAGGGATTGGGAATTGGAGGTTTAAAAAATAAAGCAGAAAAAGCATGGTATGTTGCCCAAAAAGATTTTTCTAATAATAAGTTAGTAGTCGTTCAAGAAAACGACCATCCTTTATTATTCAAACAAGAACTTTCAGTTTCTAATATCAATTGGTTGAAACAACCATCTTCAAAAAAAGTTTCTGCAAAAATAAGATATCGTCAAAAAGACCAAAACTGTGAAATTGATGTAAAGGGAAATCAAGCTTCAGTTTTTTTTAGAGAACCTCAAAGAGCAGTTACTCCAGGACAATTTATTGTATTTTATGAAGATGAAATATGTTTAGGTGGAGGCGAGATAGATATATAATTCTCCTTAAAATAAATGCCCAACGATAATCTGCTTTCCATAACTCCCATTGACGGGAGATACAAATCTCAAACTACCCCTCTTGCAAATTACTTTAGTGAATTTGCTTTAATTCAAACAAGAGTGGAAGTAGAAATTCAATGGCTTCTGCTCATATCAAGTAACAAAAGTCTTAAATACGTCCCTGAGATTTCAAATAGTCAGCAGAAAAAAGTAATAAGTATTTTTCAAGAATTTTCTATTCATGACGCTAAACAAATTAAGAAGATTGAAAAGCAGACGAATCACGATGTAAAGGCAGTTGAACTTTTTATTGTTGAGAAATTAAAAAAATTAAAACTCAGTAAACTTTGCGAATTTGTACATTTTTGTTGTACTTCTGAAGACATCAATAACCTTTCCTACTCTCTTATGTTGCAAAGATATTTAAGTATAGAATTTTTGCCTGAAGTTATTTCTTTACAGAAAAACTTAAATTCATTAGCAAAAAAGTATTCAAAAATTTCAATGTTAGCTTTTACTCATGGTCAACCTGCATCTCCTACTACTCTTGGTAAGGAATTTGCAAATTTTACTTATCGAATAAAGTTTCACTCAGACTTAATTAAGTCAGTTAAGCAAAAAGGAAAATTTAATGGAGCATCTGGAAATTACAATGCTCATATAATTGCAGAAAAAAAAGTTAATTGGGAGGCGTTGTCTAAAAAATTTGTTATTTCTCTAGGTTTGGATTTTTCAACACATTCGACTCAAATTGAGCTTAAAGATGCTATGGCCTTTCAGCTTGCAAATATACATAATTTAAACAATGTATTGATTGATTTTGCACAAGATATTTGGCTTTTAATTTCAAAAAATTATCTGAAACAAAATTTAAAATCAGGAGAAGTTGGTTCATCAACTATGCCGCATAAAGTTAACCCTATAGATTTTGAAAATGCTGAAGGAAACTTATCAATTGCAAATGGCTTGCTTATTGCTTTAAAAAATAAAATTCAAATTTCTAGATTACAAAGAGATTTATCAGATTCAACCGTCTTGAGGAATATTGGGACGTTATTTGCTTATATTATTATCAGCCTAAAATCTTTAGAAAAAGGTATTGCTAAAATTGAGCCTAACAAAGAGATAATCCTCAAAGACTTAGATAATAGCTGGGAAATCTTAACCGAAGCTATTCAAACCATTCTTAGAAAAAATGGTATAGAAGATAGTTATACAAAAATAAAATCCATTTCACGTGGAAAAAAGCTTGATTATCATTCCTACATAAAGATAATTGACGACTTGAAAATAAATAAAGCAGATAAGGAACTTCTTTTAAGCCTTACTCCAAAAAAATATATTGGACTGGCAGATAAATTGGCTAAATCTTCTTCTAAATCCTAAGGGGCAAAGTATGTTTGACTATAAAAAAACTGTTAAAGAATATGAGGATCTTAAGAATCAAAATCCTAATATTTATAAAAATATTAATCCTGTTTCTGCTGCAAGGATGAGACTGCAGAATAGATTTCATACTGGCTTAGATATTGCTCAATATACAGCTGACATAATGCATGCCGACATGGCAGATTACGATAAGGATTCCGGAATCTATACCCAGTCTTTGGGATGTTGGCATGGCTTTACTGCCCAACAAATGATGATGGAAATCAAGCGATCTCACACAACTACTTCAAAGAGATATGTCTACTTAAGTGGTTGGATGATTGCTGCTTTAAGATCAGAGTTTGGCCCTCTTCCAGATCAAAGCATGCATGAAAAAACTGCAGTTCCAAATTTGATTAAAGAGATTTATACCTTTTTGAAAAGAGCTGACTCCGTTCAACTGCAACATTTATTTAATGAATTAGAGGAGGCTGAAGTAGCGGGCAACAAAACCGATGAAATTATTAAAAGAATTGATAATTTTGAAACTCATGTAGTTCCTATTATTGCCGATATAGATGCAGGATTCGGTAACGAAGAAGCTACTTATTTACTTGCAAAAAAAATGATCCAAGCTGGAGCTTGTGCCATTCAAATTGAAAATCAAGTATCCGATGAAAAACAGTGTGGGCATCAAGATGGAAAAGTAACTGTCCCTCACGAAGACTTTTTATCTAAAATAAACGCAGTTAGATACGCCTTCTTAGAATTGGGTATAAAAAATGGAATTATTGTTGCAAGAACAGATTCTTTAGGTGCAGGCCTCACTCAGAAAGTTCCAGTTTCAAAAGAACCTGGAGATCTTGCTGATCAATACAATAGTTTTTTAGAAGCTAATGAAATAAATGATTTAAGTGAATTAGAAGATAATGATGTGACTATCCATCAAGGTGGAAAATTAGTACAACCGGTAAGACTGCCAAATGGTTTATATCAATTTAAAAAAGATACTGGGTTTGACCGAGTAGTTCTCGACTGTATAACTAGTCTTGAAAATGGTGCGGATCTTTTATGGATTGAAACTGAAAAACCAAATGTAGAACAAATTGCTGAAATGGTTTCTGCTATTAGAGAAAAACAACCTCAAGCCAAACTTGTTTATAACAATTCCCCTTCTTTTAATTGGACTTTATCCTTTAGAGAGCAGGTTTATCAAGAATGGGTTGAAGCTGGAAAAGATGTTTCAAATTATCCCGATCCAGCTAAAGATTCAAAAGGACTGATGGATGAAAAATTCGATGATTCAGAACTCGCCATTGAGGCTGATAAATTTATTCAAAATTTTCAAAAAGATGCTTCTCGAGAAGCAGGAATCTTTCACCATTTGATTACTTTGCCAACTTATCATGAAACGGCTTTGGGTACCTCAGTTCTTTCTGAAGGTTATTTTGGAGACCAAGGAATGTTGGCTTATGTCAAAGAGATTCAAAGGCAGGAGATTAGACGAGAGATGTCCTCAGTTAAGCATCAAGACTTAGCGGGTTCAACTGTAGGTGATACTCACAAAGAATATTTCTCTGGAGACAATGCACTTAAAGCTGGCGGTGATGACAATACAATGAATCAGTTCTAATCGACGGTTTTACCGCAAACTTTACAAGTATCGCCTGTTTCTAAATAAATTCCTCCACAACTAGGCTGGAGGGGTTTGTTCTTTAAAATTAAACCTATAGACATTCCGGCTATAGAAAGAATGACGATAAAAATAGCTAATAAAGCAGTTATCATATTTCTATTGTACCAATTTCTTCCATTGTATTGACTCAAAAGATTTTAATTTTTCATTATCTTTATATAGAAGTAATGCAGGGATACCGTTATCAATTATGTTTCGTTTAATAAAATTGATATTTCCCAAAGCAAATAATCCTGTTGCAAGTGCATCAGCATAAGCAGTTGATTCTTTATCTATTACAGAAATAGAAAGAATATCTTGATCAATTATTGTGTCTTTATAACCTGTGATATGACCAGGATTTCTATAATTACCTGAAGTAGCAATTGAAAGGCTTTGTTTTAACTCAAATGGTTCAAGTATTTCTTGATTATTGAGTAGTGGATTTTCAATACCTATTCTCCAAAAATTATAATCTTTTAATCCTTCTGCTCTTATTTCTCCGCCAATATTAATAAAAAAATTTTTTATGTTTAATTCATTTAACTTTGAAGAAATTATATCTACAGCATAACCTTTTGCGACAGCATTAAAATAGTCATAATTATCGAATAAGATAAATCCCTCAGTGACTATGTTTGCTTTAATTGAAATATCAATTACATCTTGAAAGTAATTTTTAATTTTTTGTTCAAATAAATCAGTATTTTTATTATCTCTTTTTGAAGAAACAAGAGAATCTTTTTTATATGTCGAACAACAATTATTTATGGAAATAAAAATATTATTTATTTCTTCATTAACCTTCTTAAGATTATGTTTTGATTCTTCAAACTTTATATCATAAAAAGTTCCAAAAGCTTGCCCAGATATCGAAATTATCTCCTTATCATTAGAGCAAGCTCCTACTAAGACAAATATAAATATAAATATAAATGATTTTTTTAAGAAATCAGCTACCGAAGTCATCAAACATTATATTTTCGGGTTCAACACCTAGACTATCAAGCATTTTAAATGCCGCTGACATCATCATAGGCGGACCACAAAGATAATATTCACAATCTTCTGGAGATGGGTGATGTTGAAGGTATTCGTCATATAAAACATGACTTATAAAGCCTGTTAGACCATCCCATTTATCTTCTGGCAAAGGATCAGATAATGCGGCATACCAAGTGAAGTTTTCAAAATCTTTTGATAATTTATCAAACTCATCTACGTAAAACATTTCTTTTAAACTTCTAGCTCCATACCAAAAACTGATTTTTCTTGAAGAATCAATTGTTAAGAGCTGATCAAAGATATGAGATCTCATTGGAGCCATCCCAGCTCCTCCACCTATAAACACCATCTCAGCATTGGTTTTTTTAGCTTTAAATTCACCAAACGGACCAAAGATAGTTAATTTATCACCCGGCTTGAGGTTAAATAAATAAGATGATGCTTCTCCAGGCGGAACTGACGTTCCTGGCGGTGGCGAGGCTATTCTGATATTAAATTTCATAATGCCCTTCTCTTCAGGATAATTTGCCATTGAGTAAGCTCTTATGACCTCCTCTTTAACAGTTGAAACATTATCAAATACCTTAAATCTATCCCAATCAGACCTATATTCATCTTGAATATAAAAATCATTATAATCAGCTTTGTAAGGGGGTATTTCCATTTGTACGTAGCCACCAGCCTCAAATCCAACATCTTCACCTTCAGGTAGTTCTAAAACCAATTCTTTTATGAAGGTAGCAACATTATCATTTGATCTAACAGTTGTTTCCCATTTCTTTACACCAAAAACTTCTTCTGGAATTGTTATTTTCATGTCACTTTTAACAGGAACTTGGCAGGAAAGGCGCCAAGATTCTTTTTTCTCTTTATTATTAAAATGACTTTCTTCGGTAGATAAAATAGAACCCCCACCATCTAAAACTTGGCAACGACATTGAGCACAGGTACCGCCACCTCCGCATGCTGAAGAAAGAAAAAGATTGTTTTCTGCAAGAGTTTGTAAAAGTTTACCACCAGCTGGAACGGTAATTTTTTGGGTAGGATCGTTGTTGATCTCAATAGTTACATCACCGGTGGAGACCAATTGAGATCTAGCCAGAAGAATAATAGCGACCATGACATTCACAATGACTGTAAATGATAAAATCCCCAAAACAATTTCAACAATCATCAGAGAATAATGCCTCCAAATGACATAAATCCAAAGCTCATCAAACCAACAATTATAAAAGTAGAACCTAGCCCTTGAAGACCTTCCGGCATATCACTATATTTTAATTTTTCTCTGATTCCAGCAAGAATAGTAATTGCCAAAGCCCACCCAACGCCAGCACCCAATCCGTAAGCTACGCTCTCCCCAAAATACAAGTCTTTTTCTACCATGAAAAGAGATGCGCCTAAAATCGCACAATTAACTGTGATAAGAGGTAAAAATATGCCTAAAGCGTTGTAAAGCACAGGAACGTATTTATCTAAGAACATTTCCAGTATTTGTACACAAGCAGCAATAACACCAATATAGCTAATTAAACCAACAAAACTTAGATCAACGTCGGAAAGCCCTGCCCATGATAGCGCTCCATCTCTTAAAATGTAGTTATAGATTAAATTATTAATAGGCACAGTTATAGCCAAGACGACTATTACAGCTATTCCTAATCCTATTGCTGCTTCAATTTTTTTTGAAATCGCTATAAAAGTACACATTCCTAAGAATACAGACAAAGCAAGGTTTTCTATAAAAATTGCATTGATAAAAATGTTTAAGTAATTTTCTATCAAGATGCTACCTTCGATGATGTTGTTGGCGGCGGGTTAGGTACTAACTCAGGTGAATTCTGAGACATTTTAAATTCTGGCTCTTCAATTTGATCTTTTTGCCATGCTCTAAGAGCCCATATTATTAAACCAATTAAAATGAAAGAAACTGGCGGCAGAAGAAAAAAGTTATTAGGAACATACCAACCACCGTTTTGCACTAAAGGAAAAATTTCATATTCTAAAATAGTTCCACTACCAAACAATTCTCTAATTATTCCAAGGATTATTAGAATTACGCTATAGCCCAACCCATTACCAAATCCGTCAAGAAAAGAAACTCCTGGTGGATTTTGCATTGCAAAGGCTTCAGCTCTTCCCATCACAATACAATTAGTGATAATTAAGCCGACAAATACAGATAAAGTCTTACTTGTTTCATAGTCATAAGCTTTTAATGCTTGGTCAACCAAAATCACTAAGGAAGAAATAATTGTCATTTGTACAATAATTCTTATATTTGATGGGGTTATATTTCTTATCATAGAAATGAAAAAATTAGAGAGGCTAACTGTAACTGTCAAAGCTACGCACATTATTAAAGTCGGATATAGCTTACTGGTGACTGCTAAAGCAGAACAAATACCAAGCATTTGCAAAGCAATGGGATTCTCTTTGAAAACGGGTCGAAATAATATTTCTGAATATTTAGACATCTATCTTCTGCAAATTGTTAATAAAATTTAAAAAACCATCATTACCCATCCAGTAAGCAATCAAGTTGCTTACCCCGTTGCAGGTTAAGGTAGCACCCGATAAACCATCAATTTCATAATTGTAATTACTACTAGTTTTTTGAACACTTCCCTTAATAACTTTTAAGGAAACATTTCCGTTCTCTTGATATATTTTTTTCCCTTTCCATAAAGCCTTCCATTTAGGATTATCAATTTCAGCACCAAGACCAGGCGTTTCTTTATGTTCGTAGAACTCTAATCCAGCAACTGTATTGAAATCTCCTTCAATAGCAAGATAGCCATATAGAATTCCCCATAAGCCATATCCTCTTACGGGTAAAATTAAGGTATTAATTTTATTATCTTTATATTCGATGTATATCTTTGAGTATTTCTCTCTCTTTTTAATTGATGCAATGTCTTCTTCTGCTGATAAAAACTTATATTTCCCATCTTCTCTTAGCTCTTTTGCCAATTCATATGAATCTGGACTTATATCAACAATTTCACCCTTATCTAAATCAATAATTATGGTTTTTATATTGGACATAGCATTTTCTACGGAACCATAAAATTCTTCTAGACCTGCAGATGAAACAATCTTCTTTTGCATATCCAGGACAACATTATTCTCCTGAACAGATCTCAGTTGAATAGCAATAAACGAAATAATAGCGCTGCATAACAAGCAGAGACCGACTCCCACGAATGTTATGTTTAATGTACTATCTTTATTAATCTGAGACATTTTGAAGAGCTAATCTTTTTTTAATATTTTTTTGAACTACAAAGTGATCAATCAAAGGAGCTAATAAGTTTCCAAATAAAATAGCAAGCATCATGCCTTCAGGAAAGGCAGGGTTTAATACTCGAATTAAAATTACCATGACGCCAATTATGATTCCATAAACCCACCTTCCAGCATTAGTATGCGAACCAGAAACCGGTTCAGTTGCCATAAAGACCATGCCAAAAGCATACCCTCCAATAACCATATGCCACCAAAAAGGCATAGAAAACATAGAGTTGGTTTCGCTACCAACAAA
>Ga0228615_1000907_pt1 | contig 15748 bp, 15 predicted proteins | sample 16DmetaG_FD_190530 | JGI IMG/M metagenome (GOLD analysis project Ga0228615, IMG submission 190530) | Seawater microbial communities from Monterey Bay, California, United States - 16D | ecosystem: Environmental > Aquatic > Marine > Coastal | place: USA: California | collected 2016-10-17
GCTTACAAAATTGCTCCGTCAATACTTTCCGCTGATTTTGCTCGTTTGGGTGAAGATGCGAGCTTGGTCTTAGATGCTGGAGCAGATTGGATTCATTTTGATGTAATGGATAATCACTATGTCCCTAATCTAACTATAGGCCCTATGGTTTGTAAGGCTCTTAGGGAATACGGAATTGAGGCTCCAATCGATACTCACCTTATGGTTAAACCAGTCGACAGACTGATAACAAACTTTGCTGAGGCCGGGGCAACATCTATTACATTCCACCCTGAGGCATCTGACCATATTGATGGCTCCATTGATCTTATTAAATCACATGCATGTAAGGCTGGATTAGTCTTGAATCCTGAAACTCCGATAAATATCTTAGAAGACTATATTGATAAATTAGATATGGTTTTACTTATGTCTGTTAACCCGGGATTTGGGGGGCAAAAGTTCATCAATTCTGTGTTGAGTAAAATTTCTAAAGTGAGGTCATTAATAGATAAAACCAATAAAGATATTAGGCTCGAAGTAGATGGAGGCATAAATCTTACTAATATTTCTGATGTTGCTTCTGCTGGAGCAGATACTTTTGTGGCAGGTTCTGCAATATTTAGCCAACCTAGCTACTCTAAGGTTATTAAACAAATGAGAGCTTCTTTAAAATCTGACTAAAAAAGTGGATAAACAAGTAAAAATTCCTGTTTCAAGAGAGGTATTGGTTGATATGGAAACTCCGTTGAGTATCTATGGCAAATTGGCTAACTGCCCTTATAGTTATCTATTTGAGTCTGTTGAAGGAGGAGATAAATGGGCAAGATATTCTTTGATTGGGCTAAAAGCAAATCGTGTAATTAAAGTATTAAAGAATCAGATTGAAATTTATCAAGATGGCAGTTTAGTGGACAGTTTCTATGCTCAAAATCCTTTAGATTATATTGATGAATTACAAAAAAGTTATTCCTTAGAAGAAGATCCGAATCTTCCCAAGTTTAATGGAGGCTTGGTAGGTTATTTCGCTTATGACTGTGTGAGGTTTATTGAAAAGAAATTATCTGATACGACGCCTCCAGACACTCTAGGAACTCCGGATGCTCTTTTTATGGTTTCTGAAGAAGTGGCAGTATTTGATAATCTGAAGAATAAACTACATTTAATAATACTCGTTAATTCAAAAGAAGAAACTGATGCTGCAGAGCAGCGCCTTGATGAGCTCGAAGATAAACTGAGGCAACCACTAGACTATCAAGATTTCAAACAGCCTGAGAGAAGTATAAGTGAATCTGATTTTGTCTCAGGTTTTGGAGAAGAAGATTTTAAGGATTCTGTACTCAAGGCAAAAAAATATATTGAAGATGGAGATATTATGCAGGTTGTTTGTTCTCAACGAATGTCTCTTCCTTTTACTGCAGATCCTGTTGCCCTATATAGATCAATTAGGCAGCTAAATCCTTCCCCGTATATGTATTATTTGAATTTAGAAGACTTCCATATTGTCGGGTCCTCTCCAGAGATTTTGGCACGACTTGAGGATAATAAAGTAACTGTTAGGCCTATAGCTGGGACTAGGAGAAGAGGAAAGGATGAAAGAGACGATATTGCTATGGAAGAAGAGATGATTAATGATCCTAAAGAAATAGCTGAACACCTCATGCTTATAGATCTTGGTAGAAATGATGTTGGTCGGATTGCTACTCCAGGATCTGTAGAAGTTACAGAAAAATTTGGAGTAGAGCGATATAGTCATGTGATGCATATGGTTTCTAATGTTGAAGCAGAAATTAATAAAGATTCTTCCGCTATTGACTTGTTCAAGGCAACTTTTCCGGCTGGAACAGTTTCAGGTGCACCAAAGGTACGTGCAATGGAAATTATTGATGAATTTGAACCAGTAAAAAGAGGAATTTATGGTGGAGCAATAGGATATCTTTCATGGCAGGGTAATATGGATATGGCTATTGCTATAAGAACAGCGGTCATAAAAGATGAAGTTCTCTACATCCAGGCCGGTGGAGGCTGGGTTGCAGATTCTGTTCCAGACTTAGAGTGGAAGGAATCTCTAAATAAAGGGCGAGCAATCTTTAAGGCTGCTGAAATGGTTCAAGAAAAATTGGAAGGCTAAAATGTTGCTAGTAATAGATAACTATGACTCTTTTACATATAACTTAGTACAGTACTTTTATGAAATGAATCAAGAAGTAGAGGTATATAGAAATGACGCAATTAGTGTGCCTGAAATTAGAGAAAAGTCACCTGACTTTTTAGTTATTTCTCCGGGTCCATGTACTCCAAAGGAGGCAGGAATATCTGTAGAGGCAATCAGAGAATTCTCTGGTCAGATACCAATTTTGGGGGTTTGTTTAGGACATCAATCAATAGGATCAGCCTATGGAGCAGATATTATTAAGGCCAATGAGATAATGCATGGAAAGATTTCAAAGATTTCTCACAACGGTAAGGGAATATTCAAAAATGTAGAAGAAAAATTCCTAGCCACAAGATATCATTCACTAACAATTGCAGAATCTTCACTATCCGAAGATTTTGAAATAACTGCTAGATCTGAAGATGGAACAATAATGGCCATTCAGCACAAGACTGACCATATAACTGGTATTCAATTCCATCCTGAATCTATTGCTACAGAATATGGAAAGGTTATGCTTAAAAATTTCTTGAACATGGATTAATAATGGATATAAAACAAGGAATAAATGCAGTTGCTTCAGGAAGAGATATCAAGCAACAGGAAATGTATAACATCATGTCGGAAATTCTTGAGGGTCATGCTACTGACGCGCAGATTGGAGCATTTCTTATTGGTCTTTCTATCAAAGGAGAGACTGTTGAAGAGATTCTTGGCGCTGTAACTGTTATGAGAGAACTTTCAGCTAAAGTAGATACAAATGTCTCTAATTTGGTGGACACATGCGGAACTGGTGGATTAGGTGTAGGAATATTCAATGTCTCTACTACTTCAGCTTTCGTGGCATGTGCATGTGGGGCAAAAGTGGCTAAACATGGTAACAGGTCGGCAACAAGAAAAAGTGGCAGTGCAGATCTTTTAGAGGAAGCAGGAGTTTCACTAGCATTGAAACCTTCTCAAGTTTCAGACTGTATTGAAAATATTGGCTTAGGGTTTATGTTTGCACCTGCTCATCACAGCGCTATGAGACATGTAGCAGGACCCAGAAATGAAATTTCTCAGAAGAGTATTTTTAATATTCTAGGACCTTTAACTAATCCTGCTTCAGCTAAATGCCAGGTCATGGGTGTTTATGATAAGAAATGGATGATACCACTAGCCAACGTATTGAAAGAGCTTGGCAGCGAGCATGTGATTATTGTTAATTCTAAAGATGGTTTAGATGAAATAAGTATTGCCGCCTCAACCCATATAACAGAGATGAAAAATGGAGATATTAAAGAGTATGAAATAATTCCTGAAGACTTTGGTTTTCAGAGATCTTCTATTGAAGACCTTTTTGTAGATTCACCAAAAGAGAGTCTAGATATTGCTAGGCTTGCATTGGCTGGAAAGCACGAAAGTGCTGGATCAATGATTTCTATGACCGCTGGTGCCGCTTTATATGTTTCAGGTATTGCTAATTCTCTTAAATCTGGTGTCGAGCTTGCTAAAGAATGTGTTGGTGATGGAGGGGGATTAAAAAAACTGAATCAGCTTGTCGAATATACATCTCAGTTTTAATGGCAACCTACCTAGATAAAATTATTCAATCAAAGGTCTCCATTGTTGAGATGCAAAAGACCCAGGATTCTTTATCTGAAATGAAATTAAAAGCTTTCAATCTACCTCCTTGTAGGGAATTTATTGGAGCGATACAAAATCGAAAGCAAGAGGGATTAATTTCAGTAATAGCAGAAATAAAGAAAGCCTCACCAAGTAAAGGAGTGATAAGGCCTAATTTCCATCCCGAAGAAATAGCTATCCAATATGAAAAGAAAAATGCAACTTGCCTGAGCGTTTTAACAGATGAAGAATTCTTTCAAGGCTCTCTAGATTATTTGACAAACATTAGATCAAAAGTGAAGTTACCACTTTTAAGGAAAGATTTTATCGTTGACGAGTATCAGATATATCAAAGCAAAGTGTATGGGGCTGATTGTATTTTACTTATTGCTTCAGCTTTATCTGATGGTCAATTAATGCAATATAAAGAAATTGCCGAAAGCATTGGGCTAGACGTACTTGTAGAAATACATAACCAAGAAGAGTTGAAACGTATTTTGCCAATTAATTTTTCATTGATAGGAATAAATAATAGGAATCTAAGTACTTTCGAAGTTAATCTAAATACCACTAAAGAACTTTCTATTAATCTAAAAGATAAATTAATTGTTTCTGAAAGTGGAATACAAACAAAAGAAGATGTCAGTCAAATTCTATCTTATGGAGTTCTTAATTTTCTTGTTGGTGAGTCTTTTATGAGAGCTGATGATCCCGGAGAAGCTTTGGAAAGGTTATTTTTTCTTTAAGAGGAGTGGTGAGATGATAGAAAGCATAATAATACTAGTCGTAACAATTTTGTTCATATATGTATTAGTACAACGAATCAGAGAATATAAGAATGATAAGTACAAAGATGTGGAGAAATAGATATGTTGATAGTTACAACTTTTAATATTCCAGGAAAAAATATAAAGCAAACCATTGGGATGGTAAAAGGAAATACGATTAGGGCAAGGCATGTCGGTAAAGATATTATCGCCGCTCTAAGAGGTATCGTTGGAGGCGAACTTCACGAATATACCAAATTACTAGCTGAAAGCAGGGAACAAGCAATTGATCGCATGATCCAGGATGCTGAATCAAAAGGCGCAAACGCTATAGTGGGTGTTGCTTTTACAACATCTGTTATGGCGCAAGGTTCTGCCGAGTTAATGGCTTACGGAACTGCTGTTATTATAGAAGAATAAAGCCAAGATTGAACTTGGCTTTGAACTTCTTAATTTTTTTGTAAGAAGAAATGAATATTTCTTCTATAGAGAAATTAGTCTCTTGGTTTGGCTTCGTTTACTCTTAAATCTCTGCCACCAAAATCAGTTCCGTCAAGAGCTTCTATTGCTGCTTGACCTGCTTCTTTTGATTCCATCTCTACAAATCCGAAACCTTTAGATCGACCGGAGTGACCTTCAGTAATAATTCTGACCGCTTTGACGCTTCCATATTGTCCAAAATGAGCTTCCAAGTCTTCCTCAGAAGTTGTCCAGGCAATGTTTCCAACGTATATATTCATCTATTTTCCTTTTCTAAAAACCGTAACATTATTGCTACGCGCGCAACTATACCTGTGTCTAGTTAATTATCAATAAGTAATTTCAAAATTTAATTTCCTTAAACATAGTAACTGGTTTTAGTCATTACTTTTGCAACAACAGACATAAATATTTTAATACCTTCAGGTAAATTTTCAGCACCTGATTCAAGTGCTTCTTCACTATGCTTAGATTCATCTTCTTTCATTTGCTCCAAGACGGCGATAGTTTTTTTATCGTCTTTAGACAAATTATTTAAATGACTTTCAAGATGTTTAACAACTTGCTCTTCAGTCTCATGCACAAAGCCAAGACTCCATTTATCTCCTGCTAATCCTGCAATCGCTCCCATACCAAATGAAAGTGCGTACCAGGCAGGACTTAATAAACTAGGTTTTTCATTTAACTCTTCTAGTCTTTTATTGCACCAAGATAGGTGATCTAATTCTTCTTGGGCGGCCTGGTCCATCTTTTCTCTAGTGCCCTCTAATCTTGCAGTAAGGGCTTGGCCTCTATACAGACCCTGAGCTGCAACCTCTCCTGAATGATTCACTCTCATTAGATTAGCAGAGTGATTTCTTTCAATTTCATTTAAGTTATCTTCATTAATTCCATGAGCTGGATATTCTCTAGATTCCTTTTGATAGTTTTGGCTTGAATATTTCAAACCCTTATCTACTTCGCTAATAATTTGATCAATTAGACTCATTTCTTTCTCTTTTTATTGCTCGATGACCTATATCTTTTCTGTAGTAAGCATCTTCCCAATCGATTAATGAAATAGCATCATAAGCATTTTGTTGTGCTATTTCTACTGAATCCCCAAGGGCGGTAACGCACAATACTCTTCCCCCGTTGGATTTAAGTTTATTATCTTCAATCTTCGTACCGGCATGAAAGACTTTTAGATTTTCTGTTTCATCAGGTATTTGACCTATCAATTTATTTTTTTCGTATTCGAATGGATACCCTCTAGAAGCCATAACGACACCTATAGACTTCTTTTCATCCCATGTTAATTCTTCATTTTGAAGATTAGAATCACAAGCTTTATCACACAAGTCAGCTAAATCTGACTTTAGTCTCATCATGATGGGCTGTGTTTCAGGATCACCAAATCTACAGTTAAATTCTAGTACTTTTAGATCGTTGTTTTTATCTATCATCATTCCAGCATATAAAAATCCGCAATATAGATGGCCTGCTTTTTTTAAGCCCATTAGGGTAGGGTAGATTACTTCTTGCATAATCTTGTCGTGAATATAGTCATCAACAATTGGAGCCGGAGAATAGGCCCCCATGCCTCCAGTGTTAGGTCCTAAATCCATATCATCTCTTGCTTTATGATCTTGTGAAGACGCAAAAGGAATTGCAGTTACACCATCTGTGATAACAATGAAGCTAGCCTCTTCTCCTTCGAGATATTCTTCAATAACTATTCTCTTCCCAGCTTGACCAAAAATTTTTGACTCTAGGCAATTTTTAATTGCTTCAATTGCCTCTTCGACTGTAAAAGCTATTATTACTCCTTTACCTGCAGCTAGACCATCAGCTTTTATTACAATAGGTAAGCTTCCTTTTTTTACATATTCGATAGCCTTATCAGATTCAGTAAAAGTTTCATATTGTGCCGTAGGTATTTTATTGGCTTGAAGAAAGTCCTTCATGAACTCTTTGGAGCCTTCAAGTTTTGAAGCTTCTTTAGAAGGCCCAAAGCATTTTAAACCAAGATCCTTAAACTTATTTGTTATTCCATTTACTAGCGGATCTTCAGGTCCGATAATTGTGAGATTGATATTTTCATCAAGCGCAAACCTTGCAAGTCCATCAATATCATCTGCTTCTATAGAGACATTAGTTAGTTTTGGTTCTAGTTCTGTTCCTCCATTTCCAGGAGCAACAAAAACTTGTGAAACTTTAGGACTTTGAGAAATTTTCCAAGAGAGAGCATGTTCACGTCCGCCTCCTCCCACAACCAAGACCTTCATCTATTAATGCCTAAAGTGTCTTATACCAGTAAATAGCATGGACATATCTGCTTCATTTGCAGCATCAATAACCTCCTGATCGCGCATTGATCCTCCAGGCTGTATTACTGAAGTGATACCTATCTCTGCAGCAGCATCAATTCCATCTCTAAAAGGGAAGAATGCATCTGAGGCCATGCTACATCCTTGAGTTTTAAACCCTCTTTCAATAGCTTTTGAAGCAGCTATTTTAGCACTATCTATTCGACTCATTTGACCGGCACCTATACCAATTGTCTGATTATTTTTTGTGTATACAATTGCATTTGACTTAACGTATTTACAAACTTTCCAAGCAAATAAACAGTCCTTTATTTCTTCTTCACTAGGCTTGCGCTTCGACACTATCTGTAAGTCTTCTATCGAAAGACTTGCAATATCATTATCCTGAAGTAAGAGCCCTCCATTAACACTCAATAGTTTTGATCCGTTATCGGGCTTACCCAAAATTTGAGTATCAAGAACTCTGATATTCTCTTTAGATGAGAGAGTTTCTTGAGCTTTAGAGCTTATGCCTGGAGCGATTATTACTTCTACGAATTGATTTTCTATTATTTGTCTCGCCGTTTCATTATCAAGCTCCATATTGAATGCAATTATTCCTCCAAAGGCCGATGTTTCATCAGATTCAAAAGCTCTTTCATACGCTTCTTTTAGGTTATTTCCTAATGCTATCCCACAAGGATTTGCGTGCTTAACAATGACACAAGCTGGCTCTGAAAAAGTTTTAACACATTCATAAGCTGCATCCGTATCGGCAATGTTGTTGTAAGAAAGATCTTTCCCTTGTAACTGCTCAGCAGATGAGATGCTACTTTCATGTAGCTGACTAGTGTTTGTATAAAACGCTGCTGATTGATGAGGATTTTCTCCGTACCTCAGTTCTTGTTTAAGCTCATATTTACCAAATAAATACTGAGGAATTTTTCCTTGTTTTTCATTTAGATAACTAGATATCGCTGCATCATAGTTTGCAGTATGACTAAAAGCTTTAGCAGCCAAATTTCTTCTTGTTTCAAGTGTCAGAGAACCTTCATTAAGTGATATTTCATCTAATATTTTTTTGTAGTCATATGGTTCAACTACCACACCTACATAAAGATTATTTTTAGCTGCAGATCTGACCATACTAGGCCCGCCAATATCAATATTTTCTATAGCAACTTCTAGAGTAGTTTCTTTTTTTGAGATTGTTTCTATGAATGGGTAGAGATTTACAACCACAAGATCAATTTCTTTGATTTCATTCTCAGACATGACTTGCTGATCTATTTCCCTTCTAGATAATATTCCGCCATGAACTTTAGGATGCAGGGTTTTCACTCTACCATCCATAATTTCAGGAAACCCTGTGTGCTGAGATATATCTATTGCTTCTACTCCTGCATCTAGGAGAGTCTTCAGAGTACCTCCGGTAGAAATTATTTCTACTCCAAAATTTTTAGAAAGTGAATCACAAAATTCTACTATACCTTCTTTGTTGGAAACACTTACCAGTGCTCTTTTAATTTTTGGATTGGCAGTATGAGCCATGTTTTGACTAGAGTAGTTTATGTTCCTTTAGTTTGGTTCTCAACGTGCCTCTATTAATGCCTAGAATTTGGCTGGCCTTAGATTGATTGTCGTTACATTCTCTCATGACGATTTCAAGTAGAGGAAGTTCGATTTCCTTTAGTACCATATTATAAATATCAGTAGGTTTTTCACCGTCTAATTCTTTAAAATACTTTCGCATGCTTTTTGATACCTGATGACTAAGTTGTCTTCCTTCGCCGTTGAATTGCTTTTTGATTTTTTGAGCCACTTGCTTGAAATTTAGTCAGTTATTTTTTTAAAAAAGGACCTTGAATAATACCCAACAAAATTTAACTTTCAAGAAGTTTAAATAATTTATTCTTCTATTTAATTATCATGTCGATTAGATCTGTTTGTTAAGAGAACATCACCCTCATAATTTTTCACTAAGTCCTAGATAATAATTTTGTTCTCGAAAATTTTCTCTACCTTTTTATATCAGTCAACATAGAGAAAAATTTCAGCCCCTCCTTTTTCATTGACTGTACCTTAATAGATTTGATGTTTTAATATACATACAAATGACTAATAAGAACTTCACAAGAACTTTCTTAGACTGCGACTACCAAAAGGGAGGAATTCTTTCTTTAGAAAAGAAAAATTTCCACCATGAACTAAATGTCCTAAGAAAAAAAGCAGGAGATAGATTTATCTTATTCGACGGAAAGGGTAATTCATGCCTATGTGAGGTTATTGAAATCAATAGAAAACATTTTATATTGGAGATAATAGAGTTATTTAAGCCTTCGATAAGAGAGGGTATAAATATCGAGTTAGGCCAATCTTTGATTAAGAATGATCCTTTTAATTTTTCGATACAAAAGGCTACTGAGCTAGGAGTTAAAAAGTTTTGTCCAATCATTTCTGAGAGAGTTGTTATAAAAGGAATGAAATCTCATTCAAACTCTAGGCTGGAAAAATGGAGACAAATAGCACAAGGAGCATGCGAGCAATGCGGTGAAAATTGGATTCCTGAAATCTCTTCTCCACTAAATATTAAGCAATGGTCGGAAACTACTAACTCGAAAACTAAGATTGTACTTTTCCCAAATGCAGATGCTAGACTCTCAGAAATTGAGATTACAGAGAGTATCTCAATAGCCATTGGACCTGAAGGTGACTTTACTAAGAAAGAAGTTAGTTATCTAAAGGAATCCGGTTTTTTACCTGTTACTATAGGTAAGCGTATCTTACGAGCTGAAACTGCAGCAATATCAGTTATAAGTGCTTTAAGGTATGGAGCAAAAGAGTTTTAAGATCAACAAGACAGAATAGAAGATGAAGTTAGGCGTTGTAATGGACCCAATTGAAACTATCAATTTTAAGAAAGATAGTACTTTGGCAATGATGATTGAAGCCCAACAAAAGGGTCATGAAATATTTTATATGACTCCTGACGCTCTTTTTATTAATTCAGGTAATGCTTTTGCTATTAGCTCTAAAGTTGAAGTTAGAAATGATCCTGCCAATTGGTTTTCTTTAGAAGATGCGACCCGAGTAAAGCTTTCTGATCTCGATGCAATCTTGATGAGACAAGATCCACCCTTCAATTCTGAGTACATCTATAACACCTATGTGCTTGAGATGGCTTCAAGACATGGCGTTAACATATTCAATAATCCAAAAAGTCTCAGGGATTGTAATGAGAAGGTTTTTGCAACAGAGTTTCCTCAGTGTTGCACTAAACACCTTGTGACAAGCAATAAAGAGCTTCTCAAAAATTTTGTTGAAGAGTACAAAGATACTGTTATTAAGCCTTTAGACGGAATGGGCGGTGCGTCTATATTCAGGATTAAAGATAATGATCCAAATTTGAGCGTCATTTTAGAAACAATAACAAACCACTTTTCTGAGAAAGTTATGATCCAAGAGTACATACCTGAAATATTAGAGGGAGATAAACGTATTTTGGTGATAAATGGTAAACCCATGCAGGCAGCTATAGCCAGGATACCTGCTCAAGGCGAATTGAGAGGTAATTTAGCAGCTGGAGCTTCTGCTGTAGCAAAATCTTTATCTGAAAGAGATGTCTGGATATGTAACCAAGTCGCTCCATCATTAATTGAGAAAGGACTTCTCCTGGTTGGTTTGGATATTATTGGGGATTATTTAACGGAAGTGAATGTGACAAGTCCAACTTGCTTCAAGGAATATAAGGAGTTGTGTGACATTGATGTTGCTCAAATTTTTATAGAATCGGTAGAAGAAATTTCCCAATGAGCGAAAGTGGACCGAGGGTCATTATGGCCTTTGATTTTGGATTAAAAAATATTGGTATCGCTATAGGTCAAGAAATTACTCGAACAGCCTCGACCTTCTATTCTTTAAAGGCCAATGAAGGCAAGCCTAGATGGGCTGAATTAGACGAAATAGTCGATGACTGGAAACCCAGTTTATTTGTCGTTGGTGATCCCCTCAACATGGATGGAACAAGGAGCAAGATACAAGATTTATCGGATAGATTCTCGAATTCCTTAAATAAAAGATATGATATAAGTATCGAAAAGTCGGATGAGAGATTGACAAGCAGAGAGGCAAACGAGAGATTAGAATCTCTTAAGATTGGAACTAAAGACTCCTCTAATAAACACAGCATATCTGCTCAGATCATCTTAGAAGATTGGTTTAGGAGTAATATGTAATGTCTGGTTCCATTCCTCAAGATTTTATAAGAGATATTGTTGATACAACAGATATCGTTTCTCTTGTTGACTCTTATTTACCTCTTAAAAGAAAAGGAAAGGATCATTGGGGCATCTGTCCCTTTTGTGAAGATGGAAAAAATCCTTCGTTTAGTGTGAGTGAGCAAAAGCAGTTTTATTATTGTTTTAAATGTAGAGCTACAGGTAACGTGATTGGTTTTTTACAGTCCCATCAAGGATATGATTTCATAGAATCTATTGAAGCTTTGGCCGCTAGAGCAGGTATGGAAGTTCCATATGAAAATAGCAATGCTTCGAGTGTCGAAAGAGATCCAATATATGACGCATTAAGATTGGCCACAGAGATATTTGAAAAAAATCTAGCTCAATCTGATAGCTCTGAGCACGTTAGAAAATACATAACTCAAGAAAGAAAAATTTCTACGGATGTCTGCAAGAAATTTTCTATTGGTTACGCAAGCAAATCTTGGGATGCACTCACAACGCAGATGTTGAATTTAAAAGTTAGTGAAGAGATATTAATAAAAGCCGGATTATCTAAAAAAAATAAAGATGGCGGTCTTTTTGATGTGTTTAGAGATAGATTAATGTTTCCCATCAAAGATCGTAAGGGCAGAGTAGTTGGTTTTGGGGGAAGGGTAATGAACCCAGATGATCAACCTAAATACTTAAATACAGGAGATACACCTATCTTTCAAAAAAGTAGAGAGTTATACGGGCTTTTTGAAACACTAGAATTTAGAAAGGATCTTGAAAATATTCTAGTAGTGGAAGGTTATATGGACACTATAGCCTTGTATGAGCATGGAATGAAAAATTCGGTTGCTACTTTAGGCATTGCAACCAATAGATTCCATATTCAAAAGTTACTCCAAGTGGTTAATGAAATAACTTTTTGTTTTGATGGAGATGATGCAGGACGAGGTGCAGCTTGGGGAGCATTGAAAAATGTTTTGCCCGCAATAACCGATGGCACAGAGATTAGATTTCTCTTTTTGCCTGAAGGTGAAGACCCGGCAAGTTTATTGGAAAAGGAATCATCAGAGAATTTTATAAAAATTACTAAAGATTCAAGTTTGCTATCTGAATACTTCATTGAAAGACTCACACAAGCCTCTGAAGTTACTTCTTTAGAGCAGAAAGCTTCCCTAGCAGCTAAAGCAATGGATCTCTTGTCTACTATGCAAGAGAGCTCAATAAAAAGATTGTTAGAAAATGAGGTTGCAAAAGTCACGGGACTTGAAATGGAGGATTTAAAAACTCAAAGTAGAACTATCAATTATCAAAGTAGGGTTAAGAATAAAAGAAATGAAGCAATTGAAGAAAACCATAAAAGTTTTGAGCCTTCAGGGCTAGGTTCTAAGATTTTAACTGTAATTTTGTCTTATCCGTATTTATCAAAAGATATCCATGATATTGAGAGGTTTAGTAATTTCAATGAACCTGAAGTCGCTCTCATGACTGAAGTGGTTACATTTTTTAAAAATAACCCTGAACAAGGTATTTCAGACCTATTGAGTATACTTGATAAAGAATCGGCTTCTTTCATAGGTGCTTTATTGTCTGTACACGACCCAGTCGATGAGCAGAATGCCAATGCCTATTTAAATGATTGTTTGTTTAATCTTAAAAAGTCAGACTCTGTAACGAGAATTCTAGAGCTTAAGGAGGTTTTTGAAGATGGTAAGTTATCTGAAGATGAAACTTTTGAACTTCAGCAACATTTACTGTCTAATATTCATAAATTGGAAGAACCTGAAAAGAATTTATTAAAGGCTTTAAGTCAAAAGACTAATTAGAAATAAATTAAAAGTTAGGTAATTTCTTAAAAAAACTAATATAATTGCGCACCCTTTAAATTTGTTATGGCAAGAAAAGCAAAAAAAACACCCTTAGAAGTAAAAGAAAAAGAAGTTGATTCTCCAGAAGAGTCAGAAGAAGCTCTTTTTGGAGAAGAAGATCTAGAGAACTCTGGTCTCAGAGAGCTTGTTGATAAAGGAAAAGATCAAGGATTCCTTACCTATCAAGACATAAATTCTATGCTTCCAGAAGATATTTCTGATCCTGATCAGGTAGAAGAAACGATTCAAATGCTTATGGATATAGGCATAGAAGTTCTTGAATCTACTAATAATGCTTCAGATGATAATTCAGAAGCTGCCCCTGAAACAATCGCTGATACAAGAACAACTCTTACTACAGTTGAGTCAGAAGTTGGCAGAACAACTGACCCTGTAAGATTGTATATGAGAGAAATGGGAACAGTTGATCTTCTTACGAGAGAAGGAGAGATTGCCATTGCGAAAAGAATCGAGGAAGGGGCCAGAGAGCTTCTCTATGCTTGCTGTTTCTATCCAGGCATAGTCGACAGAATATTAGATGAATACCAAGAAGTTGTGGCAGGAGATAGAAGGCTTTCCGAAGTGATGGTTGGTTTTATGGATATTGAAGAAGGGATACCACCACCTGCTTTAGCCCAAAAGAAAGAAAAAGAAGAAAAAGGTGAATCAGATGACGATGAGCCTACAGGACCTGATCCAGTTGAGGTCAAGAAGAGATTCAGTGCAATCAAAAGACAATATAATAAAGTTGATAAAGCCTGTGTCAGAACAAGAACTAGCAAGGCCGCAATTGCTGAACAGCAAAAATTGGGTGAAATTTTTCAATTCTTAAAATTATCACCAACTCAATTTGAAATAATTGCAAATCCTGCTCGAGATGCTTTAGACATAATTAGAGAAGTAGAAAAATATTTATTCACCATATATGTTAAGCGAGGCAGGATGCCGCGTAAGGATTTTATTCAAGAGTACTCTGGTAATGAAGCCGATTCTTCTTGGTCAGAGAAGATAGCAAAATCTAGAAAGCCTTGGGCTAAAGAAGTTAAATCTAACCTTACTGAAGTCGTTAGATTGCAAAATAAACTGGCGAAACTTGAAAAAATAATCCAGCTTCCTATTAGTGAAATTAAAGACATCAACAGAAGAATGTCTATTGGTGAAGCAAAGACAAGGAGAGCTAAGAAGGATATGGTGGAAGCCAATCTAAGGTTAGTTATCTCAATAGCAAAAAAATATACAAACAGAGGCCTACAATTCTTGGACCTAATTCAAGAGGGTAATATTGGTTTAATGAAAGCTGTTGATAAATTTGAATATAGAAGAGGGTACAAATTCTCTACTTATGCAACTTGGTGGATTAGACAGGCAATTACTCGTTCAATAGCAGATCAGGCAAGAACAATTAGGATTCCAGTCCACATGATAGAGACAATAAACAAGTTAAATAGAGTGTCTCGTCAAATGGTACAAGAAATGGGGAGAGAACCTACACCCGAAGAATTGGGCGAAAGAATGGATCTTCCGGAAGACAAAGTTAGAAGAGTATTGAAAATTGCAAAAGAGCCTATCTCTACGGAAACTCCAATTGGGGATGAAGAGGACACAACACTTGGTGATTTTATTGAAGATACCTCTATCGATGCACCGGATATAGCCGCAATAGAAGAGAATCTTCAAGGCGCAACAGACGATATTTTAGGTAGTCTCACAGCAAGAGAAGCAAAAGTTTTAAGAATGAGGTTTGGTATAGGTATGAATACAGATCATACTTTAGAAGAAGTTGGAAAACAGTTCGATGTCACTAGAGAGAGAATAAGGCAGATAGAAGCTAAAGCTCTTAGAAAATTAAGACATCCGACAAGATCTTCTCACTTGAAAGGTTTTCTTGACGAATAAATAGGGCCTGTAGCTCAGTTGGTTAGAGCAGTGGACTCATAATCCATTGGTCGGAGGTTCGAGTCCTCCCGGGCCCACCACTTCAATCTACGCTTATTCCCTTACCTCTGCATATACTTTTGTTGTCCCATCTCTGAAATGTATTAATACATCATAAGGGGTAAAACGCCCTTCAACTTCCATGCCAGGGGAGCCTAAAGGCATACCTGGGACCGATAAACCAATGGCTTTTGGATTATTTTCTTTGAGAAATTTACTAATATATTTGCCAGGAATATGTCCCTCAAAAAAATATCCTTCTGAAGAAACAGCTGTGTGACAAGATCTAAATTGAGGTTCTATTTTCAAATTGTCTTTTATTTTCAATAGACTTTGATGATCTTGGGTATTTATAGCGAACCCATTATTTTCCATATGATTCACCCACATTTTGCAACATCCACATGTTGGAGTTTTATGGACAATTAGTTCCATTAGGGGA
>Ga0228615_1000914_pt1 | contig 15710 bp, 22 predicted proteins | sample 16DmetaG_FD_190530 | JGI IMG/M metagenome (GOLD analysis project Ga0228615, IMG submission 190530) | Seawater microbial communities from Monterey Bay, California, United States - 16D | ecosystem: Environmental > Aquatic > Marine > Coastal | place: USA: California | collected 2016-10-17
ATTGGACGATCCAAAATTAGCAACAGGTGATGAGTATGATGTAAGTTTCCTAGGATATGTACACAGACACATATTCCATTTCAAGGTAGCAATAGAAGTGACGCATGACGACAGAGATATAGAATTTATACAGTTTAAAAGATGGATGGAGAACATGTATGCAGATGGCACAATGAAACTTGATTACAAATCATGTGAAATGATGAGTGATGATTTGTATATGGCTATAACAAAGAAGTATCCAGGTAGAAAAATTGAAATAGATGTAAGCGAAGATGGTGAGAATGGAAGCCATGCAGTTTACGAAGTACCAGTGATGGGCGGTATCTAATGAAAGAGATTCATATACAACAGAAGAGAGCAACAACCAGAATGGGACACTTGCCTGTGGAAGGTGGTGGCTTGAATGCTGGATATGATACAGTTGATGCAGTGGCGAACATCTGCACAACAGCAGGTAACCTTGGCATGAAGTATGGCAAGGACTTTATCTGGGCATACGCAGGATACGAAGATGTAGGAGAAGACCTTGATGAGTGCATAACACTGATGGTCAAAGAAGAGAAATACGAATCATTCCTACAACTTGCTATCCAAAACAATCATAAAATAAAACACACTAACGACGGAACAGTCAAACTAATCAAGGAGAGAACATAACATGAAAGTACCATACACAAACTTTAAAACGAGAACAGGTGATGATACAGCAATAGGTGGTTGTGGATTCATAGGTGGTGAATGGAAAGAAATAGATACACCAATGATATTCGACGGCAAAAAAATTGTAGTATTTGCACTGCCAGGAGCATTTACACCAACTTGTTCATCACAACAACTTCCTGGATACGAAGAACTATACGACGAATTCAAAGCAAACGGTATAGATGAAGTTTATTGTCTATCAGTTAATGATGCATTTGTAATGAACGCATGGTTTAAAAATCAAGACATCAAAAAAGTAAAACCAATCGGTGATGGCGAAGGCGTATTCACACACGGCTTAGGTATGCTTGTGGATAAACCAGCACAAGGCTTTGGTCAAAGATCTTGGAGATACTCTATGCTAGTTGATAACGGAAAAATTATTAAACAGTTTGTTGAAGAAGGACAAAACAATTCAAGCAGTGATGCTGATCCATTTGAAGTGTCTGATGCACAAACAATGTTAGATTTTATCAAGTCTAATGCCGGGTAACAAGCAACACGGATGGTTAGAAGCAAAACAGTCAACAGGAGCAGTGTACGAACTAGGAGTGAAAGAGTCCAAAAGAAGCAAAGCGGTAAGAAGAATCGCTCAACCGTTGACAGACAAGTATTGGAAAGATAGTGGGCAAAGTGTTACAATGTTGCATAGGATTCATAGAATTGCTGAATATCTGCACAAACGAACAAAGAGGCACAAATAATGTATAGACCTTTACCCGACGGACTAACAATCAAAGATTCAGACGTACAAGGTCTTGGCTTGTTTGCTACAAAAGATTTTGAAGCAGATGTTGTGTTAGGTATTGTGCATATACTAGATAAGAACTTTCCCCACGGTGCAATTAGAACAGCCTTGGGTGCATTTTACAATCATTCAGATGCTCCAAACTGCAAAAACATTAAAGGCTTTTGGCATCAAAAACCTGTGTGCTATCTTGTAACCACAAGAGCTATCAAAACAGGTGAAGAACTTACTGCCAAATACACATTATACAAGGACTTTGATGCAGAAGGAAACTGAGATCTTCAACACAGACATAAAACCTATTAATAGATCTGTATTAGTCATAGGTGGTGCTGGATATATTGGTTCCCATCTTTGCAGACAATTAGAAAAAAACGGATATGTTCCTGTTGTTGTTGATAGAAATTTAAAAAACAAACCTGTTGCATTTGGTCCAAGTTTTGATATAGATTTACCCACAAATATACAAGCCTTGGATGCTGTCATTAAAAGATACAACATTGACAGTTGTATTCATTTGGCGGGCAGTAGTTCTGTTGGTGCTAGTACAAAAAATCCTGCACTATTTTACAAAAACAATGTAGCAACAACAATGGCACTGTTGGACAAACTGATTGCCAACGATGTAAAAACATTTGTGTTCAGTTCCACAGCGTCAGTGTATGCCGACAACGACCTAAATAAATGTATGGAAACATCTCCAACAATTCCTAGCAACGCATATGGTTCAAGCAAATTGGCTGTTGAAAGTATTCTAAAAGATTACAGCAGAGCATATGATATAAATTGTGTTGCTCTTAGATACTTCAATGTTTCAGGATATGATGTAGAAGCCGACCCTAAACAAATACGTTATCAACCAAACAAGTTAATTGATATCATAATTAATACCGCACATAAGAATCAAACATTTAAAATATTTGGTGCTACACACCCAACCAAAGATGGTACGTGTGTTAGAGATTATGTTCATGTGATGGATGTTGCTGAAGCAAACATCAAAGCATTAAATTATTGTCGAGATAACAAAAAGTATGAAGTATTCAATATAGGTTCTGGTATTCCCACAACAAATATGGAAATAATAAATGAAGTACAAAGACATCTTGGAAAAATAAACACAGAAATTGCAGATGCTAGAAATGAACTATCTTATTCATTGTCTAATATAACCAAAGCCAAGGAAATATTAGATTGGACTCCAACAAAAAGTTCTATTGACAAGATAGTGGCAAGTGCTGTAAAATGGTATAACATGACACACAAAAAGGAAATACAATAATGAGCGAGGATACATTAAAGGACAGTTGGCAACCTAAAGGCCCAATCAGTAAAAAAATAAGAGAAAGAATTCAAAAGGCAGGCAAGAGGTTTCACTCCAATGACAACATCTCTGAATTTATAGAAGATGGCGAAATGGATCTATTACAAGCAGAGGTACAAGAAAAATTACAAGGTGTGTTAGATAGTCTTGTTATTGACACTGAAAATGATCACAACACGCAGGAGACTGCAAAACGTGTGGCTAAGATGTATGTTAAAGAAACATTTGGTGGTAGATTCAAATCAGCACCGAGGGTTACAAGTTTCCCCAACATGGGTTACAAGAGTATGTACACCAGTGGGCCAATATCAATTAGGTCAACCTGTGCCCATCACTTCCAGAATATTGTAGGTAGAGCATGGGTGGGTATTATTCCAGAAAAAGAAGTTATTGGATTATCTAAATTTAATAGAATTGTACATCACATTGTGGAAAGACCACAGATACAAGAAGAAATGACAACACAGATTGCAGATGAATTAAAAAAATATGCTAAAACTGATCATCTTGCAGTAGTGGTCAAAGCAGAACATCACTGCATGACACACAGAGGTGTTAGAGAACATGAATCAGACATGACAACTGCAATTATGTTGGGAGCATTCAAAGATGATCCTGCTACTAGAGATGAATTTTACAAAATTTGTATGAGTATGAAGGGTCATGACTAGATGACTGAATTTACACACGGCATACAAGGTGCTTTCAAAAAGATATTAACTGGCTCCAGTTTGAGTCTAGCCATAATCTATACTCTAGGACACATAATAATTGCCATGACTGTTGTTAGCATATTCACAGGTGCAAGTCTATGGGAGGCCGGCACTGTGGCACTTATCGAACCTTCGATCAACGGTGTATGGTTTTACATACTGCACACTGGTTGGAAGAAATATAAAGGAATATCTTAATGCCATCTAAAAAAACACAGCAACAGATAAAACAACAACAGGCAAATATGCAATCGGACAACGTGGAAATGGCTGGATGGAGTGAAGGACTTATGACAGGTGGTGTTGTGGAAACAGCAACAATGGATTTTGATCAACCAGATACAAGTTTTTCATACAGTTTAGGAGACCTAGGACAACTAGATCTATTTTCTGAGGATGATATGAGAGACAAATATCCTGCACTGAAACAAGCATGGGAACATTATCAAAGTGTGTTAGAAGTGTGCAAAACCAAAGAAAAAGAAGATGAAATTTGACCTCACTTTGCAGGCCAATTTTTGGAATACAAGTCCTTCCATTTTAGTAAAACTAGATAACAAAATAATAAAAGAATTTAACAGTTTTGTTGATAAACAAAAAACAACTATATCAGTTGAAGTTAATGCAGAGGACAGTGAACATCAATTAGTAATTGAACGACAAAATAAATCAATAAAAGATACGGTGCTTAATGATTCAAAAATAATCAAAGATTCAACAATTAATATAGAAGATGTAGTTATTGATAACATTAGTATTGAACCTTTACTTGATAAAGCATTTTTTTACCCACAATATCCAGAACCATGGTTAAGCCAACAAAAACAGATAGGGAAAGACCCTCCAATTAAATACGATTATTGTAGAATCTTACATCATAATGGTGAATGGAAATTAAATTTCACAAGCCCTATACACGTATGGTTCTTTCAAAACATAACATTGGAAATTTAATGCTTTCAAAAGATTGGTTACATATCGAAACTACTAATAGATGCACGTTAAAATGTCCTGCTTGTCCGAGAACTGTTTGGCACAATCTTATCAAACGTCCAGTTGCAAAAGCAGATCTTGATCTAAATCATCTTCAGTCATTCTTAGATTGCGAATCAATGAAAAATCTCAAAGGTTTTTTATTGTGTGGAGATTACGGCGACACAATATATTATCCACAATTATTCGATATGATCAAAATGTTTAGAGATAAGGCTTTTAAAATTCATACCAATGGAAGTAGAAGAAGCAAAGAATGGTGGGAAGAACTTAATTCCTTGCTAACCAAAGACGATCTAATTGTTTTCGCAATTGACGGATTGGACAAAGAAAACTTAAAATATAGGGTAAATGCAGACTGGGATAGTATTATGACAGGGATTGATGTTGTTACTAAAGGACCAGCAAGAATAGAATGTCACACACTTATCTTTGATTTTAACCATAACAAATTAAATGAGATAAAACAATGGGCAGAAAGTAAAGGCATGACATGGCAATCAAAAAAATCCATGAGATTTGGTGACAAAGATGTAATACCTAAAGATAAAAGCCTTGTTCACGAACACGAATTATATAAGAGCGAATACGCTAACAAAGATTCTATGGAAATTGCTCCAAGATGTCTCGAAGCATCTGTTGTAACAAGTGACGGATATTTTATGCCGTGTGACTGGATAAGAAATCCTCTTACATTCTTTAGATCAGAATTATATCTCGACAAACAAAAATGGACTGATAGACTTAATATTTCTGACGTAACATTAGATCAAGCATACGGTGTTTTAGCCGAATGGATTGAAAATGTAAAACATAAAGGTATCAAAGGAGAAGCAGAGGTTCTTTGTAAAATGAAGTGTAGATCATGTTAGATAAAAGACAGCAACAGATTTTAGCAGTGAGAAATCAAGTAATAAAAAATCGAAAAGTCTTATGTACGGGTAATCCAAACAAGAAAGGCACAATAGCAAGTGGTGTGAAAGAAATATGGCCAGAAACTACGTTTATTCATCTTTCTAATGGTTTTGATTTAAAAGACATTAGTTCTATAGAAGACAAATTAAAAAAGTTATTTCAAACACACAACACTTTTATAAATGCCAGTTATCTTAGTGGTATGCAAATAAAACTTTTAGAACTATGTCATCAACATATGACTATAGGCGAAGTATATAACATAGGATCAACCAATGAGTATGACGGTCTAAGCCAAGATGAAGCATACGGAAACAACAAAAGACAGTTGCGAGAAATAAGTTTAAAACTTAATTCTTTTAGATTTCAAACTACACACATAGTGATGGGTGGTATAGACACAGGAAACTCCCAAACAGAGAATTGGATAAAACCTATAAAAATTGCAGAAATGATTAAGTGGATAACAGAACAAGATGTTAAAATACCTATTATAGGAATTGATCAACCAAAAGAACCTTGGTAATTAAAAAAAGACTAGATTTTTTAAATTTTTCTGCTATAATAGAAACATATGAGAATTAATACTGATCCTAAACTAAATTTCGAAGACGTTCTACTACAACCAAAACGTTCCACGTTATCATCGAGAAAAGATGTAGACATGACTAGAAACTTTACATTTCGTAATTCAGGCAAACAAATGAACTTCCTTCCAATATTTGCAAGTAACATGGATGGTGTTGGAACGTTCTCTATGGCCAAGGCTTTACAAGAACACAAAATGATGACCGTGATAACAAAGTCGACTACTCCAGAACAGTGGAGAGCGGCCGCAGGCACAGGATTAAGAATGCAGTCAGTGTCAGTATGCACAGGAACCAATGTAATGTTCGATTCAGAAGCACCTGATTGGAAGATCATGCAAGAAGTTTTAAAAAGTTTTCCGGATATAAAAATGATCACAGTTGATGTTGCAAACGCATATCATCAGAATATGGTCGACTTTATAAAGAAAGTCAGAGACACATATCCAGACAAAATTATTGTAGCGGGTAACGTAGTAACACCAGAAATGACAGAAGAGTTAATCATTAATGGTGCTGATGTTGTAAAAATAGGAATAGGACCAGGATCAGTCTGCACCACAAGAACTATGACCGGTGTTGGTGTTCCTCAATTTTCAGCAATAGTAGACTGTTCAGATGCCGCAAATGGTGTTGGTGGACACATAATGGCAGATGGTGGTTGTGTGCATCCAGGTGATATTGCAAAAGCATTTGGCGGTGGAGCACACATGGTCATGATAGGCGGAATGTTGGCAGGACATGATGAATCAGAACAACCAGTTGTGGATGGCAAGGTAGAGTTTTATGGCATGAGTTCAGATCGTGCAAGAGAAGTGCATGGCAAAAGAAAAGATGGATACAGAGGCAACGAAGGTAGATTGATATCTTTGCCACACAGAGGACCAGTTGCAAACACATTGGAAGATATTGTGGGCGGAGTTAGAAGTGCTTGTACATACATTGGTGCAAGAAGATTAAAAGACATGGCCAAATGTGCCAGTTTTGTAACAACACACAACGTAATAAACAGGGTTTATGAAAACTACACAAAATAATTCGATTGAGCCTATCACAGAAAAATTGGACGATAAAATTAAAGCACTAAACTCATCTAGAGTTTATAAAAAGGTAACACCATTACACGATAGATCATGGTATATCAAATGGGCAAGTAGCATTATACTAATTGTTGCCATGCTGTTTACATCAGCAAATATGTTTCCTATAAATTTATACATAGCAAACTTAGGATTTGTTGGTTGGTTGGTAGTAGGTATGCTTTGGCATGATAGATCTTTAATTGTGCTAAATGCAGTGTCACTCGCCATTTATTCATTGGGTATTTTAAATTATCACTTCGGAATATAGCATTAAATATTGCTATGGACAAGAATACATTCTGCGTAGCACCCTGGTATAGTTTATACATTGATTCAGACAAAACAATCACACCCTGTTGCAAAATAAAGAACAATCGCAAGTACGATTATACAGAACTAGAAAAATATTTTGATTCTAAGGAGTTAAATGATCTACGTAAAGATTTATTAAATGGCGTTAAGAATAATGCTTGTACTAGTTGTTGGAAAAACGAGGAAGCAGGAGGTGATAGTTTAAGACTAATATCAAATAGAACTGCAGGATTATTTTCAAAGACACCTATACGAGAACAAATTAAAAATCCTAAGACAGCAAATATTAATAGTTTTGATTTAGTACTGGGTAATTTGTGCAATTTAAAATGTACCATGTGTTCACCTAGTTTGAGCAGTCAACTACTTGCTGAAGTAAATCTAAATCCTAGTTTACAAAAGTTATATCCAGCAGACACACTTGATCAAAAAAAATACAACTGGGCAAAAGAAGATGATTTTGTAAATTGGTGCAATAAACATTTGCCTGATTCCATACACATTAAATTTACAGGTGGTGAACCTTTTATTATTCCATGGATACAAACTGTCATAGATAAAATACCCGATGCACAAAAGAAAAAGTGTGTGCTACACTTCACAACAAATTTAACCATTGTTAATCTAGGATTATTTGAAAACTTTAAAAAATTTAAAGAAGTTTGGTTAAGTGTTTCAGTCGAGGGTAAAGATGATACGTTTGAATACCTAAGATATGGACATAAATGGGAAACACTATCAACAAACATAAGACTTATAAAAGATATGGATATACCAAATTTGAATCTAATGATAAACCATGTTGTGCAAACACCAAGTTATCACTCTATTATTCCCATGATCAAATATTTTGATGATTTAAAATTAAAAGTTGCACCGATTATGCTTACTCATCCTGTGCATTTCCATATATCATCACTTACAAAAAAAGCAAAACAACAATTTTTAAAAGACACTGATGATTACAACGGATACAACAGATCTTTTATGAATTTTGTGAGGGATAGAACAACAAAATACATAGATCACAAACCTGAGATGGCTAAAAAAGTCATAAAACACTTGGCTCTTTTCGATAAGGTAAGAAAAAACAGTTATAAAGACATTATACCAATAGACAATATCATATAAATCTTATATAATAACTTTATGGCTGACGTAAAGAAAAATTATTTCACAACAGGACAGATGCGTAATGCATTGATTCAAATCGAAGACAAGATGGTGCACTCCAATTGGATGCCAAGTATTATACTAGGAATCAACAGAGGTGGTTGCATACCGGGAGTATATCTTTCACACAGGCTTAATACTGCCCACGAAGTGCTAGATGTAAGATTGAGAGATCACACTGCAAAACCAAACCTAACTGTGCTAGAAAAAGCATTTGCATTCCAAAAGAAAATACTAATCATCGATGACATTAACGATTCTGGTGCAACATTCAAATACATAGAAGAAAATTTTGGAAAGCATGAAGAAAGAATAAAATTTGCCGCACTTATACATAACAAACCTTCAGAAGTAAAAGTAGATTACCATGGATACGAGATCAACAAGGACGAAGTGCCCAGTTGGATAGTATTTCCATGGGAAGAGTGGGACAAATAAACTAAAGGTTGTGTTGACACACCCTAGGTAATCCAAGTACAATACACATAACATTTAACCCTTAAGGAGGACTTAATGTTCAAAAACGTAGACAAATCAATGCTGTTGAAATTAGTAGCACTTCACGTTATCGTGATCACTGTTTCAAATGCGTTAGTGGCAATACCGGTAGAAATACTAGGTGTGAAACTTACGTGGGCGGCATTCACTTTCCCATTAGTAGTAATAGCAACTGACTTGACTGTTAGACTGTTGGGCAAAACAATAGCAAGACAAACCATCGCGGCGGCTTATCCATTAGCAATAATCGGATCCATAGCAGTTGTGTTGGCAGAAGGAGCACCGGGATCGGTCGCAGTAAGAATTGGTTTCGCAAGTGCCACTGCTTATGCAATTGGTACTATGCTTGACGTGTATGTATTCCAATACATCAGAGAAGGGTTCAAGAACAATTGGTGGTTGGCACCAGCGGTATCAACTATCGCGGCTAACATCATTGACACCTACACTTTCTTTGCTGTCGCATTCAACAACAGTGCGGACGAGTACATGGCGGCAAACTGGATGGAGATCGCAGGATCTCAAGTTGTAATAAAAATTGCAGTCGGCTTGTTAGTATTCCTACCAGCATATGGTATTTTACTTAACAGACTACAAAAAACTTACAAACTGAAATAGTATGTTGAACAAAGTCTACACAGGCGCCGGTATACTAGCAGTAGTACTAGCGGTTACGGCTGTCGTAGCATTTACCTTACTATAAAACATTGGGGGAGTTTTTTCTCCCCCATTGACAACTCATCTAAATATCCTATATAATAATGAATAGGAAGGTACAAAATTTATGTCAAACAAAGCAGGAAAAATTTGGGGTGAAACGGAACTAGTGCTTGCCAACAACGCATTAGAGTTCCACAGGATAGACTACAAGAAGGGCGGTGTGTGTTCCAAACACCTACACGAATGGAAGTGGAATGGATTCTATGTCATGAGCGGTCAGATGAAGATCAAAGTATGGCAGAAGGACTACGACCTAGTGGACGAGACCATCCTTAACCCGGGAGACTTCACAGCAGTGAAGCCAGGACTGTACCATTCATTCGAAGGCCTAGAAGACGGAGTTGCATTTGAACTGTACTGGGCACACTTCTCACCTCTAGACATCAAGAGAGAATCGGTCGGACACCTTAAGGACATAGACAATAAAATTGTAAGGTTAGACAAGAACAAGAAGAAATAGTGTGAACATATACACAATATACGCAGACCACAAGGACAACATAACTGCACAAGAATTCGTGGCCAAGATGAGTATGTTCCTAGACAAGTTGGTGGAACACGATAAAATGGTTACCTACAGAATCACAAGGATGAAGTTGGGTTTCAGATCTATGGATTTACCAGAATTTAGGATCGACATGGAGTTCCATAACATGCAACAACTTGACGACGCCATGACTATCACTGTGGCAGACAAAGATGTTGATAAAGTACATGTTGGATTCAACCAATATGTAGACGTCGATACAATTCAGCATTTCCTTTACCGAGATTTCCCAGATGATCTAAATAAACCAAAGTTGACTGAAAAACAAAAATCATATACAATACAAGATATGGTACAGGCAACAAAAGATATAGATCCGGATCTATGGAAAAACAAATAGAAAAAAAGTATTACTATTCAGAGATATTCCACAGCATACAGGGTGAAGGGGAATACACGGGCACACCCACTGCTTGGATAAGATTCTTCTTGTGTAATTTACAGTGTAGTGGTTTTGGGCAAAAGGATCCAACTGATCCAAGCACATATGATCTACCCTTCGAGGACTTTGATGTTGACAGTGTTAAGAGGGTTGAAGACTTACCAGTGTGGGAGAAAGGTTGTGATAGTAGTTACACTTGGGCAAAGAAGTTCAAGAAGTTGATGGGACACGAAACTCCAACTGTAATGGCCGACAAAATTGTAGACATACTCAAGACTGACACGAACATGAATGGATTGTTCCTACATCCAAACTCCAGGCAACATCAACACTTATGTTTCACAGGCGGAGAACCTTTGATGATCACAGGACAGGCCGCCAGCATGGGCATATACAAATCATTGGAACAGAGGGCAAACTTGCCAAGTTCAATGACATATGAAACAAACGGCACACAGAAACTGTCACCACTTTTCAAACAGTGGGTAAAAGACATTCCAGAAGAGATATTCTTCAGTGTGAGTCCAAAACTGTTCACAGTGTCAGGTGAGAAGACAGAGAAAGCAATCAAACCCGAGAACGTGAAAGAATACGCAGAGTGTAGCAACAGAGGACAACTCAAGTTTGTCGTGGGAGATGAAAGACGACAATGGGAAGAACTGGAAAACACGGTGAGAAAATTCAGAGATGTTGGTATAGATTGGCCAGTATGGATAATGCCCACTGGTGCAAGGGAGGAAGAACAGACTGCTACTGCTGGTAAAGTGGCGGAAGAGGCATTCAAGAGAGGGTACAATGTGGCGGCCAGAGTACACGTATACCTGTTTGGAAATGCAATCGGAACATAAAAGTAGACTAATTAATAAAAAGAAAGTATAATACTATTATGAAGGTAAAGAAAACAGCAAAGACAACTATCAAGAAAAAAGTAAAAAAAGGTTCTAAGAAAAGCGAAGAGCCAATCGTAAAGGTACTCAATCTTAATGTTAATCCAGAGAATCCAAGGAATGGTTTCTTTGAACTGGATTGGAATCCAGAATTCGTAAACATGCTGAAGCAGTCTGGGTACGAAGGTGCCAGTGAAGAAGAGATTGTGGACAGATGGTTCCAAACACTTTGCAAAACTATAGGAAACGAGCAGGGCATAGATGTCACTGGATCTGGTTACGTACAGATAAACAGAAGAGACGATGGCAAAACTGAGGTTTCTTAATAGTGTTTGATCCAATTACTATAATACTAACGGTCTATGTTTTAGTGACACTAGGTGTCGCCTACACCGTTAGGAAAACAGATTTAATTTCAAAAGAAGGTTTCATGCTTGGCAACAGGCAGGCAAGTGAAATAAAGATTGCCTTCAGTGCCGCGGCGTGTTGGGCATACGTTTTTGCACTTGTAATAAATTCACGATTCACATATGACTTTGGCCTTGCAGGATTTTTCTGGTACGGTCTTCCATACGTGTTAACAATCATGTATTTTGGCATACTTGCAAAAAGCCTGGTGTCAAAACTTCCAAACGGATTTACACTAAATCAATACATTACTCAACGATATCAAAATCGTAATTTAACATACCTATATCAAGTTTTACAATTGGCGGCGGCAGTATATGCCATCACTGCAAATCTAACTGGCTTTGGGATATTGGCAGAGTACGTATCGGTAGGTTTTGACTACAACACAATAATTGTTGTGCTTGGATTGACTGTGTTAGCATACAGTTTGTGGGGAGGCATTAGATCGTGTCATATCACTGATTCAATACAGATGCCATTTATTTTGATCGTGAGTGTGTTGTTTGGAATTATTGCCGTGTTTAAGAGTGGAGGATTCTCGACTGTACTTACAAACTGGATCACTGCTAAACCAGAAAGTATTTTGAGTGTTGGCAAGGTCTTAGATCCAGGTTTATTATTGTTCTTGCTATTTGCAGGGTCTATCATGGCTGACAATAGCCATTACCAGAACGCATTATCATTGAAAAAAGGTGCAAGTATTGTTAGGACCTATATTATGGCAGGCATTATCTTGTTGCTGACACTGGCCGGACTAGCAATGTTGGCGGCTTCCGCATACAGCATTCCTGTTGAAGTATCTAAAGGTGACCTAGCATCAATTATAGTTACAAAATACCATTTTGGTGAAATAGGAGCAATCATTTTCATGTTAATGGTTCTGTTCAAGGCATCTAGTGTTTTGGATTCTTCACTGAACGGTGCAGGCACAATATTGGCCAATGACATTCTCAAAAAGAAAAATCCAATAAAAATTTCAAGGATCACAATGATCGTTGTTATGGCACTAGGGATATTGCTGACAACAATGAAGATAGACCTATGGATATTGATCACTACATTTGGAATGTTGAGGGTGCTGGCAGTGGCTCCAACTGTGTATGGGTTATTCGTAGACAAGAAAATCAGTGTCAATGCACTTACACCAATCATGATAGTGACTGGTGCTGTGGGCGTTGGCCTTACATTGATCGATGAGCCAGTTGGCAAACTGCCTTTGAATATACTAATGTTGTCTGTGCCTGTGTGTTACATGGCTTACCAGCATTTCAAGAAGTAAAACAACTAACAATCAAACCACATAATTACTAAGAATGAACATTGTAAAAAAATTCTTCGAGGACAGTGATTTAACCAAAGTTGCCTACATCATTGATGACGAAAAGATCACATACGGTCAACTGCAAAAGAAAACTAACCAGTACAGATCAATTTACAAATCACATGATCTATCTAATAATGTTCTTATCTTATTGCCAGAATCTTTTGAGTTGATAGCAAATATATTGGCATGTTGGTCTCTTGGTATAGCGACTTATCATCCAAGTATAAGTTTACCTAGTGAAACAATCGAATCATTGTGTAAAAATGCAGACACAAAACATATTATCACGAACACTGAACTTTCAACAAAAATAAATGCAAGAGCTAATTTAATTAACATAGATACATTGAAGTTATCCGAGGAGGATACACAATACACGGAACAGGACATAAACACAGATATATTTTACGGTATCACTACAGGATCTACAGGCACACCAAAAATGACTGTGCATTCAATTTACAACATTTTAAATTGGGCGAGAGTGTATAGTGGACAACTTGGAATAGATCAATCTTCTACAATTTATACAACATCAAAAATTTCTTTCAACTGGGGTGTTGCGTGTGCGATTAGTATGAATCTTTATAACAAAAGCAAATGCGTGTTGAACACAAAAATTGCAACTCCAAAACTTATCAAACATAACATAGAGACACATAAGCCCACTCACTTCTTCACAGTGCCATTGTTTATAGATTTGCTTGTCAAATCCAAACTGAAAGTTGACTTTGCCCACGTGCATCTTAGCATGTCATCTGGTGATTGGTTACCTGCACACCTATGCACACAGTTTCAAGATAAGTTCAAGAAACAGTTACTCAATGGATTAGGCTCTGGCGAGACCGTGAGCAACTATACATTTATAGATACCTGTGACGATCAGAACATTAACAGTCTCGGAAAGATTATTCCAGAAGTAAAAATGCGTATTATGAAAGACAACAAGGTGTGTGAATCTGGAGAGATCGGCGAAATATATGTGTCCAGTAAATTCTTTTCAAAATCTTATTTGAACTACACTGACAACACAACTTACGAAGACGGCTGGATAAAAACAAAAGATCTTGCTTATGTCAACACCAATGGTTGTCTCGTATACATGGGCAGAAAGAATTCAATCTTCAAAATAAATGGAGAATTTGTAAATCCATTAGAAATCGAGAAACATATACTTGAATTCGATGGCGTTACAAATTGTATTGTAAAACCACATGTGGTAGAAAATGGCATACAAAAGTTAGCGGTAGATCTTATGTGCAGTAAGGAAATAGACACAACCGAACTTAGAATGTTTCTTAACAATCGATTAGAAAACAATAAAATACCAAAATTTTATAATGTTGTTGACGAAATCACAAGAACGTGGAACGGAAAAACTAAAAGAGCAGTTATAAATGCAATTTGAGTAGACAATTCGCCTAATGAATGCTATAATTAAGCATGACACACATACTAGTAGACACAGCAAATACATTCTTCCGTGCTAGGCACGTGATCAGAGGAGACACTTCTGAGAAGGTTGGAATGGCCATACACATCATGATGAACTCCATCAAAAAGGCATGGCAGGACTTTGGCGGCACTCATGTGGTGTTCTGCCTAGAGGGTAGATCATTCAGGAAAGACATGTACGCACCCTACAAACGGAATCGTAAGGAAATGGCAGACGCCATGACAGAGAAGGAAAAAGAAGAGAACGAAGTGTTTTGGGAAGTGTATGATGACTTCGTTGACTTCGTTAAAACAAAAACAAACGCGACGGTACTAAGGAATGGTAGAACAGAAGCAGACGATCTTATCGCACGTTGGATAGACAAACATCCGGACCAAGACCACGTTATCATCAGCACGGATAAGGACCTAAATCAACTGATTACGCCACGTGTCAAACAGTACAACGGTGTAAATGAAACAACAATGACACACGAGGGTTGGTTTGATGCAAAAGGCAATCCTGTGATAGACAAGAAATTAAAGGCACCCAAGCCAGCACCAGACACGGAATGGCTTATATTTGAGAAATCAATGAGAGGTGATCCCAGTGATAACATTTTCAGTGCATACCCAGGTGTGCGTACAAAAGGCACAAAGAACAAGATAGGTTTACAGGAAGCATACGCAGATCGTAACGAAAAAGGTTACACATGGAATAATTTAATGCTATCTAAATGGGTAGATCATGATGGCAACGAGCACAGAGTTATGGAAGACTACGAAAGGAACAGAGCACTAGTGGACCTACACGCACAACCAGAAGCGATCGTGGAGGAACTGGATCAAACGATTGCACAGGCCAAAGCAGAGAACAAAAGCATTGATCAAGTTGGAATCAGATTCATGAGGTTCTGTGGCAAGTATGATTTAAATAGGATTAGTGAGCAGGCGC
>Ga0228615_1000922_pt1 | contig 15621 bp, 18 predicted proteins | sample 16DmetaG_FD_190530 | JGI IMG/M metagenome (GOLD analysis project Ga0228615, IMG submission 190530) | Seawater microbial communities from Monterey Bay, California, United States - 16D | ecosystem: Environmental > Aquatic > Marine > Coastal | place: USA: California | collected 2016-10-17
TGCCAAAATTCTTAATTTGAAATAAACATATTGAATTGTTTATTTTTCAACTAAAATGTTTAAGATTTTATATAATTTAAATGGAGATACTGAGAACAATTTATCTTGAAAATAGAGAAACTATTTTTTAAATATTTTAAATTCTTTTGTGCTATTTCCACAAGTTACTTTAAGTAAATATACTCCTGTTTTATAATTTTCAAGGTTTATTGTTTTAGACTGCGTAGTTTGTAATAAATCTCCAGAAATATTAAAAAGTCTGAGTTCATATACATCAGCAATACTATTCGACTCTATTTGTAATCTATGGGACGTTGGGTTAGGAAAAACTTTAAATTTTAATGAAGACTCTTCCATAATATTTGTTGAATTATCATAGTTAAGGACTAGTCCGTCTAACTTCAGACTATTTCCAGCTACAGGAAAATCGCTGTTTCCAGCAGTAATATAAATTTCTAAATAGTCTCCACCAACGGAATCAAAATATAAAATAGGGATGTTAAACAAAGTGTAATTAGGAATATTATTATCAAACTCAATGGCCCCTAATCCAGTCATGTCTCCAGATTCAGAATAAACTAAAACAGAGATTGATGTAGAATTTGTAGAAGAATTAACAATATCTTGCTTAACGTACCCAGATAAAGAAAGTAAATTACTATCAATATTCATATTTGCAGAGTCTAAATTTTCATTTTTTAAATTGAGCATTGCTACAGGAATTATAGTGTCAGATATTAATGTAGAAGCAGGTATTTTTGATCTTAGTTCCATCGCATATGCTCCAGAGTAAGCATCAGATGACTTAACAATGGTACTATCTAAAATTCCTAAAAAGAGCGAATTGTAGAGTTGTAAACTTAATTCACCCCAATTAGCAGGTTCTTCTCCGTAAGTTTCTTGAATCCAGTTCTCAAAATTCCCATTTGGAATTTGTTGTCCTTTTACTGAAATGCTTAGCAAGATAATTAGTGATAGTATTATTTTTTTCATGTTCTTAAGTATTTTAAAATTTTCTTTTGAAACAACCTTGTAAGGGTTTTATCTTATTGTATTTCCAGGATTAATTTCTTTAGTTGGTGCAACAAATGATAACTCCCCATCTTCGGTTTCTGCCATTAATATCATTCCTTGAGATTTAACACCTCTAATTTTTCTAGGTGCTAAATTTAATAGAACACTTACTTTTTTTCCTACAACATCATCAGCCGAAAAGTGTTCTGCTATGCCAGAAACAACTGTTCTTACATCAATTCCTGTATCAACAGTTAATTTAAGTAATTTATCTGCTTTTTCAACTTTTTCTGCGGCTTTAATAATACCGACTCTAATATCCATTTTAGAGAACTCATCAAAGGTTATTTCGTCTTTCATAGGTGAAAATTTGGTTTGGTTTTTATTAGAGGATTTTAGTTTATTGATTTGGTATTCAATTATTTCATCTTCAATTTTCTCAAATAATATATTGGGTTTATTAATTTGATGTCCCTCTAAAATAAGGTTTTGATTACCACAATAAGACCATTTAGGGATCTCAATATTTAATAAATTAGCTAATTCAAGAGATTTTTTTGGCATAAAAGGTTCAAAAACAATTACAAGGTTTGCAGAAATCTGCAACGATATATTCATAATAGTCTTAACTCTCTCTGGATTGGTTTTTACTAATTTCCAAGGTTCAGTTTCAGCTAAATATTTATTTCCAACTCTTGCTAATTTCATAGCGTTTGACAAACCGTCTCTAAATTTAAATGCTCTTATGTCCTTTTCTATTTGTAAATGGATTTCTTCAAGATTTAATAATACTTCTTGATCTATTTCTATCAGCTCTCCAAGAGCTGGTACTACTCCAGCATAATATTTTTGAGTAAGTACTAAAGCGCGATTGATAAAATTTCCAAATATTGAACAAAGTTCGTTGTTGTTTCTCGCTTGAAAATCTTTCCATGAAAAATCACTGTCTTTGTTTTCTGGTGCTATCGAACAAAGAACATATCTCAAAACATCTTCCTGATTTGGGAAATCATTTAGAAAATCCTCTGCCCATACCGCCCAATTTTTTGAGGTACTTAATTTTTGTCCCTCTAAATTTAAAAATTCATTAGCAGGAACATTTTTCGGTAGTATGTACCCGTCTAATTCTGAAAGAATAGCCGGAAAAATTATAGTATGAAAAACAATATTATCTTTTGCTAAAAAATGGACAAGGTTAGTATCTTCACTTTTCCAATAATCCTCCCAATTTTTATTTTTTTCTTCAGCCCATTTTTTTGTTGCAGATATATATCCAATTGGAGCATCAAACCATACGTACAATACTTTTCCCTCACCATCTTTTAGAGGAACTTTTACTCCCCAATCTAAATCTCTTGTAATTGCTCTGGGTTGTAATCCAGCATTAATCCAGCTCAAACACTGCCCCACTACTTGATTTTTCCATTTTGAAACATCATGTAATTGTTTTCCTCTAAACACTCCTGTGTTAATCCAGTTTTTTAACCATTCTTCATGCTTATTTAGTGGTAAATACCAATGAGTAGTTTTTCTAAGTTCTGGTATTTTACCACTTAATGTAGAATTTGGATTAATAAGCTCTGTTGGACTAAGAGCACTTCCACACTTTTCGCATTGATCTCCGTAAGCATTTGCTGCATTGCATTTTGGACATTCTCCAGTTATATATCTATCGGCTAAAAACTGATTAAAATCTTTATCAAAATATTGCTCAGATTCTTTTTTTACAAAAGCATTTTTTTTCTCTAATTCTAGAAATAATTCCTGAGCTGTTTTATGGTGGTACTTTGAAGAAGTTCTGTCATATATATCAAAACTAATTCCTAGTTTTTTAAATACTTCTTTATTATTGGTGTGATAAAGGTCTACTATTTCTTTGGGAGATTTATCTTCCTTTTTAGCCCTTAAAGTAATTGCTGCACCGTGTTCATCAGACCCACAAATAAAGGCTACGTCTTCTTGGTTAGATCTTAAAAATCTTGCATAAATATCGGCGGCTATATAAACACCTGCCAAATGACCTAAATGAAGTGGACCATTGGCGTAGGGAAGTGCCGCAGTAATAGTATGTCTTTTAGGTTCCTTCAAAGGATTGAATTTTTAGTGGCCAAATATAAGTTAATATGCTATTTTTAGCATTAAGAAACTAAATGAAATGCAAATCCCTCCAAAATTAAAAACAAAAGATGAGGTAATTATATTAGCTCCAGCTAGAAAAGTAGATCAAAAAGCTTTAAATACAGCTGAGGAATTACTTAAAAGCTGGGGATTAAGAACATTACTATCAAAAAACATCAAGAAAGAAAATGGTATTTTTGCAGGAACTAAAGACTTAAGAAAACAAGATTTTCAATGGGCTTTAGACCATCCTACAGCCAAAGTAATTTGGTGTTTTAGAGGAGGTTATGGCTCTACTCAAATCTTAGAAGGGTTAAACCCTTCAGTTTTTTTGAAAGATCCAAAATGGATAATTGGTTATTCAGATATTACCAACCTGCACTGTTTTGCTAATATTATATTAAATGCCGCTTCTATACATGCAACTATGCCTATTAATATTTCTAACAATACTAAGGCAACCTTATTATCCCTAAAAGATTTTCTTTTTAAAAATCAATCTAAGTATCAAATTAAGTCTAATAAGTTTAATGTTTTGGGGAATATTAACGGTAGACTAACTGGAGGAAATCTTTCTGTATTATGTGCTTGTCTTGGAACTAACTATCAACCAGATTTTGAAAATAAAATTTTATTTATTGAAGATATTGATGAATATTACTACAAGATTGATAGAATGTTATGGCAACTAAAATATGCTGGAGTTTTTCATCAAATTAGAGGATTAATTGTTGGGAAATTTACAAATATTAAAGACAACACAACCACCTTTGGGATGTCATTGGAAGCTATTGTTTTAGAGAAGGTAAAGGAATATAAATTCCCAGTAGTATTTGATTTCCCCTCGGGTCACGTGAGCGAAAACCTCACATTGCCTTTTGGTATAGAAATGAAACTTCAAGTTAATGAAGAATATGTTAAATTAATTTTATGAAGTTTTACATTATTTTTTTTGGAACACTATGTTTGTATAGTGGTTCTCTTACCAGTCAGTTAGAAAAAGCGTATTTTGAAGTAGAAAAAACTACTTTTAAGTACAGTTTAAACACAGGAATTTATAAATCCAGGCTTTCAGGTGCTAATGAAAGAGAAAATAGTTTTAAAAACTTTTCAATTTTTGCTCAAGTATATTTTCCTTTTAAAAGAGCATTAGATACCCCTAATAATTTTCAAAAGTCTGAAGGGGATTCTACTTATTTTGAACGCTTATTTTCTGTTTGTCCTGTAGCTGTTCTTCATGTTACCGAAAAAGGGGGTAATGCTGTAGGAATGGGACAAGAATTATCATTTAAAATAACAAATAAATTTTTTATAAGATCTCAGATCGCAGTAGTTTGGGTTGAATCAAACTCTCAAAAAAACGACGGTTTGCAAAGCGGTTTAAATTTCCATCATTTTTGGCAATTGTCCCATTATTTAAGCGCTAACACTTATTTATCTATTGGGTATAACCATATTTCAAATGGAAAAATATTTTCAAAAGAAGTAGGGGCTTTATTTGATATGGTGGTAATAGGATTCAGCCACAGACTAGTTAAAAAATAAAATTATCGTAAGTGTCTAAAAGTTAAATGTCTTTCTTACTTTATAAATTGCATTCTGTTATTATGGACTCCTTTAAAATCAACTAAATAGACTCCTCTTGGTAATTTAGAAACATCAACATTTACTTGTTCACTGTTTACTAAAACATTCTTTACAATTTGTCCTACGGAGTTGTATATGGTAATGGTTTCAACAAATTTAATATTTGAAATCGTCAATTCATTACGAACTGGATTAGGGAAAATTTTTATTTTATTTTTATTTTCTATTTTTTTAATATTGGTATTAACCCCTCCATTAATATATAGTCTAGATATAGGTAAGTTATAGGAATTACCAGCAATTAAAACATCTATATCTGCATCTCCATCAACATCTGCAAATGCAATTGAGGAATTGGAAACATTTTCAAAAGGTGCCGTTGTATCTTCTGTGAAAACACCTGTTCCATCATTAGTGTATAACCTAGAAAGTGATAGATTAAAAGTATCTCCAATTATTAAGACATCCATGTCGGCATCATTATCTATATCAGCGAATGCAACAGAAGGAGATGAGGCCCCTCGAAAGGGGGAACTAGTTTGTTCTGTGAATAATCCATTTCCGTCATTGTTATATAACTTAGATATGGGTCTGTAAGATGAATCACTTCCTGCAATTAACAGATCCATATCAGCATCCCCATCCACATCTGCAAATGCAACTGAAGGTCCACGGACACCTTGAAAAGGCGTAGTAGTTAATTCTGTAAATAAACCATTTCCATCATTGGAATATAGTCTTGGAACGTATGCAGGACTTGCGGGAGAAATGGATAATGTATTACCTGAAATTAATAGATCCATGTCTGAGTCCCCGTCTATATCTGCAAAGGCAATTGAAGAAAAAGAAACTCCCTGAAAAGGCGTACTTGTTACTTCTGAATAGTTACCGTTACCATCATTAGTATACAATTTCGTTATATTTTGGCTGGGCCAAGAAGAAGAAGAATTTCCTGAAATTAACACATCCAGATCAGTATCACCGTCGATATCAGCAAATTTAATTGAAGAAAAAGAAACACCTTGAAATGGTGTTCCCGTTAATTCTGTAAAAACACCGGTTCCATCATTAGTGTATAATTTAGATATAGGAGGACTTTGACTGGAGGGTGCTCCTGTTATCAAGACATCCATATCTCCGTCTCCATCAACATCAGCAAAAGCTACAGAAGACCAAGAAACCCCCTCAAAAGGTGTTCCAAATACTTCTGTAAATACACCACTTCCATTATTGGTATATAACTTCGAAATAGTTTGACTTTGATTGGTTGTATCTCCAGTTATTAAAACATCTAAATCCGTATCTCCATCTATATCAGCAAAAGCAATTGAGGAATTAGCAACTCCATCGAAAGGCGTACCAATTTGCTCTGTGAATATTTGACCTTCATAATAAGAATAGAGTAAAAAACTCAAGCAGAATAAAATAGTTTTTTTCATTTTTTTGGGTGTTTTGATTATTTGATGTTGAAGCATGAGTTGATATGTCATCAAAAACCTTTATCTCATCATCAAAGTCAGTCATATTGAAAATATTAATTTAAAGATACTAAAAGACTTTAATGCTGGGTAATTAGTTACATTATAACCAATTGTATGGGCCTAGGCTTATCTCCCAAAACTACTAAATGATAAATTCCTTTAGGTAAAATTGAAACATCAAGATTGGGTAATGATTTACCGTGCATTACTAAAGAACCGTTTGAATCAAAGATTTGAAATTGAAATCCTAAGTAATTTGATTTAAAATTGATAGCTCCTTTTGTAGGATTTGGGTAAACAAATGGATTTAAATCCGAAACTATTTTACTAATTGAACTTGGATTTCCCACTACATTAAAACTGCCCACCATATTCATTGGAATATGAGGTGTACAAACGTACTCATACAATCCTACATGAGTAGGAATGTATTGAAAAAAAGTATCTGCAGGAGCCTGCCATATTTGATCAAAAGGTGCAGCACCTAATGGTATGTTTGACGAAGTGATAGTATGCACCATTGAGGGGAAATCTAAAGGAAGCCATTGAACGGTATCACCAACATTGACAGAATCTAAATTACCCTGAGGTAAAAACTGCATATAACCGTCCCAAACTAAAATTTCATGAATCGTAGCTTTGAATGGATTAATTAAAGAAGAAAACAAACAGATTACAAGCAACTTTTTCATCATTTTTTTAGTTATTAATTCTAAATAGAATATCAATTAATTCGATTCTATGTTATATTAAACGAAAAAATTTAGATAAGTGGGGGAGGGTTAAGAATGTAAAATTATCTATTTATAAATTCCTCTCTGTAGAACCATCAGAATATTTATAGATAACTATTTCTTTGATTTGATACTTGTTATTAAATCTTTACTTTTTCTAATATAACCATAGTCTTCTTTTTTCCCAGAAGCTACATCAATGACTGAGTTAGCAGTATTAATTGCTTCTTTTTTCTTGCCCATTATCTTCAAAATTCTAGCTTTATGGTAAAGCATCCAAAACGCTTCAGGTTTTTTTTCAATGGCAATATTGATCCAATCCAGTGCTAATTCTGGTTCGTTAGAATTATCAGCGTAAAACTTGGCCCCATTATAAAAATCATTTGCAGATGGACCCTTGGTTAAAAGTTCTAAATATTGATTCGCAATTTTTTTAGAGGACATTGTTTTTATTTTTATTTCAACTACAGTGTTAGCCCACTTTAGAGACATAACAGCACTGAAATCTTTAAATGTCCCAAAATCAATTGTAAATGATTCTACAAAACCTGAAGATTCTCTTAATTCAATAGTTTGATTATAAACTTCTTTGGCTTCATCGTAATCACCAGTGCCCCAAAGTTCTGTTTCAGAATTTAATAAAACCTTCCAAGCCTTACCATTTGGAACAGTAAACAAAGAATAACTTCCTTTTTTAACTCTTTGGCCGCCAAAAATTACATCTTCCTCAAAGGTGATTTTAGTTGCTTTGTTAGCTCCTGTTCTCCAAATTTTATCATAAGGCACTAATCCTCCAAAAATCTCTCTTTCTTTTACTCCTGGTCTAGAGTATTCAACAGAAATGTTAGAAATCCCTACCTTTTGGGTAATAGTTGCTGTAGGACTAGCTTGAGGTATTTTAATTTGAGCGGTTAAAAAACTGTTGCAAAATATTGCTGTTAGAAGTGTTAATTTTCTCATTATTTTTTATTTAGTTCTCAAATTTAAAATAAAAAAATTACCAAGAATATATATTATATTTATATAATTGAAGACTAAGAATTTGGAACTGGGGGTTGTAGGCGAATTATTGGCGTCAGAATTTTTAATTAAAAAAAAGTATAAAATTCTAGAGAAGAATTGGCGTTATAAAAAGTACGAAATTGATCTTATTGCCACCAAAAAAAACTTTCTTATATTTTTTGAAGTTAAAACGAGAACGAACCCTTACAATTCTATTGAAAATACCATAAGTAGTTGTCAGGAAAAAAGAATTATTTCAGCAGCGGACAGCTACATAAAAATAAATAAAATTGATTTAGAGATAAGATTTGATATGATATTTATTGAAAGAATTGTAAAATCATATAAATTCACACATTACAAAGAAATATTTTATCCAACTTTTGATTAGACTTAACAAATATATTTCAAATTCAGGTGTTTGCTCAAGAAGAGAAGCAGATTTACTCATCTCGGATGGTAAAATAAAAGTTAATAATAAAGTGGAGACAGCATTAGGAATAAAAGTGGATGTTAACGATGTAGTTACTTACAATGGTAAAATACTAAAAGCTGAAAAGCACCAATATATACTGATTAATAAACCAAAGAATTGCATAACTACAGTTAAAGATACTCACGACAGAAAAACAGTAATGGATATTATTGAGGGGGCATGTAGTGAAAGACTTTACCCTGTAGGAAGATTAGATAGAGACACCACCGGATTATTATTAATGACTAACGATGGCGAATTAACTAAAAGGTTAACACATCCAAGCTTTGGAATAAAAAAGAAATATGTCATTCAGCTAGCGAGTAGTATTCATCCAGATTGCCTAAAAGAGATGATGAATGGAGTTGTTTTAGAGGATGGTAAAGTAGTATACGATGATGTGAAATACGGCCGTCAACAAACAGACAGAACACAACTAATTGTAACGTTACACTCAGGTAAAAATAGAGTTATTAGAAGAACCATGGAATACTTCAATAAAGAGCTATTACATTTGGATAGAATTGAATTTGCTGGTATTCAAAAAGATGATTTAGTTAGAAATAAATGGCGATTTCTTTCCTTAAAAGAGGTAGGATATTTAAAAATGATTAAATCTCGGGAATCTTAAGAGCATCTTTACTTGCATTTTGTTCCGCTATTTTTTTGGAACTTCCTTTACCTTTACCGATGATTCTATTTTCATTTAAAACGTTAGAAACAAATTGAATTTCCTTAGATGTTTCGATGTCTTTTACCGTTTTAAATTTTATTTCAGAATCATTTTTTTGGTGAAGGATTAATAATTCACTTTTATAATCTCTGTTTTCAACTATGAGTTGGTCGATATTTAAATAAGGTTTTAGAATGTATTCTTCTATACTTTTTTGTGCAGTTACATATCCTAAGTCAAAAAAAATAGCACCATAAATCGCTTCAAAGGCATTTCCAATTAAAGATTTAAAATTATTGGATCCTTTTTGATAAAATATAAATTCTTCCAATCCAATTTTAGACCCCATTTTGTTTAAATTTTCTCTGCTAACAATTTTAGATCTCAACTGTGTGAGGTATCCTTCTTGCTTTTCAGGATACAGTTTATATAAATAATTGGCAACACTTAGTGAAATAAATGCATCACCTAAAAACTCCAGTCTTTCATTATCTAAGTTTTTGTTTTGGATGTTTTTATACGAGCTGTGAGTTAGGGCTTCTAAGTAAATTTTTTGGTCTACAGGGCAAACCCCAAGTTTATTTTTTAGAAAAAGAATAAATGAATCTGATAATAAGGGTGTTTTCTTTTTTTTAAAAAGAAAATTAAGCATCGAATTTTTTTACGATTACAGTTGTATTGTGTCCACCAAAACCGAAAGTATTACTTAAAGCTGCATTTACAGTTCTTTTTTCAGCTTTGTTGAGAGTTAGGTTAAGTTTATAATCTATATTCTCGTCTTCAGTTTCAAAGTTTATGGTAGGTGGTACTATATTATTTTCTATAGCTTTTACACAGGCAATAGCCTCGATAGCTCCCGCGGCACCTAGTAAGTGACCAGTCATAGATTTTGTACTACTTATATTTAAATCATATGCAGATTTACCAAAAACCTCTTTAATAGCTTTTGTTTCTGCAATGTCTCCAAGGGGAGTAGAAGTTCCATGTACGTTTACATAATCAATATCCTCTGGTGACATATTCGCATCTTCTAGAGCTAACTTCATGGCATTTATAGCGCCTAATCCTTCAGGATGAGGAGCTGTAATATGATGAGCATCTGCGGTTAGACCTCCACCAACAACTTCTGCATATATTTTAGCATTTCTAGATTTAGCATGTTCCAATTCTTCGAGTATTAAACATCCAGAACCTTCTCCAAGCACAAATCCGTCTCTATTAGCATCAAATGGTCTAGAAGCTACAGCTGGATTATCGTTTCTTGTAGAAAGAGCTTTTAGGGCATTAAAACCACCAATTCCGGTAATATTGACTCCTGCTTCAGAACCACCAGTAACAATAATATCAGATTTTCCTAATTGGATTAACATAAGCGCATCTATAATGGCATTATTTGAAGATGCACAAGCTGAAACAGTAGCGTAATTAGGGCCACGTAAGCCATATTTCATGGAAATATGACCTGGGGCAATATCAATTATCATTTTAGGAACGAAAAAAGGGTTGAATCTCGGTGAACCGTCTCCATCCTTGAAATTAAAACTTTCATCTTGAAAGGTTTTCATTCCGCCAATCCCTGACCCCCAAACAACACCAGCTCTATTTACATTTATTTTTTCTAGATTAATACCAGAATCTAATATAGCTTCATGAGTTGTTGCCAAAGCATAGGTTGAAAAAAGATCTAATTTTCTAGCTTCTTTACGATCCATGATTTCTAATGGATCAAAATTTTTGACTTCGCACGCAAATTTAGTTTTGAATAAATTGGCGTCAAACTTTGTTATAGGCGCAGCCCCACTTTTACCAGCTATCAAGTTTTCCCAGTAATCGTCTACGGTGTTACCAATAGGAGTCAAGGCTCCCATTCCAGTTATGACAACTCTTTTTTTACTCATAAATACAATTTGAGACGTGTATTAAAAAGAATTATTTATTCTCTTCAATATATTTTATTGCTTCACCAACAGTTTGAATATTTTCAGCTTGTTCGTCTGGTATAGCAATGTTGAATTCTTTTTCAAATTCCATAATTAGTTCTACTGTATCTAGGGAATCTGCTCCTAAATCATTAGTGAAGCTAGATTCTGAGGCAACTTCCCCTTCATCAACTCCTAACTTATCAACTATGATAGATATAACTTTAGATTTTACGTCTGACATATCGTGTTTTTTAATTGTTTGCAGTGCAAATAAATAACTTTTCCTTTACCCGACAAAATACTTTACTTTAAACTTATTCAACAATTATAGTTGAATAACAATTAATCTATCTTTATATTTCCAAAAAATAAGGGATGAACATAGCTTTATTTGCTTCAGGAAAGGGTACTAATGTTGAAAATATTTTAAAGTATTTTGCAGTTAATAAAAAAGTAAATATTGTACTAATTGGAACAAATAATATTAAATCAGGAGCTATTCAGCACGCTAAAACCTTTAAAACACCGTATTTAATTTTTCAAAAACAAGATCTTTCCCACCCTCAAAATTTAATTGATCGTTTAAATGGCGATAACATCGAATTACTAATTTTAGCTGGATTTTTATTAAAAATACCTGGATTATTAATCAATAAATTTAATGGTAAAATAATAAATATTCATCCTTCACTATTGCCTAAGTATGGTGGAAAAGGCATGTATGGGGATCACATTCATAAACAAATTTTAAAAAATAAAGAAAAAGAGACAGGAATTACGTTTCATTATGTAAATGAAAACTACGATGAAGGAAAAATAATTTCTCAACATAAAATATTAATTGAAAAATCTGAAACTTTATTTACGCTGAAACAAAAAATAAGTCGACTAGAATTGTTAAATTATCCACTAATTATAAGCTCTTTTATAAATGAATAGATTCAGATTTAAAGTTCACGAAATCATATTTGAAGCTGATACTCCATTGGGTAAGATATTCGACATATTACTTTTGGTAATGATACTCTTAAGTGTAGGTGTAGTAATGTTGGAGAGTGTTGAGGGGTATCGTTTAGAATGGTTTTGGCTATTTGATATTTTTGAGTGGGTATTTACTATTTTATTTTCTATTGAGTATTTGCTTAGAATTTATTCAGTTAAGAATCCATTAAAATACATATTCAGTTTTTATGGGTTAATCGATTTAATTTCATTAATACCCTCTTTTTTGGGTATAGGCTTAGGGACAAATAATATTGCCTCTATTAAAACAATTAGATCCATCCGTCTTATAAGAATATTTAGAATTTTAAAATTAATTAGATATGTAAAAGAAGCAGCAGCACTAAAAAAAGCTTTTTTAGCAAGTAGACAAAGAATAATTGTCTTTCTATTTGTTGTTTTTTCAATAGCTGTTCTAATGGGTTCTATAATATATATGCTAGAAGATCCTAAAGATGGATTCACCTCAATTCCCAGAAGCATTTACTGGGCAATTGTCACTTTAACCACGGTTGGCTATGGGGATATTGCCCCTCAAACACCTCTAGGGCAGTTTTTTGCCTCGATTATAATGATTCTAGGGTACTCCATAATTGCTGTCCCTACTGGTTTAATTTCGGTAGAACTTTCAAGGACTTCTTTAAACACTCAATCCTGCCGCTCTTGTTCATTAGATGAGCATGAAGATGATGCTAAATATTGTAAAATTTGTGGAGACGAGCTTAATCCAATTAGTTAATGAAAATAAATCTATACACTGACGGTTCAGCAAAAGGAAATCCCGGAAAAGGTGGATTTGGAATTGTATTAATAGCGGGTAAACACTATAAGGAAATCTCCCAAGGGTTTAGACACACCACTAATAATAGAATGGAATTGCTTGCAGTAATAGTGGGTTTAGAAAAATTAAGTAAAGAAAATAGTATTGTTCAAGTTTATTCAGATTCTAAATACGTAGTAGATGCAGTAGAAAAAAAGTGGGTTTTCAATTGGGAAAAAAAGAATTATAAGGGTAAGAAAAATTCAGACCTTTGGAAAAGATTTTTAATCATATTTCGAAAACACAAAGTTTCTTTTACTTGGATAAAGGGCCATGCCGGTCATACAGAAAATGAAAAATGTGATTTATTAGCAGTTGAAGCATCAGAAAATAAAAACTTATTGGTTGATCAAGGCTATGAAAATACTATTAATCCTAATTCTTTATTTTAATAATGAGGGCCATTCAATTAGTTAAGTACGGAAGTGCTGAAACAGCTTTTCAAACCAATATTGTTGCTGATCCTCAACTTCAAAATACGGAAGATATATTGATCAAAGTTCATTCTTTTGGCATTAATTTTGCCGACGTCATGGCTAGAAATGGGCTTTACAGAGCAGCTCCTGCTTTGCCTGCTACATTAGGATACGAAGTTGTTGGAATTGTTGAAAAAGTAAACAATCCTCTAAATAATAATTTATTAGGCAAAAGAGTTTTGGGATTAACTCGATTTGGAGGGTATGCAGAATATGCAATTTCATCCAGTAATGGGGTAATTGAAATCCAAGATAATTTATCAAACGGCCAAGCATTAGCGTTAGCTACTCAATATTGTACAGCTTTCTTAGCCTTAGAAAAAACATCAGTTTCAAAAAATGATTTTGTTCTAATACATTCTGCTTCAGGAGGAGTAGGAATAGCATTAACACAACTTTCTAAACTCAAAAAATGCAAAACTATTGGACTAACGAGAACTGCAAGTAAATTATCTTTTTTAAAGCAGAATGGTGTTGATTACCCAATAGAAACAAAAGCTGGTAATTATCATGAAAAGATTTTAAATGTTTTGGAAAATAAAAGAATTTCAGCAATTTTTAATTCTGTTGGAGGAACAACTTTCAAAAAAGATTTGAAAATATTAGAAGCTACAGGACATTTAGTTTTTTTCGGAATTTCAGATAGAATTAATAATAAGAAAGGGATTCTTAACACCATTTATCAAATGTTGAAAATTGGTAAAATTCACCCAGCTAAACTTATTTTAAATTCTCAATCGATTAACGGATTAAACCTTTTAGAAATAGCAGATAAAAAGCCTGAACAAATCCAAAATGCTTTGAAAGAGTTAATTTATTTGTTTGATAATAAAAAAATTAATCCACAAGCACCAAATGAATTTAGTTGGGAGCAACTCTCAATTGCACACGAGGGTTTGGAAAATGCAAAGTTCATTGGGAAAGTTTTTGTTAATGTCAACAAGTAATGAAAAGAGTTTTTGTAGTATTTATTGTTTTTCTCATTGGAGCGGGATCTATTATTTATTTAAATTTAGATTGGCAAAAAAAAGAAAGTTACCTGTCTTTCAACCAAGAGATATTAATCCTGAATTAGTAGATTCTTCTTTACATGGAAGAGGTAGAGGAATTAACGGTGGGGATCATGAAATTTCAGAATTCAAACTTACAGACCAACTGAATCAAGCGGTCACTAAAAAACTATTAAAGAATAAAATTGTAGTTGCTAATTTTTTCTTTGTCTCTTGCCCTTCAATATGTCCAAAAATGACTTCAAATTTAAATACTATTCACCGACAATATAGTGGAGATAGTTCATTTTTGATTTTATCTCATACGGTTTGGCCAGAAGTTGATAATGCAACTTTATTATTTAGTTATGCAGAAAAGTACAAGGTGAACCATAATAGTTGGCGGTTTTTAACAGGAAATAAAGAAGAATTGTATCGGCTCGCTCGCCAAGATTATTTAGTAGTTCCGGATGTTAACGATTCAAATTTTCAGCACGGTAGTGATGCAGATTTTATTCATACAGAGAATGTCGTTTTGCTAGATCCAAAACAAAGAATAAGAGGATTCTATGATGGAACCAATCCAAATGAAATGTCTAGATTAAAAGAGGATATTGAAATTCTAAAACAAATTTTTTGGAATCACTAAAAATGGTCAAGACCTATTTTAAAAGTATTTTTTTAGTTTTCTGGTTAGATAATAAAAGGGCAGCGTATCTAAAAGAGCGATAATTAATTTAAATAAATAACCGGAAATTATAAAGTAGAATAATGAATGAGTCAATTCACCATCTACGCTTTTTGGTAGACCATCTACCAAATAATGGGTGATAAGAATAACAGCAATACTGTCTATCAATTGACTTACGACAGTAGAAACATTATTTCGAATCCATAGTTTTTTATCTCCATTTTTTTTCTTTAAGTAATGAAAAATTTGAACATCGATGAATTGAGCACTTAAGTAAGCAACCATAGAAGCTAATGTAGCACCCATAGTAAGATTTCTTATGTGGTAAAATGCGTACTGAGGATGTATGTAAACACTTCCATTTTTAATTTCATGTAGAGGTAATCCTTTGGCAATCTCTTCGGGTTGGTCAAGCGTACCTGATAGCCATATAAAAAAAAGAACCCATAGGTTAATCCCAAACCCCATCCAGACCACCCAGTTGGCCTTTTTTTTTCCAAAAAGTTCACTTATTAAATCGGTACATAAAAAGGTAATGGGGTAAGGAAGAACACCTATTGCTATTACGAACGGAATTTTAAAATTAAATATTTCGAAAGAATAATCGATAAACTTTGATGTTCCAAGAACATTGAGT
>Ga0228615_1000933_pt1 | contig 15457 bp, 13 predicted proteins | sample 16DmetaG_FD_190530 | JGI IMG/M metagenome (GOLD analysis project Ga0228615, IMG submission 190530) | Seawater microbial communities from Monterey Bay, California, United States - 16D | ecosystem: Environmental > Aquatic > Marine > Coastal | place: USA: California | collected 2016-10-17
TCGATTCGAATGGAAGACTTACAATCACCATGACTGCGCGAAATGAGGGCAATGCAATTGATGGTTTACTTGTCCAACTTCAGTCGTCACATTCGACTCCTATGTCGTTTATCCCACCATTCATTGCAGTGTATGAGGATGGAGTCGAATATCCCCGATCATATGAAATCACTGAGATTCCAATCGGCTTCAATTTCACCATCGAAGCATGGGTCGACCTACCTCAGGATCAGCAGAGCAATGGAACGGTGTATGTGAACACAACAGTGCGCTCACAATTTGTCCCGGATGAACCATTTATTCACACCAGTACGGGAGCCTATCTGGGGATGGCTTGGCAACCTGTCGAAGAAGAATCTGGTTGGTTCGACCTCGCAGCCATCATGGATGCGACAGTCGGGATTTTTATGGCATGGATATGGGTGATTGCATCAGTATGTCTGTCCGTGTTCATCATCCAAAAGGCACTTTCAGCTCGCAAAGCAAGAGCACAAGAACAGGCGCTATACGATGAAATGCATGCACCAAAACCTGCAGAAGAGCCTCAGGATTGGATGCAGAAATTTACCGAGAGAAAAGTCCAAGAGGCACCGGAGCCAACTCTTCAGGTCTCATCTGGACACTTTCAGGAGGCGTTCATCAACCGTGCTGGCGCACCAACACAAGCCCTTGAACCGGTTCAAACAGAGGTTCACGAAGCGGCTGCTCAGGCACTGGATGAGCAAGACAGGCAACGAACAATTGCCCAAGCGGATGGACTGCTTACTGATATTGCAGCCGGCAATGTAGCTCAACCCGTTGGGAATAAGGAAGTCCTACCCGATGTGGAAATTCCTCAAAACTTGACGGTTCGCCGCGACCCTAAAGCAATCCTCAAGCAACCATCCCCGAGCGTACAATCGCCAACGGTCCCGTTACCAAATACGCCCACAGGTCTTGACCTTGATGAGTTGGATGTGTGATGATGTGGACAGCAGGTGTCGATGAAGCAGGGCGAGGACCTGTTCTTGGACCGCTGGTTGTGGGTTCTGTTGCCCTTCCAACCGAAGATCTTCACCTCCTTTCTGAACATGGAATTCGCGACTCAAAGGACCTCAACCACACCAAGCGAACGGCGATGGCTGAATGGTTTCACCAACAAGCAAGCCAACGTGGTTGGTTGCACCAAATCGTTGTGTGCCCTCCACCACGCATCGATGCTGCCGTATCGAAGAACGGTCTGAACTTGCTCGAAGTCGAGTTGTTCGCTGAAGCACTCAATCCTTTTCGAACACAACTTAGCGATGGAGTTCACATCCTCAATGATGCATGTGATGTCAATGCCCACAGGTTCACAGATCGCATTGCTGCACGGCTTGTTGAATGGCCTTGGACTGACAGCACCATCCATTCGGAACATAAGGCAGACACGAATCATGCAGTGGTCGGTATGGCAAGCATTCTCGCCAAGGTCAAACGAGACGAATGCATCGCTCAACTTGCTGAACAGTTAGGGTTTGGTATCGGTTCGGGATACCCATCAGACCCGTACACAAAAGCTGCCCTACCCAGTCTTTTGAAGGGGGAAACTCCCCACCCGGAATTGCGTTGGTCGTGGAAAACTGTTCACCGTGCTTGGTTCGCTCTGCATCAAGAGGAACCCCCGCTCAGAACATGGGTGAGCGATGCTCAGCAAACTCTGTTTGAGGTCTAACCTGATTTCACAGCCACGCACTTGATGAAGGGAAGGCAACAGGAGAGAATGAGTCCCATGTCTTGGTCACCCGATGAAGCCACCCTAAACTCATTTCGACATCTCGCGATACAGAACGCGATTGAATACGAAGGTAAGGCCGCACCTGGGTCTGTGATTGGTCGCCTTATGGGTTCACGCGCAGACTTGCGACCCCATGGCAAAATCATCTCACCACTGATCGCAAAAGCAGTTGCTGAAGCGAACGCAATGGCTGCACGTGACGGGTTGGATGCGTTGCGTGCCGTGCTCAATGAAGAAGCACCACATCTTCTTGAAAAGCGAGAAAAGAAGGAACGAAGAGTTGGCTTGCCAGAATTGAAGAATGCCGAAAAAGGAAAGGTCGTTCTTCGATTTGCACCAAATCCAAACGGACCAATGAGTTTCGGCCATGCCCGAGGCATTGTCATCAATGGTGAATACGCCAAGGAATGGGACGGAGAACTGATCTTGAGGTTCGATGATACGGACACAGTGGTCAAACCTCCGCTTGTCAGTGCCTACAAGGACATTGAAACGGAAGCCGGTTGGTTGTTGGGTTATGCACCGCACAGAGTCGTGATTGCAAGCGACCAAATCCCTCACTATTACGAGCATGCGGAGCAAATGCTGGAGGCTGGCTTTGGATATGTTTGCCGTTGTTCAGGTGAGGCGTTCAAGGTGTTCAGGGTTGACAAAACCGAATGCCCATGCAGAGGAAACTTCACCGAGACCAACATGGACTTGTGGGGTAAAATGCTCGATGGAACATTCAAGCCCGGAGACGCTGTTGTGCGAGTCAAAACGGACATGACCCTGAAAAATCCGGCACTGAGGGACTGGCCTGCGTTGCGAATGCAGGACACTGCAAACCATCCACACCCTCGGCCAGAAATTGGTTCAACCTACCGAGTATGGCCACTGCTGGATTTCCAGAGCGCTGTGGAAGATCACCTACAAGGTGTAACGCACATCATCCGTGGAAAGGATTTGATGGATTCAACTCGAAAACAAACGCTGCTCTACGAACACTTTGGATGGGAATATCCGGAAACAATGTATTGGGGCCGAGTGAAGGTGCACGAGTGGGGAGGATTTTCAACATCACAAATGCGTCGAGACATCGAAGCGGGCCACTTCACTGGTTGGAACGACCCTCGCCTTCCGACCCTTGCAGCCTTACAGCGCCGAGGGATTACAGCCGAGGCCTTGAGGGCGTTTTGGATTGAATTAGGAGTCACTCAAAAGGACATATCAGTGCCGCTCACCACCCTCTTCTCACACAACACGAAGCAAATTGACGATGAAGCTCCTCGTTTGGCATTTATCCGATCACCACAGCAATTCAACCTCACAGGAGAACACCCGTCAAGCGTTTCAGTGGATGTTCATCCAAACCATGAGAATCAAGGAAAACGTACCTTTGATCTGGCAAGTCCCGCCATTTGGATTGAACAAGAAGATTCCGCTAAGGGGGAATTGCGTCTCAAAGGATTTGCTGACGTGACGTTAACAGGAACGGATGCAGCAGTCCAGTCCATCGATCGCCAAGACAACCGACCAATTGTTCACTGGCTAAGTGATGCACAAAGCACACCTGGCACCCTCCTTCTAGCAGACGATGGAGAACTTCTCGAGTTGAATGGGCAAATGGAAGATCACGCTTACCCGGTTGGAACTATGGTTCAACTCGAGCGAATTGGATATGGTCGAGTGTTAAGTCCGACTGTCATTTTGTTCAGCCATTCCTGACGGCGTGGTAAGACTGATAGGGCGGTGTCAACCTCCTCCCGCTATGGCAAAGACCGTTGCAGACCTGAATCTAGATGACGAACACATCACTGTGGGCGTGGACGATACGCTCCAAGAAGGGGCAAAGAGAATGATGAGCATTCAGGGCGGCATTGTCATTGTCCTGAACGATTCAAACAATGTCAAGGGTGTTCTAGGCACCAACCAATTCCTCAAAGCCATGTCACAGGCGGTGGATGCAAGTGAAGCCAAATGCGCTGAGTGGATGGAAATGGATTTTCTCAAGGTTCAGCAAACGGATACACTGAAGCATGTTTTGTCAGAAATCAAAAAACGCTCACCTCAAGCAGTTGTTGCAGTGGATGAAAACAACGAGTTTTGTGGCTACTTTTCGCCATCAGATTACACAGAGGCCACGAGTTTGGTCGGAAGCCTTGCTCAACTTGGGCTTTGATTACGCTACAAGTTTGATCACTCGGCCACAACCGGCACAAGCGAACCGTAGAGGGCGTTCCTCGCTCAAAACTGCGTTCTTTGTCGAACATGCAGGGCAAGGAATATTCGGGGTATTCATTTGCTCTAGCGCCTCGATTGAAGGGCGACTTCTTGGGCTTGCAGCTGCCGAAATCCACCACAATAAAATTGTGAAGACCACGGCTCCACCAACGAAAAGTGGCGGATAAGCAAAGAAATGAATGAATGCCACCATTGGCACAAGAACGAGTTCAAGCATCAAGATTTTTCGCTCACGGGTGCGAGTCATTCGTAAGGCAACAATCAACCCGACCAACAAGGCTACACCGACACCAGCAAGCAGAGGTATAGGGGCATTGAGAGGGGCATTGGTTGGAATGAAACTGAATGTGAAATCAACGTCTTGGTCTAGGTCTGAGCCTTCAATTGTAATTGTCTCGCCCCATGGAAGCCGCGAATGTGATAGTTTGACCTCTGTGGATTCCAAGACTTTCGGACCTAAGTAAGCTGTAAACCCTGAAGACTCCCCTTCGAAAGAGAGAGTCAAATCAGACCACAAAGGAGCTGGCTGGACGGTGATGAAGTTTCGAAGCAATGTCATTTGTTGGTTAATATCGACAAACTCTGAGGTTCGGAACACGAGGGTCACTGGATGATTCACAACATCTTGTTGGCCGTTCAAATCCAGATCGATGGAAATGGTCTCAAAGTTTCTGAAACTTCCAAGCAGTTCTTCGCTGTCAAGACCAAGCCCGACGCTTAGGTAATAGGAACAAAGACCGGATGATGTCGAGGCCCCTGTGAGCATCTGCCGTTCGAATTCATTGATCTCATTTGGTTCAATGCTACGACTGACACGCTCATCTTCGGTGACAGAGCCTTCTTGGAAGCTTTTCAACACCGGGGAAAGGTCATTGACATCGTCACCAATGTGGTCAAGTCCCCAGCGCATCCAAAATGCCATTTCGCCACCAAGGGTGATGCTGGTCTCCCGAGTGAGCCGAATCGCCCCTTCATCTGGGCTGATTTCGAAGGTACCTACGACCTCAATTGGGCTTCCGTCTCCGTTTGTTTGCAGCGGTTCATCTGGTGGGTAATAGGTCCCAGTCCCGCTGTCCGAATCGAATGTTTCGATGGCAAACGAAGCGCTGCCTGAGAGCGTTGCACCTCCGGCCTGGAGCACAAGCTCAACTTGGGCATTGACCGTCTCCTCGCCACCTGCAGCGTCGAGCCAAGTCCACGTCACCCGCACACCGTCCCCTTGAGAGGTCTCGATTGGGTCGCCGCTGAGCAAGTTTCCATTCACTCGCATGTTCAAAGAATCCGAGTTTGAGAGAATTTTAGTGCCCCAGTAGGAATCAATCACAACTGAAAAATAAACTTCTGACCCCTCAACTTCTGGATCTTGCAACGTCAGGGAAAGAAGAGGCATCTCACCTTCGATGTGGGAATCTGCATCCTCGCTCCCCCACTGGAATTCTAACTTCGCATCACCGGTTGGAAGGCTAAAAACAACGGTCTGGGCGGTCAGCGTTAACACGACATTGCTCGAAGAGGAAATTGTGGTCGCCTCTACATCGATGTCAAACGTGAGAGTCCCCGTGCCTTGTGCGAGGAACGAATTTCCTGCTGGTGTTGTCGCACTGTAGGTTTGGGATCCAATTTGGAGTGATGCGGTGGCATTGATTTGAGCGCCTGCTGCGTTGGTGACCTCGTAAGCCATGCTTAGGCTCCATGTCGAGGCTGGCACTGTACCTGGCCAGACTTCAGGCAACGACCACGTCCCTACCGTTTCTTCGGAGGCGACAGCATTTGCGATCGTTTTGGTCATGGTCGTTTCGCTCAAATCTTGGGCGAAGGGTGACAATGTACCGCTGCTATCCGAACCGATCAAATACAGATTTTGCGAGATTGAATCACAGCAAACGATGGTGTCTTCGGCTTCGGCTTGGCCGACCAAAGAGGAGTTCATTGGTGCGAGGATCGCCACTAAAAAGATCGAGGCAAAGAGCAAAGGGCGCCACGACATCAACATCACTCAACTCAACGAAAACGACATGGCTCATAACATACACGCTAATTCGTGAGTTAATGTTCTCAAAGGGCCTTTTCCAAAAGGGCTCCGAGTTCTTTCTCGAACAGTGAGACCACTGCTTCGCCAACCTCGCCTTGGAGGTCATCGGGAAGCAATCGAAGACCAAGGCGTGTAGCAGCCCTCGTCGCCTTCAACTCAGCGTAAACGGTGCGTGCCTTGGTGTGGAAGTAGTAAGCTACAGCCTCCTTAATTTCGGCCTTTAGTTCTGGGTCTTCATCGACCTTGTTTCGAATGTGTGCTTTGAGTTCGTCCTTGACCAGATCCCTGAAAGCCTCGATGACGAGGTCTTCTGTTGACATCAATTCTTGCACTTGGTCACGAATGCTTCCCGTGAGAAGTCGCTCAATCGCCATGGTTCAGCGAAGAGGCTACGCCGTTTCAATCCGTCGATGGGCCCGAAGGAGTCAAAGCACCGTGAACGATGAAAAAATCAGCCAACTTAGAGGCATGGAGTTTAGCCTCGTCTTTCCCTTCTGGCCAGTCCTTCATTGCAAGGTGAACTTGACTGACAATATCAACAGGGTGATCGCCAACTAAAAGCCGGTGCCAGACGAGTTCTTCTAGACGGGGGGTTGAGAGGTTTGAGTTGGTCAGGGCAGGTAAAACCAATTCTGATAGCGCTTGAGTCCTTGCATCAACATCCATTTTTGGCCATGCCTTGGAAAGCCTCGATAGCATGCGTTGTGAGAGATGTGGGATCATCGATTCAGAAGGAGATGGGACATCAGGCAACGCAACAACTCGCAAAGATCCTTCACCACTTAGCAGGTCTCGGATAGCGGTGTGCACGGGATCAAATGTGGTATCTAGGGCCTCTCGAAGCCATAATCCCGATCCTGCAAATGGCCTCAACCGTCGCACTCGTTGACCGTTAGGGGCAAGTTCTGCAGCGATTGCTGCACACTGTGCTACAACATCTAAAGCGCCACGTCGCTCACTTTTCTTAGAACCAAGTCTGATGTTGACTGCAAGGGGTGTGATGTGGATGTATTGTTTTTCTTGGACTTCAGAAACATCCCACGTGTCTTCAAAGGGGTCCAAAAACAACAGGCAACCATCGTCGGTTTGGTTGGGATGAACCACTTCATCTCGTGGCAGAGTGCGATGCGGTGGCATAAACCGCCGAGCATAAGGGAGACTCAAATCCAAGCATGCGGCCTCAATGAAAGCGAGACCCAAGACACCTACCGCATCCGCAGGTGCATGAATATGAACCATTGAGGCGGAGCGAATGCTCTGGCAGATGTTCTCAAGCAGACGACGCGCATCGTTGAATGGAGGGGATGCTAACAGATTGTTCATCGCTGCCACCACTCCAACGGTGTCGATGGTTGTTCATCAGCCTGCCGAAGCAGAAAGGCGATTGAGGAACTCACTCGACCATTAGGCGGAGTTCGTCTCGCTTGTATCGCCAATCGGATGGGATTTGACCTTCAGCCTTGTAGTAATTTGCCAATCGACGAATCTTTGCTTCGGTGATTTCAAGCGAACGCTTGTTGTGAAGATCCTTGTGGTTGCCACTGCCGAGGTGGTTGATGATGCCGACTGCTTGACGCATGAGGTTCATCATGTCTTCAGGGTAAGTGCCCCCGATGTCGTTTTCGGCTAGGACTGCACCAATGCGCTTTCCTAGAACGAGGCGAACGTTTGGCACAGCGTGTTGGTCGCGCAGAATTGTACCAATGGCTGCTGTGGAGTGACCTGCTTTACCGAGGTCTAGAATGAGTTCTGTAACTGCTTTAGCATCAGTGTTTGACCACTCAGGTGCTTCACTCACAAAGGGCCTGCTTGAGCCGCTCTTTCCTTTCCGTGACTTGTACATACGTGCCATAAGGACATCTCCAAGGAAAACGGCGACTTGTCACCCCTTCTTAATCGCTCCGCTTCATAACCACGCCCGACCATGCTGTCATTCGATGGACTGCCACGCCGAACACCTAAATTCAAAGACGCTGATGTGACTTCGCCAGACGCCCCGGAGTGGACGGCCATTCCCAACCTGGAGCTTGGGCCCGAGCGAGTCCAACGATGGCGCCATCCTGATACACCAACAAATCTGCTCCAGTGCGAATGTCTTCATCGAACCGTTCGACAATGGTGCCGAATATGTCTCCCTTCCATTTGACATCTGCACGAAGGTGAACGGCCGGCAGTGCGTTGGTGGAAGCCAAATCCTGAATCACGGCCTTTGAAAGCGAAAAGCCCCCTCGATCAATCGACCACAATGCTACCTGTGTTCCATCCTTTTCCAAGCGGTAGCGAGGAGGTTTGCCACGGACCTTTAGCGGCTTTACCCAGTCATCGCTCTTCATTGTCTTTCGGGCAACGCTGGCAAAGGTATCAAGCAGCATGCGTTCGTTTTTTCGGCCCCGAGCGCTGAATTCATCGACAGCAGCCCGAACGGCTTCAGTGAGTCGCTCGAGTGCTGCGTGGCTACCTGCACCCTCGTCGCTTCTTGTGTCAATAACATCGATCGTAGTGTGCTCCAATTTCATGCCAGAATGATTGATGATGCGTTTGTAATTGTGGCGATCTACGAGGCGTTGAAACATCCTACGGATTCGCTCCTCTTCGTCACTGCTCCAGTCTCCCGTGACGGGGAGATCATAATGGGCAGCAGGCCAAACTTCTTCCAAATCTCTTGGCACAAGGCCGAGCGGAGAGGTCACCATCACCTCATGGCATGCACTGGTCCCAATCGCACGGATAAAACGTCCATGAGATTTTGAGAGACGGTACGGTTTTCTCGCCGAACAGGGCAACAACACCAGAATGGTATCCAATCCTTCTGGAGCGGTGTAGGTTTCGCTCATGAATGATTCCCAATCACTAATCAGAGGGTCGGTTTGTATTGATGCACTGTGGCAAGGGAATGCGTGGGTGCGGGCAACGTGGGAAGAAAGCAAGCCTGGAACATTCGAGCAGAGGGCGTCATGGCGTCGCAGATGTTCCACAGATCGTGCGCTGTTGAGCGATTGCCGGTCCACAAGCGAACGCATTTGATCGGTTGAGAGGGCTGAGCGGACTTCCGCAATGGCGGCCTCCCAGTGCCCCACTTGATCCTTCATGGAAGCAGATTCACCCATGGATTCGACAGGATGACGTGGTCCATTCCCAGTCAGAAGAACCCCTGCTGCAGTTGCCTGCCTGCTTCTTGAGAGGTCGAAGAGATCAACGCCGAACCATGTGAGAAGCGCCACGTTGTCTGGACCACCAAGGCCAGGTGTCCAAAGAAGGGCTCCAGGAAATTTGCGTTTGAGGACAGTGATTGCTTCAATCAACCGACCCGGTTGTGATGCAAGTTGCAACGCATCCACCAAAACCACGACATCAGGTTTGAGCGTTGGGTCTGTCAATGCGTCATCGTGGTTCAATCGCTGCCATGAGACTGGAAGCAATTGGGCCGTTCCAGCTGGTTCACCTGCATCAGCTTCATCAAGCGAGGGAGGAAGCACATGGCCGACAGAGACCGTCCATTCTGGTGATGGGGCCTCAAAGTCGGGTGGGGAAAGTGGTAGCCTGCTTCTCATCGACAACGTCGATGGAATGGTGGTTGTGCTCGTCGATTCGAACGGGGCAAGCGCCGCATTCACATCGATGTCTCCATCCAAAAGAACGAGAGCGGGTGTGAAGGCAACTGGGTGCTTACGGTCACCCAAAGCCCATGAACGAGCAAACCGATGCCGAGCGATAACGCTGCGTCCCAACCCTTCGCCCATGGCTTGGCCTGCGGCCTTTGCTTCTTGAAAGATTGGAAGCAAATCATGCCTTAAGTTGAAAGCAAGTTCACAACAGCCATCGGCATGGACGGGATGAACGCAACCCTTCGTGCCATCACCTTGGCACTGGTGCTCGTCCTCATGACGGTGGCTTCCCCGGTAGAAACCTCGGCACAAACGCCTGAAGCCAGCCAAGAAACCGTCCGCGATGGACGGATTATTGGAATCCTCACCGTCCCCGACCAAACCTATGAACGCACATGGCAGATGAAGCAAGGGGAATGGACGAGTTTGAGCGTTGATTGCGATCAATGCAGCGTAATGTTAGAACTTGATGGGGTCTCGATAGGCGTGACTTCAACGTTCAGTGGACAGGCGGATGAAGATCAAACGGCTCGAATGACCATCACATCACCGATTCAGGAATTTGTGTCGTATTCCCTGATTGAAACTATTGATGAAGCCAACCCGACCGTTCGCCCCAGTCCGGGAGAAGCAATGGTGTCTTCACAAGCATGGATGTGCCAAATTGAGAGCGACTGTTTTGATACAACTCGGAGTTTGGATTCAATTCCATCAAGCGAATTTGGCTCCGAACAGTTCTTGACAGGTATACTCCAACAAAACCAAGCGGAATTTATCGCCGTACCAGCGACGAAAGGTCAAACTTTGGAACTGAAATTTTCACACCTGACCGGTGATGTGGAACTTCAAGTCTTTTTCCAAAACGAAACTGAAACGTTGTTGAGCCAGGGGATTTCGCACAACGTTCCGTTGCCAACCAACAGTCAAACAAAATCTGAGTTTTGGTCCGCAGAAGAGGATGGTCGATTCGTCATTAAAGTCTCAAGTCAATCGCCGGAAACTGCCTATGCATTGATGCGAACCGTTCACCTCAACGAGCAAACATCCTCCATGATTGAACTTGGTTCGAGCCTCGTCCTGCATGGCCATCATTCCAAGACTGTCGTTATCGAGACCAATGACACATTTGCACTCACCATAGAACCGCTTTACAGAAACTTCACAGGCCAGGTTGAGCAACTGGTTTCGGGATCATGGTTGTCGGCCACATCAATGGAATTTACGCATTCAGAAGCAAGCCACCTCTATCCCTATCCAAACGCTTCCGCCTTCAAACTCTCAATCGATGGTGAACGGTTCGCCTTTGAGTTAAGCGGCAAGTCCTTTGCAGATCTTGATTCTGGCCAAGAGGCACCGACGGTCCGCCCATCAAGCAACAATGTGAGCAACAGTTCATGGCCGCAACTTTACCCCCCCGCCGATGGGATTGAGGGGGAACTCACCTTGGCGATTCATGACACTGCTGATGTGTTCAAAATTGAAGTGACCGGATATGAATCATCAATCCATCTGATCCAAGTCAAGGTGCTCAGTGAGGAGTTGGAACACCTCCAACTCGAATTGTGGGACATTGACCAAACCACTTGGGAGGTGGTTGATGAACGAGTTGTCCAGCCAGTCAACGGAAAGTTGCAAACTGCGTTGGAACTTCAACCTGGAACCCATTTTGCTCGAATAAGTCACGTGGATGTTGCCAACGCCACCAATCACAGTTGGGGGTCGAATGTCGACCGTTTGCCGTATGTGTTGTCGACTGCATATACGATGATTGACGAAGGTGATGAACCCTATTTCCCACCCGATGATTCAACAGTGAAATGGGGCGAAGTTGCCCGGTGGGTGATGGGTCTTTTGTTCCTAGTCCCTTGCCTTTACTTTGCATTGCTGTTCTCGGCTGACAGAAAACTTGCCCAAGAATTGTCGATCAAAACTGCCCAACTTCAGTGGTTCAAGAGCCAGATGGATGCGGGACAGGAAGCCCCAGCTAAACTTCGTAAATCCCTCGATCGTTCCCTTCAAGCCATCACTCAGCTCGATTGGGCAACGGCCTGTGACACTTGGGGCCCCACTGATGTCGAACATCGAACCGATGGACTGGCTATGGCCGTATGGCGACTTGACCCAAGGCTAGCTAAGCAAGAAGGGGCATTGCCAATCATGGTGGGAATCCACGTCACACAAGGTAACTGGGAGCTTGCTGCACTCCGATTTGACGCCCCAGAAGGTGAAGGATGGACCGTGGGACAAGTCGAGCCAAAATTCCTCCACAGAGGGGAGGAAATCTTCGTCGACACCATGCGTGAAGGTAACCTCACATTCCTCACCCTTGAATTGCAGGGCAGTGCTTCAGCGGTTGACATCGAAATGAATGGACGTTGCAACGGTGAAGCAATGGCGGCGAGGATTCCTCGCACGTTGCAAATGATAAGCCAAGAGGAAGAATGATCAGGACCTTCGGTCGGATGCGTCTTTTTTGATCCGGTCGATGAGATCGGTTGGGGCTAGCGAAGAGCGAAGTTCTTGCAATGCCTTCTTCGATTTCTTGTCCACCTTTTTTGGCATGTGAAGTTTAACCAAGACAATCACATCACCTCTACCACCAGAACGACGCCCTGGCAGTCCTCTTTTTCGAATTTCAAGGGTATCACCTGAGTTTGTTCCTGCTGGAACTTTGATGGTGAGGTTTTTTCCATCTAGGTGATCGAGAGAAACCGTGGTCCCAAGAACAAGGTCCGCATATCCAAGAGGTAAGGACATGATCAAATCAGGCCCAGAGCGTTCAAACCAAGGATGTTCTTCAACTTCAATTTCAATGAACAAGTCGCCCTGTTGACCTTTGCCTTTTGGTGCCGGCTGACCTCTGCCTCGCATACGAAGTCGAGTCCCTTCTTCAGTGCCAGCAGGGATAGAGAACCGAAGTGTGGTCATTTTCATGGTCTGACCTGTGCCATCGCATGGTGAACAGGTATTCGCTGCTGTTTGGCCAGCACCGTTGCAAGTAGGGCACTCTCGGACCACGTCTTGAACGAAAGGACCGACTTGTTGACGCATTCGAACACGCCCTTGACCATTGCAGTCTGGACAAGTTTGGGTCTCTCCCCCCTCTGCACCAGTTCCATCACAGGCGTCACAAGGAGTTGGAAGTTCCAATTCCACTTCCTCACTGCTTCCAGAATAGATGTCTTGCAGTGACACAGTATGGCGAATACGGATGTCATTCCCACGCCGTCGTGAGGAGCGTCCGCCTCCACCCCCAAACATGCTGGAAAAAAAGTCGCCTCCGAGAATGTCCTCCAAATTGATGTTAAAGCCCCCGCCCCCACCAAACCCACCAAACGGTGAACCACCTGGACCGTTGTGTCCGAAGCGATCGTATTGAGCACGTTTCTCTTGGTCGGAAAGAACGGCGTATGCCTCTTGAATTTCTTTGAACTTATCTTCGGCACCATCTTCAGTGCTGCGGTCGGGGTGGTACTTACGGGCAAGGCTCCTGAAGGCGTTTTTCAAGTCCCCTTCACTGGCATTTTTTTCAACACCGAGCACTTCGTAATAGTCACGCTTGTCAGACATCACCATCACCCGTTAAGCAAGCCTGTGGCAAGACCTCTTTCAACCTTGAGTTGGAAAGAGGCCGTCATACATCAAGGCCACAATGTAGGCAGAAGCGCTCTCCAGGAGTGACTGGTTTTTGACAGCCTTTGCAATGTACACCCTGAGGTGCTTGTGATTGGACCATGGGTGCAGAGGTTGCAATTGGAGTTGAGAGCATGGCCATTGATTCAATGCTCGTTGCATTTTGGAATTGTTGTGGCTGATCCCATGCATACACTTTTTCTGACTCGGTCATGGGACGGGTTTCTTCAATCATTTCCCCCGATGCAGTTACCGTCGAATCGACACCGCCTCCATCGCTCACCGAAGTGACTTGCAACGTTGTATCCTCTGATGCGCCTGCGGCGCGAATGGGCGCTACCGGCCGTTGTGCAGTGACTGGATCGGCCTTCGCCGCCGCTGCTAAACGAGCTTGTTGTCTCGAGCGACGGCGGTCTTCCGAGTCACCGCGGCCAAAGAGACCAGAGATTGAATCGAGGAACGAATCCATGGGTGATTTCTTGCGCACGGCCCCGATGGTGGAATCAATGCCTTGTTCACCGAAGGTTTCAGTTCCACTCACCCTTCGGTTTGCTTTTTGGATGTGTGCTGCGTCCATCAACATGGTGACGTCAACGCGCTCGTCTTCACCAAGCGTCATCTCTGGTGCCTCTCCATCGATGCTTGATACTTGACCACGAAGTTTCAATTGGGCCTCAGCAGAAAGCTCCGAACCAAGTGCAGCATTGCTTTGCCAAACACCCTCTTCCTCGGCTTCGTAGACCTTTTTCATCTTCTTCATCACCTGAGAGCGATGGTATTCATGGTCTTTGACCACGGAGGACTTTCGCCATAACACCAACCCAAGGGCCAGTGCGATTGCGTACCAAGCATACATCAGCGATGGTTCGATCTTGAACATTTCACGAAGCGGGGAAACGGTGAGATGGATTAAGGCCATCAACAAAAGAGGAAGGGCTGCGACACCTTTCGAGGTTACACTCCGTTCGTTCCCCATGCGCACTCTTCCTTTGCTTTGCACCTTAATTGATGTATGTTCCCGTGGATTGTGTCTGAGGCTAACGGTCTGAGGAAGCCCTACCGGTACGCAAAAAGCCGTCGAGCAAACCAATTGAGAAACTGGAGTGAAGAAGAACCATGCAGATAGGAACACCAATCATCAAAGAAGGACGTCCAAAGCGCATCATCATTCGAACCCCCTCCAAAAAGAGCACACTCGCATAGGCAACGATGGGCACAGAAGCATAGACTGGACTGATGGAGGCGAGCGCCAATGTCGCGATAAGGCCGAACCAGGGTAAGTATTCGCGAACACTCAGGCGTTTTGGATGTTTGAGTACTGTTTTTGTTCGCCAAAAACCATAGCGGTGCCCCATCTTCCACCACCGGGAGAGGTCGGTTCGTTTGGTCATGTGAACCGAAGCGTTTGGTGTCCGCCAAAGTGCGTACCCCTTTCCAGCCAGCCGCATAGACAAGTCACTGTCTTGGCTTGAGATGAATGATTCATCCCAACCGTCGACGTCTTCGATTGCTTTTCGTGAATGAAGGACAAAGGCTGGAATACGGCATGGTGATGCCTTCTCAAAAGCATCAAATTGCCCCCCTCCGCTTCCTAATGGAGAACTGAGGGTTGCCTCAACCCATGTTTCAATTCGTCCTAAGTCACCCTCACGGGGCAACACTCGGCTCCCAAGTGCGGCGAGAGGTTTACCCTCGATTGCTGCGATGCGCTCCCACTCTGTGGCTAAAGTTTCGAGATGATTTACAGCGACAGTGCTGTGCCCGATCAACTCAAGCACGTGAGTGGCATCATCTGGAAGCATTGCCATTGCTAGGTTTCGCCCTTGTGCAACAAATTTCCCTGGATTGTGGTGCAACTCAATGTTCGGGCCACCCGCTTCGTGGGATACTTTGGCTGCTTCGCGTACCAGTTCGTTGGTTCGATCTGTCGAGCCACCATCAAGCACGATGATCGAATGAAGGCCAGAAGGGTATGACTGTTCAATCAGAGAGTGAAGACACGCTGCAATGTATTTTTCTTCATTCAACACGGGCAGAACAGTCACAATGTTCGGTGTGAAAACTGCCCCCATGAATCGTGCTGATGATTGGGGATTTTCACCTCTTCGCTTTCAAAGGCGATGAAAGGCATGTTCATGTGCACCATGCCTATAGCCAACATCATGGACCAACCTCTTGTCAAACTTAATGGCATAGATGAGGGGGTTT
>Ga0228615_1000954_pt1 | contig 15228 bp, 10 predicted proteins | sample 16DmetaG_FD_190530 | JGI IMG/M metagenome (GOLD analysis project Ga0228615, IMG submission 190530) | Seawater microbial communities from Monterey Bay, California, United States - 16D | ecosystem: Environmental > Aquatic > Marine > Coastal | place: USA: California | collected 2016-10-17
CTTGGAAATCATCTTGAAGGCCGGCATAATTTTTTGCCATAAGCAATAAAGATTTCCATCGCCATTGTGGATAGGTAGGTAAATTATCAATCATCCAGAAGATTCGCTCATTCGAAGCTTCATATTTAGCTTGTACAAATTCGAATTCAGCTAAATAATAATTCGATTCCGCCTGTGCCTCTCCTTTAATCTCCTCTGCTACCTGCGTGTAATAGCGTTTTGCATTGGCACTGTCGCTCATTTGCAATGCACTACGTGCAGCATTCATTAATGCCTCTGACCGCCATTCTGCGGGAAGACCTTCATCCTGCAATAAGCTTTCAGCATATTGCATAACGACAGGAACATCCTCTAATGCTTTAGCACAACGCATTAAGCCTAGGCGCGCACGACGACCTTCATCTGCATTCCCGACTAGACTTACCACTTGCTGGAAATATGTAAACGCAGCTTCAAAATCTTCATCCGCATAGTACAAGCTCGCCAAGCGCTCTACTGTTCTTTTACGGAAACTCAATTCTCCTGAGCGCTCTACGGCTTCATAACCTGAGGTCGCCATTGCATCATCGCCCTCAGCGAAAGCACATTCAGCCATGTAATAATTCGCAGGAACTTGGAAAATGCCATCAGGGAATTTAGCGAGGTACTCCAGCATGCCTTTTTTCGCACCAGGGCAATCTCCCAAGCTGTAACGATCAAATGCACCATTGTAAAGTGTCGAATCCAGCGCACTCTGGCCAATATCTGTCCCCGTAAGTGTTTGTATCCAATCTACATAATCGCCTAATTGGTCCAATTCTGAATATTGAATTTTCGCCAGTCCTAATGCTTCTTTACTTTCAGGGGTATTTGGATACGTTTCGACAACCCTTTTAAAAGCAGTTAAAGCCGCTGCACCATTCCCCTGTGTGCGGAAAATTAAGCCCAGTGCTACATGCGCATTCTTCACAAAACGACTCTTGGGGTAATCTGCTATAAAGGATTTAAAGATCCCTTCAGCACGCTTGTTTTTGCCCAATTTCATGTACGTTTCGCCCAATTCAAAATACGCATCTGTTGCATAAACAGAATTTGGGAATCGCTTAACTAACGCTTCTAAAGCATCTCCCTTTTTCTGAGGTTCATCAACTAATCCATAACAAAGTGAACGTTGGAATGCCGCGTAATCAGCATCGGGTACTTTCCTTCCGAGGTAAGTAGTGTAATACGTTATGGCATTCGCATATTGGGCCGTCATAAAATAGGAATCCGCCAACCGAAGTTCCGCGTCGTTTGCCAATTTTTTCCCAAGTTTAGCACTATTCAGGAACAACCGGAAAGTAGTTGCCGCATTGCGGTAATCTTCTTTCGAGAAATACGCATACCCTTTGTTGTAAAGGCTTCGTCGGTATTCACTGAGCGTTGCAGAACCCGGCGTAGCCTCGAACATACTAATTTCTATGAGCGCCGCATCAAAATCGTCTTCTCTATATGCAATCTCTGCCAACCAATAATGCGCTAAGGCCGCATAGATATTATTTAATGGATAGTCTAAAGACTTATTGAATAAACGCCTTGCAGCGGTATATTGAATTGCATTAAAATGCTGCACTCCCCTGAAATAAGCTACCTTTTGATACGCGCCTTGCATAGTCGGCTGATCTAAACCTGCAGCCGAAATTGCTTTCATCGCACTCTCGTAATCTTTAGAACTCAGGTACAAATTCGCGAGGTATTCATTCGCTTCTTGACGGTGACGACTGTTGGGATAGGTGCTTAAAAAGGCTTTAAAAATATCCAAAGGCTGTTCAAATGGCGTACTCGAATCATAGGCCAATTTTGCGTAATTAAAATAGGCATCTTCTCGGAGCGACTGATCTTTTCCACTTTCACTAGCGCGGAAAAAAGCGGATTGGGCCTCGGTTTTTTTGCCGGTTTTTAGATAGCAATCTGCCAGGTGGTAGTACGCACTCTGCCCTAAATCATCTCCCCGATTGTGAATCTTATTAAATGCATTGATTGCCTCTTCATAACGGCTAGTCTTGTAAAGCACAAAACCCAATTTATAATGGTCTTGCTGGTCTAGCTTACCCCCTAACACCCGATGTTTTTCTAAATACAGTGCTGCTGATTTCCAATCTTTCTTTTGGTAATAGCCTTCCCCAATGAGTTTTGCAACCTCAGCCGCTCGTGACGCCACTGCTTGCTCCAATAACGCCTCTCCAACACGCAGCAATTCATCAATTTCGCCCGTCTTGTAATAAATCTGACTCAGGTAATAAGGCACTACGCCTCCGAATCTATCATCACCCACAAGCAGCTTGAACTGCTCAACAGCAGTGCTGTACTGTCCTGCCTCGTAAGCAATATGTCCATAATAGTACCTGTGATGACTGCGGTATTCTCCTTTGTAATCCTTACCCTGAAAAAATAGATTTCGCGCCTTATCTGCATCTTTGGCCATCAGATAACTGTACGCCAATTTAAAATAGTATTCACTTCTAAAACTAGTAGAAACATCCTGCTGGTCTATAGCCCCTAGCCATTGCACGACTTTCTTATATCTGCGATTATTAAAATAATAATTTGCCGCTGTGATGTGTGCTTCCTGCCAACGTGGACTCAATGGATACGTTTGAGCGAAATACGTCAAAAAGTATTCGCTGTTTTCATTCATCAGATAAAGTGCACAAAGCGCACGATAAAAGCTGCTCTCCTCCTTCAAAAAGCTCTGCGTCGGTAAATTTGACTCAAGCAGTTCGTCAAAACCAACTCTTGCTGCTGCATAGAGTCCGTCTTCAAACAAATCAACACTTTCACTGTAGGTTGCTTCAAGTCCCGCTTCTAAAGGTGTTTCTTGAGCCATGCCTAAATGAGTAAAGGCCAGCAACAACGCGCTGTAGAGAAATCTTCTCATCATCTTCAGGTTTATCCTTAAAAATAAACGTAGCCCTTCGTACGCGGTACGTTAAAACAGGTTTATTAAGGGGAGTTATTCACATGAAAAAACGCAGAACCTCGCTACTTTGGTATGTTATGTAGTGAGGATTTAATAGCTTGTAGCCCTATAACTGATTTTTTACTAAATGGCTTTAGTCGCTTTAAAAAACGCATCTATTTTCCAAGGCAAACACCTCGTTCTAAGCGGGGTAGACTTCGAAATCAGTGCAGGTGAATTCGTATATCTCATTGGGCAAACGGGATCCGGCAAAAGCTCAGTATTAAAAACACTTTACGGTGACTTGCCTTTAACGCAAGGAGAAGGACGCGTTGCAAATCACGAACTCAATGGACTAAAGGATAAAAGTATCCCGGCCCTTCGTCGTGATTTAGGCATCGTTTTTCAAGATTTTCAATTGCTTAGTGACCGAAGCGTTGAAGGTAATCTAGATTTTGTTCTGCGTGCAACGGGATGGAAAGACAAGGAAGCACGTGCCAAGAGAATTATAGAAGTCCTATCCTTAGTGGGTATGCAGAATAAAAAGCATAAAAGCACCTTCGAAATTTCAGGAGGAGAGCAGCAAAGAGTAGCCATAGCGCGTGCACTTTTGAACGATCCTAAAATCATCCTTGCGGATGAACCTACCGGGAATTTAGACCCACGCACCTCAGAAGAAATCATGAGCTTATTGCTGAGTTTAACTGAAAAAGGTAAGGCTGTTTTGATGGCGACACACGATTTCCAATTGATCCATAAATATGCTAACCGCACACTAAAGGTGGAAAACGGCGGAGTGAGCAGTGCTCAAGTGCAAGCCTTCTAAAAGCTTTTGGACGCGACGATTCAAAATACGTTGAGCATTTGTATTGCTAGTTTCGGCGACGATATCGGCGCGCTTTTGCATGCGCTAGACTCTGGGAGGCGTGCTTTATCTAAAGATTGGACTGTTGAAATTATTGCAGGAGATCAACACCCAGAACCCGCTGCTGGTGCAAAGCAATGGGAAACCCAATACAGCTTGCGCTACCTCCACCATCCTAATGGTCTTGGGCGCAGTAACAATCGAAATACCATCGCCAAAGCCTCAAGTGGTAATTTCCTTCTATTTCTAGACGCAGACGCACTTCCAGTCCATCCCGATCGGTTTCTGATCGCCTATTGTACCGCCCTTAATGGAGTCGAAGTCGTTGTTGGAGGAACAGCATACCGGCTCAGCCGCTCTAGCCTTCGTCATACCATCGGCCAACGCAAAGAAGCCATAGCCGCGAACAAACGCGCAGGAAACCCTCATGCGAATTTTAGCGCCTTTAATTTCGCTATTTCACGCGCTACTTTCCTTCAACATCCTTTTGATGAAAGTCTAAAACAATATGGGCACGAAGACACTCTATTCGGGCAAGAATTACGTTACGCCTGTAAAACCATAACACATATCGATAATCCCGCCTACCATTTAGACGGAGATAGCGACGCAGAATTTCTTGACAAAACAGACCTTGCTGTAGATAACCTCGTAGCGCTTATTCGAGAAGGTAAAATTGACGAAGAGGTCCGATTATTTGCGGTCTACCGAAAACTTCAACGGACCGGAATAGTGCACTTAGTTCGACTTTTAAGCATCCTGTTTGCAAGCAGCATACGTGCATTGCTCATGGGTGGCGTACGAAGCGTCTTGCTTTTTGATTTTTACAAGCTTCTCCGTTTATCGAGACACGCTATAAAAATTGGGCGTAGAAATTTCTAAGCGGAATACACTCTTTTTCCCAACTCAAAGCTTCTTGAGCATGCTTTAATCCTGGCTCATAGGCTTCACGATGCTCCGCTACGGCAGCAATAGATCTACGTAAGGCTAATATATTTTCCACATGTACCGTTAGTCCAACATTGTAGTCTTCAACAATTCGCTTTACCTCAACTACCCGAGAAGTCACCACAGGTGTGTTGCATTGGATGTAGTCGAAAAGTTTATTGGGGAGCGAAAAACGGTAATTGATATTTGAATCTTTATCTAGACTTAAACCGACATCAGCAGCGGCCGTGTAGTGCAATAGTTGTTCATAAGGCAAGCGATCAATAAATTTCACTTTCCCCTGCCAACCTTCTTGAGCTACTTTTTCTTTTAAACTTGGAATAGCATCTCCACTGCCCACCAAAAGCAAAAGCCACCCTTCCATACCAGCAACGGCCGATACCGCTTCCTCTAGACCTCTGTCAACATTCATACCTGAACCTTGATTTATTGCAATACGCATGTGCTCCGGCAGTCCTAATTCTCGCCTTGTTTTAGGCTCAGATGCTTGCGGCCTGGGACTGATGTTTCGAAACACCTGAGGTCGAATACCGTAATCCTTTTCGTAAAGGTCGGCAATGCTTTCATTTACCGTCCACACGTCTGTAAGCTTAGGGAAAATACTGCGCTCGACAGCAAGCCAAACTTTTTTAACCCACCTTCCTTGAATCTCAGGTACCCCGCAGAAATATTCATGACTGTCGTAAACAAGCGGAGTGTTGTAGAGACGGGATATCAAATAATTAGGCAGCAGTGTATCGAGATCATTCGACAGCACTACCGACGCCCTATTCAGCAACAGAAAGAAAAATAACCGCACCTGAAATTCCGCGTAAAACAGACCGCCTTTTTTAAAAAATAATCGCATTCGCGTCGTCTTATACGGTCTATCAAGCGGCACGCTATTCGGCAATAACCGCCCTACCCAACGCACATCGTACCCCAATTCCAACAAGAGCATGGCCACCTTGTGCACGCGGTTGTCCGTACTAATGTCGTTGGTAGTGGAAAGAATGATCTTTTTAGGCATGCGAGAATTCGTTCTTTAGGTAAAGGTAGCGATACCTACATTTGCATCGAGCGAATTTATCATGCAAAAGTCCGATTTCGAATACCTACTTCCCGAACACCGCATCGCAACACAACCATTGGAACAACGTGATGCGAGCAAACTTCTTGTGTATCGCGACGGTAAGATTGAAGACCAATCGTTCTCACAACTTCCTGATCTCCTCCCTGATAATAGCCAGCTTATATTTAACAACACGAGGGTCATTAAAGCGCGTCTTCATTTTACGAAGACGGCCGGCGCCAAACCCATCGAGGTATTTTGTCTGGGGCCGTATCAAATGAGTGTTGAAGATAGTATGAACGCCACGCGCCAGATACAATTCGAATGTCTCGTAGGCAACCTAAAACGGTGGAAAGATCATGCGCTGCATTTAGATCTCGGCGATGACCTAGTCCTGACGGCTGAAAAAGGGATTCGTATAGGTCACGCTTTCGTAATTCATTTTAGCTGGAACAGCGAAGTCGCTTTTAGTAGGGTACTAGACGTCGCTGGCAAAATCCCGCTTCCGCCCTACATGAATAGGGATGCGGAAAATACAGATATTGAACGGTACCAGACCGTATATGCAGCAAGCAACGGCTCCGTAGCTGCTCCAACGGCTGGATTGCATTTTACCCCAAAGGTATTCGATCAGTTAACGGCAAAATATCACCATTGGTTTGAAGTTACTCTTCATGTGGGCGCCGGGACATTCAAGCCTTTAGACGATGGCGCCGTTGAAAAGCACGAAATGCATTCAGAGGAATTGCTTTTAAGTCGCGATTGGCTGGAACGCTACCTAGCTCATAAAGGCACTAGATTCGCTGTTGGAACGACGAGTTTGAGAACATTGGAAAGCTGCCATTGGATGGGAGTAAAAATATTGCATGGTCAGCCATTAGAAGATTTAGGCCAATTCGAAGCATACTCCTTAAACAACTCCTTTAGTACTGAAGAAGCGTATTCGGCGCTTTTAGACTATTTGAAAACCCACAAGATTCAGTCGACCACATTAAAAACACAGCTAATGATAAAGCCGGGCTATCGCATTAAATCGGTTAAAGGAATCATCACCAATTTCCATCAACCCGGCTCAACCCTTCTTCTTTTAGTCAGCGCTGGAATTGGAAAACGCTGGCAGGAAGTCTACCAACATGCCCTTGCGGAAGACTATCGATTCTTAAGTTACGGCGACTCTTCATTACTGTATTTCGATTGATTTGTTGAATCTGTAAATCTTTCAACACCGAATATGTAACAACCCAGTATCGTCGTTATCAACGAATGCGGCATATTCTCTTCAACTACTGTCTTCTATTCTCATTGTGTTCCTATTCTAGCTTGGCGCAACACATCCTATTTTATAATGTCGAAAACCTATTTGACACTTTACACGACCGAGGTAAAAACGATTTTGATTTTACACCAAATGGGTCATACTCCTATGCCAGCCCAACCTATTTTCTAAAAATTCGACAGACTGCTCGCGCACTTCGGTCTGCGATGAACACTACAGAACATACCATCGATATCATTGCCGTTGCCGAAGTAGAAAACCGTACAGTCCTCCTAGATTTAGCAAAGCACAAAGCAATTAGAAGCTTTGGACCCTGGCGAATTGTACATTTTGACAGTCCCGACCGCAGAGGCATCGATTGCGGCGCTCTTATTAATCTTAGCACCTCCCGGGTCATTCAAAGCAAACCCATTATATACAGCTCAAGTCACTTTAAAACTCGAGATGCGTTGCTCTTAGTTACAAGAAGTGCGTCTCAAAAAGACAGTATCGATTTAACCAGTGTCATCGTCCACCTCCCGTCAAAAAGAGGTGGCGCATTGAAAAGTGCGCCCTTTCGAAGGATGGCTTTATCTGCAGTTTTGGCTGAACTGGATTGCGATAGCGCACAAAATCAATTGATAGTTGGGGATTTTAACGATTTATCTACCGCAGATTATTTTCAAAACATCATGGACAGCGGCTGGACTGCCCCTGGTTTTTCACACCCTAAAAACATTAATGGCACATACAAGTTTCAAGGCCGGTGGCAGCATATTGATCTCGCGCTATATCGGAGTAAAAGACAGTATCTAGGCAGGATTCTTGCACCACCACTCTTGCTTGAAACTGACACTAAATGGGGCGGATACAAGCCTAAAAGAGCCTATTTAGGCCAATTCTACACGTACGGTTACTCGGACCATCTACCCGTTTACATATTTCATGTAAATGATTGATGATTTTTCGATAATTTAGTGAGTTGTTAAAAGACATATTACGACCTATGAAAAAATTAATCGCATTAAGCGCTGTTTTCGGCGCATTATTCATCACTTCTTGTGATACTGGAGGTCCAGAACCTGCACCAGCGACATACCCTGGAGATTCATTAACTGTTAGCGGCGTTGTTCGCCCGTTGGTCATTGAGACCACAGGAGCTTGGTGTCAATACTGCCCCAACGGAGCAGAGATTATGGCTATGCTAGATGGTGTTTTAGGAGATAGCGTAGTATTAGTCGCAAACCATGTTGGTGATTGGTTCTCAACAGATAATGAAGCTTCTGCAAAGTTTGACGATAACTTCCCTACTTCCGGTGTACCGAACTTTTATGTAAACAATACCGATGTTGGTCAAAGTCCAGCTACTGCAGCTGCAGCAGCGACAATGGCAGAAGTTGCCTTCAGTCTTGAAGCAGATGCTATGACTAACGATGCGGGCACTGGATTCACGGTTTACCCGCGCATCAAAGTTCTTGAAACGAAGACGGAAAACATTTACATGGTTCAATCTTACCTTCTGTTAAACGGCGTTATTGCCAAAGACTATGGTAACGGTGCAGACTTAAACCAGGTAAGTTCACTCCCGAAGGTAAGTACAGGCTCTGGATCAACGCCAACTTCATGGGCGCAAGATGCCGCTGTTGTTAATGGTACGGCGCTTATTACTTCTGGAACAATATATACACATGACGAAGTGCTTTATGACCATGCAACTACAGCAGTCGTAGGCTGGCTTGAAAGCTCTGATGCAGCGACTAGTGATACTTCTACTACCGCATTAGGTCCATGGGGTATGAACCTAGGAGATATCAATCCTTTGGGTAATGCATATGCAGCCGGGGACATCTACGGAACACGCTATACGCCTTTCCAATTTCATATCAACAAGCCTACGCTTCCGGCTGGTATGGAAGCTGATTTCAGCATCGCAACGATCATTTGGGAACTTCGTCAAGACGGTTCAGGTGATTACGATTACATCAATGGTGTTGTGACTCACGTTGACTAAACCAATAAAAGGAACAAGTAATAAAAAAGCCTCGCAGGAAACTGCGAGGCTTTTTTATGTCCGAACGCTTGTACTTCAGCGATGATGAGAAAGATATTTATCTTGAAGAGATCGGTGGATGCACAGGAGGACCAACCATTATAAGCTTCGAGAACCAGACCATCGAAATGTGCTAACAAAAAAAGCCCCGCTTAAAGCGGGGCTTTTTACCAGGGCGGACTCCCCTATTATTTTCTGCGTTGGGATCTGTTGAGATTCTGCTGGCGTTGCATTTCTTCTAAGCGGGCCTGAAACTTACTCTTTTTCTTTTCACTTTTAGGCTGTGCCTTTTTAGCTTCAATCTTAGCAAGAATCGCTTCATCATTGACGCTTTTGCGGATTCCCCACTGCATGCTGAAGGTTACGATATTACTAAGGAAGTAATAGTAGGTAAGACCGGCAGGATAACTATTCAAAACAAACATGAACATTAACGGCATCACATACATGATGATCTGCATTTGCTTCATCTGCTCGCTTGAACCAGTACCTGCAGTCATTTGCTGATTCATTCTAGTATAGAGAATGGTTGACGCCGTCATCAACAATGTGAATATCGAAATGTGATTCCCATAGAATGTGCTGATCAACGGGATGTGTTGGTCCCATGAGATGAGTGCATCGTAGGTACTTAAATCTGTGGCCCAAAGGAAGCTTTCACCTCGTAGCTCAATCGACGCAGGGAAGAATCGGAACATGGCAATCAAAATTGGCATCTGAACGATTACCGGGATACAACCTCCTAAAGGATTCACACCTGCCTCTTTATATAAAGCCATCTGTGCTTGCTGTTTAGCTACCGCATCTTTCTCACCGAATTTCTTATTCATCTCGTCCAACTGCGGCTTGAGCACACGCATTTTAGCCATGGAACGGTAGGATGCGAAAGTCAATGGCGACATCGCTCCTTTGATGATAAGCACCATGATGAGTATGATTAAGCCGTAACCTAGTCCATAACCCTCAAGCCAATTAAAAATGGGCACGACGACGCCTCGACCGATCCAGCCAAAGATACCCCAACCGAAGTTAATCACCTTTTCATAGCCTTGATCGTAGTCCTTCAGTGTCTGGTAATGATTCGGACCTATATAAAATGTAAATGGCAAGGTATACGAACCATCAACGGTGGCATTAAGTGTAGCGGTGCTTGAGAATTTTTTAACGATACTCTCATCTTCATCTCCTCCATTAACGGTAGCTGCTTGCACTTCAGAGAACCCTGATTCAGGATGAGCAATGAAGGAAAAGAAGTGTTGTTTTTGTGCTAGCCAATCCACAGCGCCGAGAGCTTCACTATCGTCACCGCCTCGCCCACTCATGTTTTCAATATCTCCATCTTCAGAGACCTTGTAAGAATACGTGGAATAGATACGTTCGTTACTAATGCCTTTTTCCGTGCGCTCAGCTGTACGCTCCCAAAACAGCTCTGGCTTACCTGAAGCTGCCGCACGACCACTGACTATCCATGAAAAATCAAAGCCGTTTTCAGGCAGTGTGATACGCACTTTTGTAGCACCATCAGTAAGTACTGCACCCGACGAGGAACGTGAGTCAATCGCGAATTCTTTCTGATTAAGGCTTTCTGCACCCGGTAAAATCAAATCCATCGTCTGGTTGTCAGCCACAATGAAAAGAGAATCGCCAGTATAGGTAGAGAAACCCTTAATCTGAGCAGAAACCATCCTTGCACCTTTGGTGCTAAAGGTCAATTTTAAATCATTGTTTTCAACGACAAATTCTTCAGGCAAGAATCCATTACTATTTTCGTCAGAAGTTGAATTGATTGTCAATTCATCTTGTAAGACTAATTCAGATTCGCTAACTAATTCTTGAGACTCCTCTACGATAGGTGCAAGAGGTTCGTCCGGTGCATTTTTACTTTGCCACCAGCCGTAACCAAGCATAATGACAGCCAGTAGTACGAAACCTATGATTTGATTTTTATCGAACCCTCTGTTTTGGTTTTCCATGTCCTATTTTTTTTGATGGAATTCATCACATGCCTTAACGAATGCAACGAAAAGTGGATGCGGTCTTACAACCGTACTTTTATACTCCGGATGGTATTGTACACCGACGAAGAAGGGGTGATCTTCCACCTCAACTATTTCAACAAGACCGCTATCCGGGTTTATACCCGTTGCTTTTAGTCCAGCTACTGTCAGTGCGTCTTTAAAGTCATTATTAAATTCATAACGGTGACGGTGGCGCTCAGTGATATGTGTCTCGCCGTAGGCAGCTTTCGCAATAGATCCTTCAATTAGGTCGCATTTCTGCGCGCCCAAACGCATTGTACCGCCTTTGTCTGTAATGTGCATTTGCTCGTCCATCAAGGCAATCACTGGCTTATCCGTTTCAGGGTCGACCTCTGTAGTATTCGCCTTAGTATAACCCAATACATTTCTTGCGTATTCAATCACTGCAGCTTGCATACCGTAACAGATGCCGAAATACGGAATTTTATGCTCTCTAGCATACTGAACCGTTGCCACTTTACCTTCGAAGCCACGCTCACCGAAACCTGGTGCTACTAGTACCCCGTCTAAACCTTTACAAGTCGAAGCAGCATTCTTCTCTGTGAGATGTTCCGAGTGGATCCAGCGAATCTTCACTTCTACCTCATTCGCTGCGCCTGCATGTATAAACGCCTCTGTTATTGATTTATAACTGTCTTTGAGCTCAACGTATTTTCCAATTAAACCTATTTCAACAGTACGCTTAGGATACTTTAAGCGGCTTAAAAAATCACGCCAATTGTTCAAGTTGGGTTGTTGTTTTGACTCTAAACCGAAATAGTCTAAAACAGACTCGTCTAGTTTTTCTTTATACATCATGACCGGAACCTCGTAAATGGTACTGGCATCACGTGATTCTATTACATTCTTTGGTCGAACATTGGTGAATAGTGCTAATTTTCTTCTGATATCTTCATCAATAGCGTGCTCAGATCTACAAACTAATACATCCGGCTGTACACCGCTTTCGAGTAACGTTTTTACGCTATGCTGTGTAGGCTTCGTCTTTAATTCGCCAGTAACGGCCAAGAATGGCAATAAAGTGAGATGTATAACCATACAATCACGCTCCATTTCCCATTTTAGTTGACGGACACTCTCGATGTACGGTACAGCCTCAATATCACCCACCGTTCCACCAATTTCTGTGATGACTATATCGTAATCACCCGTCTCGCCAAGAATTTTCACTCTGTTCTTGATTTCGTCTGTAATGTGAGGAATGACTTGAACCGTCTTTCCTAAATAATCACCACGACGCTCTTTTTCTATAACACTCTGATAAATACGTCCAGTAGTGACATTATTCCCCTGTGAAGTCGGGGTTCCTAAAAAACGTTCGTAATGTCCAAGGTCTAAATCCGTCTCGGCACCGTCCTCAGTAACGTAACATTCTCCGTGTTCGTAGGGGTTCAGTGTACCCGGATCCACGTTGATATACGGGTCCAGCTTTTGAATAGTCACCCGATAACCTCGGGCTTGTAAGAGTTTTGCCAAAGAAGCGGAAATGATCCCTTTTCCCAGAGAAGATGTTACACCACCGGTAACAAAGATGTATTTAGTGCTTGCCATAGTTCAATTGAAACAGGGCAAAAGTACCTCTTTTCTCGCCCAATTAAAAGGAGAAACTGCAGCTAATCGTTGGCATTATTGGCAATTGATTCACACGCTCAGCTGCGACACGGTCATAATAGAAAATGTTTTCCCGATTGTACATGTTCGTAGCTCCAATTGAAGCCTCCATAGTACCGTATTTCCACTCACCGGAATATTTCAAACTAGCATCTAATCTGTGGTATGTAGGTAATCGATTACTGTTCAAATCTCCATAAAGAACCGTAGGATCTCCATTAGCTGTTGTGTAATCAAAATTAATATCCGGATTACCCAACGGGTCCAAAAAGTCAATTCCTGGATAATACCCCTGGGTTGGTGTAAACGGAAAGCCGGTACCTAAGTTCCAGCGTACGCTGATGTACCATTGTTCGTTTTTTCCCAATTTTGCATTTCCAACTAGGTTTAAATTATGACGGCGGTCAAAATTTGGGGCATATACCTGAATACCATCATCACGTCGCACCTTGCTCCATGCATAAACGCCCCAGAAATAATAGCGTCCCTTTTCATATTTCAAGACTGCATCATAACCATAAGCCCAGCCGTGTTCTACGATGAAATCCTTACGTAAAATCTCCGGGCGATCGCTGTACGCAGGAACATCGTCATACAGCTTGTTGCGATTGATATTCGAGATTTGAGAAAAATCCTTGAGGTAGGTTTCTAAATTAATGTCCCAATGATCACCTAAGTCATATTCAAATCCACCGACCACGTGCGTCGCTTTCTGCAACTTCGACGTTATGGGGTTCTCCCTAAAATTCTCTGGAAGATCTGTGGCACCGGATAGGAATCCATAGAAGAGATTCACGACATCACGATCAGAATTTGCTGCCACAAGGTTTTGACTGTACAAACCACCCGATGCTTTAAATCTAAAGTCCTCTGTAATGCTATATTTCACACCAAGCCTAGGCTCAATACTTAATTCCGATAGTGAACCGTAGTAATGCAAGCGAAGTCCTGGCTCTACTATCAGTAAAGTTCCTACGTGCCTGTAGTTGAAGTAACCTCCTAGTTCTGTTGTGCTTTCTTGTTGATTGAGGTTTAACCCAAGACTATTCGTGAAATTAAAATCGGTGGTATACCCGATCAAATCAATACCATACTTCGCCTCATCCGCCTTGCCGATAAAGTACGTAAAGTCCAGTCCACCATTGAATCCATTGATGGTAGAATTCCTAGGTTGATCTGGATTCTCCGTGCTCTCTATGTAATATTGGCTTTGTGCAAAATCCCCTTGAATTAAAGTTGCCGAGGCGGGTGGTATGACCGTGAAATTCGCCCCATAACCCCAACTGTTCCACTGTATTCCTTTGGCGGAATCCAATAATACAGCATCTGAAAAGTTGAATGCCTTTGCGCTTAATTTAGAACCGTTGTCCGATTGCGTTGTGAACTTTCCGTAGAGGTCATTAAAAGTGAAGGGCAATCCCCCAAAACGAGTCTCTACATAAGGGTAAAAAATAGGCGCCGCCTGGCGTAGATAACTTGTTTTGCCAGATATAAAAATGCTGCTATTCGCTAAGCCATTTGGGTTTTTTGGACCGATCGGCGCCTCAACCAATAGCTTACTCATGTATGTGGATGAATAGAGCTTCCCGCTAATTTTCTTACGGTTACCATCGCGCGTTTTCACATCCATCACTGAGGAGTTACGAGAGCCATACTCCGCACCAAAACCGGCGGTATACACCTTTGCACTTTGAATTACATCCGTATCAAACACAGAGAAAAACCCTATACTATGAAAGGGATTATAGACGATCATTCCATCCAGCAACACGAGGTTTTGTATTGGAGCACCGCCACGAATATACAGCTGGCCCCCCTGATCACCGGTGGTTACAACACCCGGCAAAACTGCAATAGCTTTCATCAAATCTGGATCCCCGCCTGCAGAAAAGGTTTCAATAGATTTAGGATTCAATGTTACCACCGCGGTATTTACCTTCACCTTCTTCTCCGCACGTTCAATATTTAAATCAACCGTATTTAGCATCTGGGTCGACTCACTGAGGTAGACCTTTACAGTGGTAGGTTTGTTGCGGTAAATACGAGTCTCAATCGTTTTAGATTCGAATCCCAAAAAACTTACTGTGATGGTCTGAAGTCCAACGGGCACTTTATTCACCTGAAAGTAGCCGTCAAAATTAGTGGTAGCACCGACATTTTTGCCTTCGACAACGATATTTGCGTAAGGAACCGGTTCCACCCCACCCTCTACATATACAAAGCCTCGTAGCATTTGTCCTTGTGCGAATAGACCGCATTGTACTAACAAAAAGAGGATGATAAATCTAGTTTTCATAGTGGGGCAATTGCAGCAAAAATAAGGCCTAAAGCACACATCGAATCAACCATTCTCGTAAATGCTCATATTCTCCTGAAGAAGAACGTATTACCCCTTTACATTTACGATCAAACACTAGCAATTCTTCGAGCATGTTGTGCGCATGAGCAGGCGAATAATGTCGTGCTGCTGCTGAGAACTGTTTTAAGAAGTA
>Ga0228615_1000957_pt1 | contig 15208 bp, 21 predicted proteins | sample 16DmetaG_FD_190530 | JGI IMG/M metagenome (GOLD analysis project Ga0228615, IMG submission 190530) | Seawater microbial communities from Monterey Bay, California, United States - 16D | ecosystem: Environmental > Aquatic > Marine > Coastal | place: USA: California | collected 2016-10-17
CATCACTTGTTTTAGTTTTGGTCCTGTAAAACCATTAGGAGCAATAGGAGGAGCAGGAGGTATCACAGGTTCAAAAGCCATGTGTGATCAAGCAAGACAGATACGTAATCATGGACGCACAGGCAGAGATGGTTACAAGTCGTTGGGGTGGAATAGAAACTTACACACGATGCAGGCCTCGTTCTTGTTGGCAAAACTTCCTCATCTAAATGACTTGAATGACATGAAAAGAAAACACGCATTAAGATACAATGAGGAATTAAAAGGTATTGTGAAACACGTGCCACAGGAACAAACAAACAGATATCACTCATATCATCTGTACTCTGTATTGGTTGATAGACGTGATGAACTAAAGGATTTCTTAGCACTTCATGACATAGAAACATTAGTGCATTGGCCATGTGGTGTGCATGAGTATTCATTTTCAACACCAACAGATCTAGCACTGACCAACACCAAAAACATCACAGACAACACATTATCTCTGCCTTGTAGTCCATTCTTAACAGAGGAGGAACAGGACTTTGTCATACAAAAGGTTAAATCCTTCTATTAAACACACAGATTATCCAGACATTTACCGGAGTAATAGAATAGCAATTCATTATTATTTGATAAATATTTGCATATTTTAATTAATATAAACAGAATTTAAAGGGGAAACTACAACATGCCAAACTCGGACAACGCACACGGAGTACACAATAAAATAACAAATATCTATTCTAAAAATAGTGACGACAGTACAACGTTCTCAAACGTAGATGAAGCAAAAGCACATCTTCTTTCAGCGGAGGCATTGACAGTAATAGACGAGTGTGCAACACAGGTGCAGTGGGAGGCAGTAAGCAACACAGGTTTCAAAGTAACAATGGCATTTGGTACAAAAGGTTCAGGCACAGCAGAGGCTGATGATTGGACAGCACAATTCCACTCAAGAAAAAAAGCATTAGAATCAAGAAAAGGACCATTCAATATATCAGCAGTAACTTTTGATCACTCAGCAGATGCCAATGACGAAGCAACAGTTACAGCGACAGGACACACTTTCATCGTAGGCGACAGAGTTAAATTTACCGACCTGGGTGGATTCTCAGGAACTAGACAAGAAGGAAACATCAACGAAGATAAGTCTCTTAAAGTAGGATCAGTTAGCGGTAATAATTTTGTTACTGGACCAACAGACGCCACTTCCGGTCAACCATATACAAGTGGTGGAACAGTTCAAGCAATAGACGATTCTTGGCAGAGAAACGCTTCAACTTGGGTCGCTTCAGAAGATCATTTATTTTAGTACTAACCATCTAGTTTAAATACTAGCATGATAGAATTTCCATTAGTAGAAGTTAATAAACTCAGTAAAGTTTACCATCATTCATCTTCTTGCGAAGTTAAAACATTTTTAAATGTAGAATCAGCCAAAGAACATTTTCTCACAAAACAAGCAATAGAAATATTCAATCAGTATTGTTATAACCAAGAATGGAAATTGGTCAACGATAATAAATCGTTGCACTGGACAATATCATTTGAACTGGATACAAAACCCAGTGATCCCAAATATATTCCTAACAGTGATAAATGGAGAGATGCTAAAGAAAGAATAACAGAAAGTGACTGGTTTCTGCAAGAGCATTCACCTAATATTGATCATGATGTTGAACATCTGTTTTAACTTCTCCAGGTACTGCCACAAGTCATTGCACAAACAGGATTACATTTTTTAGTTTTCCAAGTTGCCATTAATTTATGGTGATCCTCTACCAGTACCACTGGCCGTTCAGGCATATCATATCCGTGATAACAACAAGGTGATACTTCGCCTTTGGCATTAATATAAGTGTCCTTCATTATCAAATGCTCACACTGTATATCATAGACTTTATCTTCTGGTGTAAAGTTTTGATGAGTTTCTTTGTATCTTTTAATACCCGCAGGCACATCATAGTTGCCAGGTTTCATTGATCCGTCTCGGGGTAGGATCCAGTGTGTAATATTTCCTTTCCTATCCAATGCAGGCCCATAACTTCTACTGTGATCTTCCACATTAAATTCTTTGAATCCTAAACTCATAGCAAGTGCTCTTGTTTCTTCTTCTTGGTGATTGTTGTGATCAAATGGAATCCATTTCCAAGCGGCATATCCGCCTGCATCTATAAACCATTTCACTCGATCCATAATTTTGTTCCATTGCACATCTTGCCGGTACAAATGATTAGTATCTTGTAGTCCGTCTATACTAAACCTACCCTCTATGTCAAGTTTGGCTAGTGCCTGCCAAGATTCCTTTGTGCCTACACTACCATTGGTAGTGACTGATGTCCTACATTTGGTAAGTTCTACTAATTTTACAATATTAGGATTCATCATTGGATCACCCAGGTGCCCATTGAAGTAGACATATTCTCTGTGTGGGAATCTTTCTAGTGCTTCTCTAAATTTTTCAACACTCAAATGAACCTCTGGATACACTCCCTCAACTTTATATCCGTAAAGGCTTCTAGGACAAAGTGGACATCTAGCATTACAATAGGTACTTGCCTCAACGTGTAACTGTTTCATGCTAGTATTTAACAGCCACAAAAAAAGGGCGATAGTTACCTACCGCCCTTTATAATTAATTAATTAATTACGCAGAGTAATTAATAACTTTTCTGCCTGATTTTTTTAATAATGAAATGATGTTTGATTTCATTGTTAATGCAGAGTTCTTAGGTGCAACACCTAAAACTTCTACTGTAAAATCTAAACCTTTTGATAACAACTTGTTAGTCGCTGTTTTTCTTGCAGTGTTTTTTACTGCTAGGTTTTTGAACTTGATTTTACCACCGTGTACTTCACCATTTACTTTGTATGAAGATGCCGGTTCCGCAAATACACCAATCTGCTTCGCTCTTGTTTTGAAGTTTCTTGTGTATACAACGTATTGTGTTGAGTTTGCCATGGTTTGTTTTTCCTTTTTAATAGAAGGAAAAAGTGTATTGAACATACTGTTTAGCATATTGTTTCCTTTTCCTTGTTTGTTAATGTATGACCCGCCGGAGTTTCAATCTCTGTTATCCTACGTTCCATAATATCTATTATATACTAAAACGTGTAGATAGTCAACCGTATGACGCTGGTAATGGTAATTAATTAATTTTTTGTTGGTTTGTTTGGAGTTTTTGTTATCTTAGAATATGTTAGTGTGGTACCATCACACATGGGACAGATGATCAATCCGTGTTTTTTCTGCATATTGAATTGTTTTATGTCTGGGAATTGGCCTTCAAACTTTGCCTTGCAGGGTGTATTACATTTAATATTATATCTAATCATATTTTTTATTTAATATTATACACTTGACTATTATAGTTGTCTACTATATTATATAGAATGTTAAACACGTCAGGATATACAAAAGGCAAGCCTAAGAAAACTTCCCAAGGCAAGAACAAGAGCAGAATCAAGTTCAGCTCTATGAACAAGCACAAGAAGAGATCTTACAAGTCATACGTAGGACAAGGCAAGTAATGAAAAATGAAGATCAAATACGTTCTCTAGTTGTCGCTATAGAAGACAAAGACATCACAATAAAAAAGTTATCAGCACAAGTTGGCAACCTTGAAGTGCAAAATGCTGACTACTCTCAGATAGTTGCAGAACTTTCAGATAAATTAAAACTTTACGAAAACAAATACGGCACAGTGTTTAGAGCGGCTAGAAATACCTCAGACCAAAAATAACAGCATCTTTCTTTTTACGAAACTTGATGTGTTCGTAATCAACAATATGTACATTCAATGGACCACCATGCTGTTGCATTATTCTTTCTGTGTCTAGCGGTCTAATTGTGATCCTGTCCTCATCTGGCAGTTTGGCTTGATAACCCCAAAACATGGGCCACCAGTGCAGAGGATTGAGTGAATCAAACTTCTCTTTCATTACAACCAAAAATATCACAGGTACTATGGTGAAAGGTTCTGCCCACCATGGCATCACGTCCAGTGTTACCCAGTCTATGAGATGTACTACACCTGTCCATGCTCCCCATATGGTGAACAGTATACCCATCATGGGCCAAAACTCGCCGTCTAAATCATCTATGTCGTGATCGTGGTGACTGTAAGTCCTATATTGCAGAAATTTTGGTTGATTTTTAGGACTCAATTTCATACAATAGTACTTAACACTACTATAAACAAATATTACGAGGTTTGAATGATTGAATATGCAATTTGGTTGATGGCCGGTACTTTATACGGTACATTTATTGGTATTTTACCAATGGCTGGTGCCACCACAGGACTTCTAACAGTATTCACCCTTGCTCCTTATTTCTTAGGCGATCCATACATCGGTATTATTTTTATGACTAGTTTGGTTGCGGCCTCAAGCACCGGTGACAGTTACACCAGTATTCTCACAGGAATTCCTGGAGGTGGACAAACTGCGGCATCAATCATTGACGGACATCCTATGGCACTGCGAGGTGAAGCAGGGAGAGCCATTGGAATATCCCTAATGGATTCCACAATCAATGGATTAATTTACGGAATAATTGCTTTCGCATTCTTGCCTTTCTATGCCAAGGTGGTGCTTTACTTTGGAACGGCAGAGTTTGCCGCCCTATTCTTTTTAAGTTTCTGTACAGTTGGTATGATCACCAGCAAGAGCATTTGGCTTGCCGCGGCGAGTGTAATTATAGGACTGTATCTTGGTCTAATAGGACTTGACCCTAGTACATCTTCTCCACGACTAACCATGGGGTGGGAGTATCTAGATAGTGGTATTCAGTTTCTGCCAATGATCGCAGGACTATTTGCTATTCCTGAACTGGTTGAAGGTTGGAAGAGAAGGCACTATGGTGTTGTAAAAATTACAAATTATTATGAACAACTGTTTCAAGGCTTTAGAGATTGTAAAAAGTATTGGAAGGATGTTGCCCGTGGAGGACTGGTTGGATTCTTAACAGGAATGTTACCAGGTGCAGGTGGCACAATAGGTGACATGATGGCTTATGGTATGACCGTAACTGCAAACCCCAAAGAGAAATTTGGTAATGGTAACCCTAGGGGACTAGCAGGTTGTGAAGGAGCCAATAATTCACAGAAGGCCGCTTCAATGTTGCCTACAATATTATTTGGAGTACCTGCCGCACCATTTGCCGCTGTGCTGATGGCTATCTGTGTGTACTTCGGTATGTACATGGGCAGTGCAGAACTAGTCAATGATACCAAGTTTATCTGGTCTCTGGCTGTGAGTTTTATTGCGGCCACTCTTATAACTTTCATAGTGGGCATTTTTATAACCAAGTGGGTGGTTAAGATACTTGAAGTACCCTATTGGATCTATGCTTGTCTAATCCTCAGTATAGTCCTTTGGAGTTGTATGCAATACACCCAAACAATATTAGACCTATACATATTAATCATTTGTAGTGTTATCGGATTATTTGCCAAACGTTTCAATCTAAGCAGACCAGCAATATTGCTTTCGTTCATTGTTGCTGAAAAGTTTGAAAACTACACACAGCAGGCATATACTTTGTATGATTTTAGCGATCTTATACAGAGGCCATTGTTTATTGGATTGGTATGTTTGTGTTTGGTTGTATTCTACTTTACTATCATCAAGAGAAATAGAAATCAAAGCACTGAACCACACAAAGATCACCCACTTTAGACAGAAAATTCTTGACTCAGGATCAATAATCCTGTAAAATAATCACTGTAAGTAAAACAAAGAATGTTATAAAACATTCGGACTTTAATTAAAGGAGATGAGCAGATATGCTTAAAAAACTAATAGTAGCAACAGCCTTATTTGTTGCAACTCTGACGACAACTGCCCAAGCAGAATACAGATTGATTGTCCCAAGTGGACCAGGATCTGGGGGTGCTACATGGGCCTCAGTGGTTGCAGAACAGTTGACTAAATTTACTGATGAACCGATTGTGTTACAACACGTTCCAGGAGCGAGAAACATTCCTGGATTGAACATGTTCCACAACAAGTTCCGTTTTGATGACAAAACGATAGTGGTAAGTTTTGGTTCACACTCTGTGAACTACTTGTTAGAGAACGTTGATTATAAATTCAGCGATTACACAGCCATCGGAATGATGAACTTGGATCTGATTGTTGGTCATCACAAAGACCATGACCCAATCAATGAAGTATCTTCATTCGCTGGAACCAACGCAATGAACGACGCACTTGCAGTAGGTATCATGATATGTGGACCACAACCAAGTGTTGACGCACACATTGCCTGTTGGAAGAAAAAGATGAAATGGGTAAACGGTGTTAAAGGTAGCGGAATCCTTCCTATGTATCTACGTGGGGAATTGAACGTTACTAGAGACCCACCACCATCTTGGCTAAGACACTACGCCAACGAGCCAAACACAAGACTTTGGTTCACACATGGAATCATGGATCTAGAAACTGGAAAACAGATTCCTAATCCAAACTATCCTGACAAACTTTTCGAAGATGTTTACGAACAGACTTGGGGAGTGAGACCATCGGGAGACCTTTGGGAGGCGTACCATTTAGCAAGAACATTCAACAACGTGCTTCAGAAAGTGCTTTGGGTAAACAAAGGCAATCCAAACGCAGAAAAACTTACGAACGCACTTAGAGCCATGTTAGCAGATAAGGACGCAGTAGCGGCCATCGTTGCAAACGCCGGCAAGTATGAATGGATCGTTGGTGACAAAGCCAATGAGATCAGAGATAACCTTAACCTAATGATCAAGAAAGACAATTACTCGACATTGGTTAAATGGTATCGAGAAGCATACGGTACAAAAAGCAAATTTAAACCAGAGATTGTTAACGAATAGTGATACAACACCTGGGAAAGTTTGAATGGGATTGGTCGAAGTCTTTGGCTTCAGTCATTGAGTCGGCCACTCCCGCAACTTGGGACACTGTCCGATACTGGAGAGTAAAAACTTCAGTCGGGCAGATCCTAGATATTAATCCACATGATGGAAAGAAGGAAGAGGATCACATAGCAGACGCTGGTGGTGATCCCAACATGACTCTCACAAACATGGAGCATGATATACCACAAGATTTTCAAAAGATGATTGACGAGATTGGACTTGAAAAAAGTTACAATCGTCTTCATGTACAATGGACTGGAAGTGTTTTCAATTGGCACAAAGACAGACTTGCAAGATACAATCGTGATGACCCCTCAAAAGTTTTAAGAGTCGTTGTCATGCTTACTGATTTTGTTACAGGACACTTTTATACATACAACAACGACATATACGAAAACTGGAAAGCAGGTGACATACACACATTTGATTGGCAAAATGATTTTCATTGCACTGCTAATGCCTCTCTTAAACCTAGAGTGGCTTTGGTAACCACTGGTATAATTGGTGAAAAGACTAGGAACTTTTTGGATAGTCGTACTAATACCTAAATTGACAAACTAACTAATTGTAGTATAATAATGGTAATATGTCTGACTTATATAACAAAGTAAAAAAGTTTATACCCGAAGTAGAGTGGGCAGTGTACGAACCACTTGTTAATAAAATCAACAAACTTAAAAAAGAAAAGAACGCAGTCATACTAGCACACAATTATATGACTCCGGAAATATATCACTGTGTTGCAGACATAGTAGGAGACAGTTTATTACTTGCAAAAGAATCACAGAAAGCAAAAGCAGACACAATTATAATGTGTGGTGTACACTTCATGGCAGAGACAGCCAAGATATTAAATCCAGATAAAAAAGTATTGATACCAGATATGTCAGCAGGATGTTCACTTGCAGAATCCATAACAGGAGCAGACGTAAGACTTCTCAAAGAAAAATATCCAGGTGTACCTGTTGTGTCATATGTGAACACATCAGCAGATGTTAAGGCAGAAACAGATATATGTTGCACCAGTTCTAACGCAGTAGAGATAGTAGAGTCTTTGGGAGTAGATAGAGTGATATTCTTACCAGACGAATACCTAGGACAGAACGTTGCCGCACAAACTAAAGTGGAGATTATAACATTTCACGGAACTTGTATTGTGCATGAAAGGTTTACACCAGAAGAGATTAGAGAGTATAGAAAAAACTATCCTGGAATAGTTGTATTGGCACATCCAGAATGTCCACCTGATGTGGTAGCAGAAGCAGACTACACAGGATCAACATCTAAAATGAGCAATTATGTCAGAGACAAACAACCTAGTAAAGTTTTAATGGTTACAGAATGTTCTATGAGTGATAACGTTGCTATTGAAAATCCCAATGTTGAAATGATCAAACCTTGTAATCTGTGTCCGTACATGAAAAAGATAACACTACAAGGCATTTACAATAGTTTGATTAATGGAACAGACGAAGTTAAGTTAACAAAAGCAATCATGGACAAAGCAAGACTATCAATCAAGAGGATGATAGCAGTAAAATGAAACCTACACTATTAATAATTACAGGCCCACAGGGATCAGGCAATCACTTGTTCAGTAAAATATTTTCTCATCACAAGGATGTATATGGTTGGAATGCCCTATACAAAAATATATGGGTGGGACATGATCAAGAAGTGTTTCAACCCTATTGGCTAGATCCTAAAAAATTAAAAGACTTTGATTGGACACAATCTAAATATTTTGTAACAAGTATCAGTTGTCCTTTCATCAATAAAGAAAAAGAGTTTACTGTTCCAAAGTATCAAGCATTTATAAAACACGCAAAGAAATACGCAACAGTAAAAATTGCAATAATTGGACGTGATAAAAACATAATCAAACATCAACAATTAAGAGTACGAAGAGGACGTCATACAGCACCAATGGCTTTGCAAAAACTTAATCGATTGAATGATGCAGTTTATCTAAGCCAGGAATTGTTTTTCCTATATGGCACAAACTATATTAAAAGTATATCAAAACAATTGAACTTTCCAATCAGCACAGGCTCATACATTAAAAATTTACTAAAACACGAAGCCAATGGCAAGTATATCAAAAAAGCCAGCAAGGGCAAGTTTGACAAGCATCAATTCAACATAAACTACTAGATGACACTGAAACAAATACACACAGGAAGTATCTGGACAGAAGGGCCATGCTATCTAAAAAATTCTAACAAAGTTGTGTGGAGTGATATTCCAAGCAATATCATGTACAGTTTTGACTTCAACAAAGTAGAAGTGTTTAGATCACCATCTAATTTTGCAAATGGCAACACCACTGACAACGAAGGCAATCTAATCACTTGTGAACACGGAGCAAGAAGAGTAACAAAGACAGACAAAAATAATATTATCTCTTTGGTTGTTGATGAGTTTGATGACAAGAGATTAAATTCACCCAATGATGTGTGTGTTCACTCTAACGGAACTGTGTTTTTCACTGACCCACCTTATGGAATCATACCTGGCAAAAGAGTTGGAGGCTTTCCAGGCAATATGATGTACGGTGGTTGTTATGTGTTCAAGTATGACCCAAAGAATAAATTAATAGAAGCAATAGTCACAGACATGGATAGACCCAACGGAATAGCACTATCCAGAGACGAAACACATCTTATGATCAGCAACTCCGGTGATACAAAATACTTGAGAAGATATGAAATAGATAACAATTTAACACTTTCTAATCCAATAGAATTTGCAAGACAAGATCCAACAAATGTATTTGACGGATTTAGATTCGACAGTGAGGACAACCTATGGACAAGTTGTGGCAAGGCTGTGGTGTGTTACAATACCGCAGGTGAACAGATTGACATTATTGAAATGCCAGAAAGGGTATCCAATGTGGAATTTGGCGGTGTGGACGGAAAGACATTGTTTATTACTGCTACTACGTCTGTCTATATGACAAACTTAAATTTCCAAGGTGCTAAATTTATCTAGATTAAATACAGCACAATGAAGATAGAAGACATTATTACAAACAGCAGAGAACCTGGTGAATACATATACCATGCTACCCGATTCGATAATTTGAAAGAGGGTCTATCTAGCATTAAAGAACAAGGACTATTGAAAGCCAAAGAGGCTCTATATGGACCAGGAGTTTATATGGGTTACAATCCACAAGAATGCCTGTGTCAAGTAAGTTGCAAAGAATCAAGAGTGCTTGAGGCAAGATGGCAATCAATACGTGTGTTGTATGGGGCAGACCCAACTAATCCTGCAGGATTGCCTGACAGTTACAAACTACAAAATGTGGCAGAAGGTCTTAGAAAGATACAAAAGTTAGGAGTTTCAAATATTAAATCTGGATTAAAGGATGAAAATTTTTATCAAGCCGCGGCCAACGATGCTGTAATTCTACGTGCTGATTGGAAAAAGATCAAAGAGATGTACGGTGAGGATGTACAAATGGAACCTAACACTATTGTTGTGCCTGATACTATTCCTGCTTCATTATTAGAGGTTGAATACAAGACTTCTCAATGGACCAGTATTAATGAAGCGATTGAAAAGTTAAAATAATTAATATAAATGAACGAAGCAGAATTAAATTACTTCAGTAAAGTTTGGAACCCACGTTGGCGTGACAAGAAACTGTCAGGATGGGCATTGTTGGACAAGTTCAAACCAGAAGACAAAATATTAGATATTGGTTGTGGAAAAAATTTCATTAAAGGCAAACTAGGTGATCAAGTGTACGGCATAGATCCTGCGTTTGAAGAAGCAGACGAAATGGTATCAATAGAAGATTTTGTACCCAAAGACAAATACAATGTGTTTGTGTGTTTAGGAAGCATCAACTTTGGCACAGCAGAAGAAGTAGAAACACAGTTACAGAAGATCACTGACATGGCACAACCTGGTGCTAGAATCTACTGGAGGCAAAACTCATACGGTAATGATCACAGCAGTCCAGAAGCAAGTGTGGTTAGATTCTTTCCGTGGAGCATAGACATTAATAAAAAGTATTGTGAAAAATACGGATACACTTTGCATGACATACAAGTTGAGCCTGAAAATGCTAACAGACTGTATGCTGAGTGGATTAAAAACTAATCAAGTAATTTTTTAACTTCCGTTGGAAGTACAGGATTTTTCATCCGTTCAGGATGCCAAAGAATACCATATATTGGACGTGATACGTGTTTGAATGCTTCTATGTTTTCTTTCTTGTCATGTGCGATTGCAACAAATTCAGCGGGTAACTTTTCAATTGATAGTGTGTGATAACATTTTACAGTATGATCACTTCCTTCCATTGTAACCACAACGTCTTTATCAAGATGACCTGATACTCTGCCATGGGTTCCTCCACAGATGTCATTAATAGCAAAAGCACCGTGGCATATTCCTATGATGGGCACACCTTTATTGAATGCATCATAGAACAATAAGTTCTCTGTCTTGTTCCTTGCAATACTGTCTGGGCCACCTGTCAACACAAGGCAGTCATAATCATTATCTGGTACTTTAACTGTGTTGGGTGCAGGTATCAATGTGTGTGACTCAAATAGTGTGTAGTAAGCACGTTCTAATGCATCAAACACAAAATTTCTAGGTGGACGCACAAATTCAAGTTGACTTATCAGTATTTTCATCCTAATATTTAAGTGTATGGGTGGGTATAGGATAAATATCTGTACTTTTATAAAAGAAGACCCAAAAGGAGAAACATATGTTAACAGCAAAAGAATTTGTAGCAAAGATTGAAGCAGACAACGAGTCTCTATTTAGAGCTGGTGAGATGCAGATCAAGGCTTACTACGAAAAGAACGCGGAAAACAAGGAAGAGTTGATTGACAACTTTACTGGTCGTATGGTTAACGAAAGAATGAACATGGAAGAAATTTCAAGAGAAGTAGCGGCGGCGGCGCCAGGAACTGATCCTGAGAAATTAATCCTTCTTTCAAAACAAGCACACGACGAAGCGAAGCACTTTCAATTTGTAAAAGAAGTTGTTGAGTACCTATCAGGCAAAGAAATCGACATGCAAGAGGCAGTAGAAACTCATGCTGAGAAATTAGAGCTTAAAGGTGCGATGCTAATCAAAAAGTACAACTGCAACAGCAATCCACTAATGTTAGGTTTATACCAATTATTAGCGGAAGGTAGAGCGGCAAGAAACTGGGGCATGATGGCTGAGTGTATAGAAGACAAATTTATATCTTCTAGATATGCCAAAATTGCTAAAGATGAAATGTTCCACGCTACTTTAGGCAGAATGGAACTTGAGAAACTTTGTGATACACAAGAAGCTCAAGACGAAATCAACGCAGTGATTAACGACTTTAGAAGAGATTTACATGCAATCAATTCAGCAAAAACTGGAGAACTTCCAGAAGCAAGAGAATTGATGGCGGTATACGCATAATAATTTAAATTATTAATATTAAAGGGCGGTAAATTTTATCGCCCTTTTTTTGTGACTTAAATATCTGCATGACATACATCTTAATGACTGGTGCACCTGGATCCAAATGGAGCAGTGTGTTTAAAAACATACACCGTTCTGCAGATGTAGATCAAACAGATTACACAGAACAAAGAACCTATTGGCACGATGCTGATACCCCTGGAACAAAACAACTCATGCACACTGGTGCTTACTGGGATCCAGGAATGGAATTTGATTGCAACATAGAAGAATGGGACAAACCTTTTAGTGGACTAGGCAAAAGGATTATCAAAGCTCATACATTTGCACATCAGTTAAACAATCTTAAAGATTTAGGTTATCCGATCATAATGGTGTACAGAAATGACTATGAGTGTATGGAGTGGTGGAAACTGTGTGGCGAGTTTACAATCACATATCCAAACTATCAACACTTTGAAAACTTAGACAAGATGTGGCATCATATACAAAATGTAAACAAAGACATAATGAATTTTATGCACACAAACAAAGACAGAATTACAAGTGTTAAAAACAATATTGAATTATGCAAAACTATCAACATAGCACCTTCAAAGGGTGAACATCAAAACTTTCATGAGTATGGGCCAAAAGGAATACAAGTATATGTCTACGAGTAATTGGGAAGACGCAAAAACTAAAAGCAACTACCATTTTAACAAATGGCACATAGACACAGACTGTGTGGAACACTTGGGCAAGTTCACAGGCGGATGGCAGACAGAACTGCAAGAAGTAATCAACGATGCAAAACCTCTCAACTGGGGCAACCGTAGAGAAGGCACAGGTAGAGAAAACACAAACATAAATGTAGAAGCAGAAGAGAATGATCTAAAGACAGCAGGCGCTGATCCCAAGATGACAATATACAGAGGACTGGCAGACTTTACTAAATGTCCAACACTACAAAGAATGACAGACTACTTTGCAATGACTTCTACAAAATCTAAACTGCACATACAGTTTACTGGAGAAGTATTAAACATGCACATAGACAAATTGTATGATCTAGATGCCAACCCAAATAATGTTGTTCGCATTATGATCATGTTGCAGGATTGGGAACCAGGACAATTCCTTATGTACGGTAACGAACAGTTTGACAGATGGAGAGCAGGAGACATACACAAATTTGACTGGCCTAATATTCCTCACGCAACAGCAAACGCCAGCAACAAGCCTAGGCCCATGTTGGTTATAACTGGAGTAATGACTGATAAGACCAGAGAAATATTAGCAAAACCAATTAAGAAAAGGATTTAGCAGTAGACTTATACTATTAATATGTTATAATAAGAAGTAAATACCATATATGCAGAAACATACCAAAAGTTTATTAGAAGAATTAAGTTCTATGCCACTTAAACGTGACAAGGAAGATGTGGTTGAAAGTAGAGCATCGCACATACTTGAGTCAGCAATTAGACTGCTTACTTACATCAGAGAAAACTTTGACCAAGACACAGCATTCAAATTAGAAAAAAGATTCAACAGTGCAATAAAAAACATGGACGCATCTAAGTTCAGCAAAGGCGTTGCTCGTATCAAAGAAAACAAAGACGTCAAAGAAAACGTACTCAAAATAAAAGACGGCGAATACAAAGAGGACTAATGTCTGAGAAGATAAAGGTCTCGACACACTCACCATTTCAAAAACTTACAGCAGTTGCAATAGGACAAGGACTGTCTGAGGATATATTTGATTGGATCACTGAAGATAAGATCAAAGCACCTATGCAAAAGATACTTCGTGAAACAAACGAAGATATGGCAGAGTTCAAAAGGGTACTAGAAAGCCTAGGAGTCAAAGTATTTCAGCCTGCACCATTACAAAGACAAAATCTTACAGACGAAAAACAAATACCACAAGTACCGTTACAGCCACGTGATGTTTTTCTAACGTTAGGTAACACCTGTTATCAACAAAATACACACGGTGTATACAACTACATGAAAGATATCGTACATGAAGATTGTCTCGTTGATCTGTTTAATGAAGTGTATGGCCCAGGTGGATCATCATTCGAAGGGCATGAATTAATATCAGGAGCCAACAGTGTGAAACTTGGCAAACATATCATTATGCCTGCTGATGGAGAGCAAGGTTTTGTACATCCAGACAGACCAATGTTCAATCATATAGTAGACAAATGGAAAGAACAGGGTTATGAAATTGTTCAGACAGATGAGGTAGGACACACAGACGGTATAATAAGTTTCATTAAGCCAGGAGTATTCATGAGGGTAGGAAAGTCTCCCCCACAGGAAAAAGAGTTGTTGTCCAAATGGGATAGACTAGAACTTGGTGAACAAGGGTGGATGCACCCTAGCATGAATAAATGGATGCAGGAGAAAAGTTTAGTGAATGGTAGATGGTGGATCGACGGAGAGCAAGACAATCCACAACTGCATAAATTCATTAATGACTGGTGCGATCACTGGGTTGGCTATTGTGCTGAAACAGTGTTTGACATAAACACACTTGGTGTATCTGAAGAGTGTATGCTGGTATCATCATACAATAAAGAAGTGTTTGACTTCTTGAAGAAACACAAGGTAGAACCAATAATTGTACCATTGAGGCACAGGTACTTTTGGGATGGTGGATTACACTGTTGTTCATTGGATCTAGTGCGTGAAGGAGACAGGGAAGATTACATATCATGATATATTTTATAGCACCATCGGGCGGTAATAACAGTTACATATGCCTAAAACTTGTAGGAACAAATCTAGACGGTATGACAACGTATCACGACAAAGGTACACACTCCGATGATCATGAAATAATAAATTTTTTAAACATAGCAAAGAAGAATGATAATACAAAAGTTGTCATTACAGAAAATTATAACAA
>Ga0228615_1000958_pt1 | contig 15187 bp, 17 predicted proteins | sample 16DmetaG_FD_190530 | JGI IMG/M metagenome (GOLD analysis project Ga0228615, IMG submission 190530) | Seawater microbial communities from Monterey Bay, California, United States - 16D | ecosystem: Environmental > Aquatic > Marine > Coastal | place: USA: California | collected 2016-10-17
AGTCAAGTCGACGTAGTAATAGGTGACTCCACCCAGAGCACCCCAAACTAATGGCGCTTTCCAATACTTCTTATTATAAATCTGGCCTGCTCCAGGAAGTAAAGCTAGGGTGGTGGCCAATTTAATATTATGTGCAGCAGCGACACTATGACTATGCACTAAAGTATCCTTTGCCTGTGCAGCAGAACCAACAGAGAAGAAGATAAACAACGCTATGAGCGTCGTTTTAATCATTGAGCTTTGAAATTATACGCTGTAGATCCTCATCGGAACCAAAAGAAATTTGAATTTTCCCTTTACCCTTACCGTTGAGTTGAATGGCAACGGGTGCCTCGAAATAACCCCCAAGTTGCGATTCTAAGTCTACAACTCCTGCTTGCTTTTGCTTTGGTTGCTTTTCCTTCGGCTGTTTCACTTCTTTTGCGAAGGCCTCCGTTTGACGAACGCTTAGTCCATTCTTTAGGATTCGTTTGTATAGCTCAATCTGCTCGTTTTCACCTGGCAAATTAAGTAGCGCACGTGCATGCCCCATTGTAAAGACAACTGTTGAAGCGCCGTCGGCATTTTCGTCATGGCTTTCGTTTCGATTTAAATCTCGAAGTTCTGCCTGGATGATTGCAGGTAATTTTAAAAGGCGTAAAAAATTCGTGATGGTCGAACGACCTTTTCCAAGTCTGCTTGCAACCTCCTCTTGTGTTAGACCTAATTCATCCATCATACGCTTGCATGAATAGGCCATTTCTATAGGATCTAAATCTTCGCGTTGCAAATTTTCTACAATGGCCAACTCTAACATGTGTCGATCGTCAGCCAATCGAACATATGCAGGGATTTCTTCTAGACCAGCAATTTGCGATGCCCGAAATCTACGTTCTCCACTGATAAGTTCGAATTGCATGCCGTTCTTGCGAACGGTAATGGGTTGTATGATCCCTACTTCACTGATGCTCTGTGCGAGTTCTACTAGCGCATCATTATCAAAATTTGAGCGCGGTTGAAAAGGGTTTGTAGTGATGCTGCTCAACGGAATCATTGCAACAGAGCCTACAAGCTTTTCAGCCCCACGGTCCGTGACTTTGTTCACTTTTGCAGCTTCGTCACCTAAAATGGCTGACAAACCTTTTCCCATTGCTCTTTTTGCCATATTCTAGCTTGCTTTTGCGATTAACTCTTGTGCTAAAGTAAGATAATTCTCTGCGCCTTTACTCCCTGCATCGTAAGCAATAATGTTCTCTCCATGGCTCGGCGCCTCACTAAGCTTGACATTCCTGTGAATTACTGTCTCAAAGACAAGACCTTCGAAATGACTACGCACTTCATCTGCAACCTGATTAGAAAGTCTCAATCGACCATCAAACATGGTAAGTAATAGTCCCTCTACATCAAGGTTTTCATTGTGTAACTCTTGTACTTTTTTGATCGTATTAAGCAATTTACCTAATCCTTCCAATGCATAGTATTCGCACTGAATAGGGACTAAAACGGCATCAGCGGCGGTGAGCGCGTTTAATGTAATCAAGCCCAGAGAAGGTGCACAGTCGATAATAATGTAGTCGTACGTGTTTCTTACATCTTCCAATGCTTTCGCTAAGAAAAACTCTCGTTTCGGCTGGTCAATAATTTCCAACTCCACAGCAACAAGATCCAGATGTGCTGGAATGATTGATACCCCGGGCGTACTGGTAACTTGTACCAATTCTTCCGCTTTCTTAGCACCTTCAATGAGTTCATAGGTTCCTTCGCCAGCCTCTTCAGGCTGCAAGCCCAAGCCGCTTGTTGCATTCGCCTGAGGATCAGCATCAATCAACAAAACATTTTTTTCTAGTGCGCCTAATGCGGCGCTAAGATTCACAGCGGTTGTGGTTTTTCCCACACCGCCTTTTTGATTGGCAATGGCTATTACTCGTGACATATCTGATGCGTTACATTGTACTTCAAATGTAAGCGAACCCGTTGCGAAATGCTAAAAAAGTAATGAACAGATTGTTCTTAAATTTCTTCAATAGAGGGGTCCAATTGTAAGGCGACCAATTCGGCAAAGTGACCACCGGCTTGTTCTAGTTCCTCAGCAGTACCTCGCTCAATAACAAGTCCATCTTCAAGACATATGATCTGATCACAGTGCTTTACAGAGGAAATTCTATGCGCAATAATTAACGAGGAAACATCTTGCGTAGCCGCTTTTATATTCTTTAAGATAACCTCTTCGGTTTCAGTATCTACGGCACTCAAACAGTCATCGAATATCATGATTTCCGGCTTCTTAATCAACGCCCTAGCAATACTTACCCGTTGTTTTTGGCCGCCTGATAGCGTCACCCCGCGTTCACCTACACGCGTTTCGTAACCCTCAGGAAATTCAACAATATTATCATGTACACCCGCAGATTGTGCAGCAGTAACAACTTCATTTAATTCCGTATCGTCCATCCCGAAGGCAATGTTATTGGCAATAGTATCGCTGAATAAAAATGCTTCTTGAGGTACCCAGCCAAGGTGCGCTTTTAAAGCCGGTAGATTCCATTCTTTTAAATCTACACCATCAATAGAAATGGATCCTGAGGTTGGGTCATACTGACGAACAATGAGTGAAGCGATGGTACTTTTTCCAGCCCCTGTCTTGCCTAAGATACCTATACTTTGTCCGGACTTAAGCTCAAAGCTAATTTCTTTTAAGGCTTGTACACCGCTATTGGGATACGTGAAGGATACCTTGTCAAATACGATATGACCTTGAAATTCAGTTGGAGTGAATTGGCCACCTTCAAAGTCGGGTGTTTCATTTAAGAATTCATCAAGCCGCTCCATTGAAGCCGAAGCACTTTGTACTAAAGCAGTCACCCATCCGATGGATGCAATGGGCCACGTTAGTAAATTCACATAGTAAATGAATTCAGTAATATTCCCGGCGCTAACTTCTCCAGCCATGTATAATTTACCGCCCACGAAAATGGTAATTAAAGTACTGAGTCCAACCATGAAAATCATTAGGGGTTGAAATACTGCGTTTACGCGGAACAATCGTTCATTGACACTTCGGTATTCTAATGCTTGCTCTTTGAACTTCTTGAAGAACCAAGGGGTTTTGTGATACGATTTGATCACGCGTGTACCCGAGAAGGATTCTTGTGCAAACGTACTGAGGTTAGACAGCTGCGCTTGCACTGCGTGTGATCGTTCCTGGATCAAATTGGCAACCCGATAGATTAAATAGGCTAAAAAGGGTAGGGGAATGAGCGTTAAAAGCGTCAACTTCGGACTTACGCTGATCATAATGGAGATGACCAAAATAATCGTAAATCCTGTATTGAGTGCATACATGATAGCTGGCCCCACATACATTCGAACCTTACCGACATCCTCAGAAATCCGGTTCATCAAATCTCCGGTATTATTTCTCTTGAAAAAACGCTGTGTCAGCCGTTGGTAGTGATCAAAAACAACATTTTTAAGGTCGTATTCAATGTGACGAGACATTACAATGATAGTTTGACGCATGAAATACATGAAAATCCCTTGTAGCATTGCGGAAGCTATTATAAACAAGCCGTAACGAATCAATTCCCACCGGACTGTTTCATCTCTTACCGCACCGTTCTTGTACTCTTCGATTACACGTGCGATGGTATCGAAACTATTACGAATCATAAGCGCAGGAAAAAGCTTAAAAACCACCGATACAATGACGAATGCCCCGCCAGTGAGCAATAGCCATTTGTGCTTAAGAAAATAGGGGTTTAGTTTTTTTAATGCATTCATAGGTTGAAGAGCGTCTGTACCGCTGTATATTTGCCGCAGATAAAAAGTCCTTTGCATGCGGTTTGACAAAAATAACACCTCTTTAGTGAATTCGGTTCTCGAAAAGAAGCATCCGTATACAATCTTATACCGCATATGATAACTAGACGTCACATCAGAATTAAGGTGATGCACCACCTATATGCCCAATCTACTGATTTAGATATGGGCGCAGCAGTGCTTTTACGTAATTTGGATAAATCCCTTGACGAAGTTCACGATCTCTTCGCATGGGATATTAGCGCCTTTTTACGTTTGAATAAAGAAGCTCAGGCACATTATGAGCGTATCGCTCAACGCTCTAAACCAGACCAGGCTGCATTAGACCGTATTGCACGTTTTACAAGTATTTCCTTTTTTACAAAATGTGAACAGAGCAGTGCACTTTCAGTATTAATTGAAGGTTCTCATGTAAATTGGTCCGATTACTCTCATCATTTCCGGAATTTATGGGAGGCGATATATGCTTCCGAGCGGTATGAAGAGTTTTTCTCACAAACGCCTACGCATGCCGGTGATAAGCGATTCTTACGCGAAATATACCAGCAACATATCGCAGAGAATGAGTTCATTCATGACCTCTACGAAGATCAACACGCTCAATGGAGTGATGATTTAGACGCAGCTCAGATGATGACTGCTAAAGTGCTTTCCAGCTGGAAAGAAGAAGATAAAGCTCTCATTATACCAAAGCTTTTTAAAGATGAAAGTGACGCTTTGTTCGGTTCGTTACTCGTTCGCAAATACTTCGAATTTAACGACGATAGCATCCGTCGTATTGAAGAAAAAAGTAAAAACTGGGAAAGCGATCGAATCGCAAAAATGGATGTATTACTGATGAAACTCTGTATTGCAGAATGGCGCGGTTTTGACGAAATTCCAGTGAAGGTAAGTCTAAATGAGTGTTTAGATTTAGCGAAAGAATACAGCACGCCGAAAAGTTCTTCGTTCATCAATGGAGTACTTGATAAAATCGTTGCTAATTTGCGGGAGGAAGGCTTGATGAACAAAGTCGGCCGTGGAATGATTGAATAATAAAAGAATAAATATGAAAAATGTAGTACTTCTAGTATCGGTATTGTTTTTTGCTACTGCGTGTAATGACGCTACCAGTAGAATTGAATCGTCTAATGAGGTATCCTCTGGAGAGTCAATGATGGAGGCGTTACCAACCATTGCTTTTGAATCGGACTTTCATGATTTTGGTGAAATACAAGAGGGCATAGTTGCGGAGCACACGTTTACCTTTAAAAATGAAGGGGATGGGCCATTAATTATTTCCAATGCCCAAGGTTCTTGCGGTTGTACTGTGCCTGATTGGCCTCGCAATCCCATAGCACCAGGAGAAACTGGTGTAATTAAAGTGAGCTTTAATAGTAAAGGTCGCGCCGGTCGTCAAGACAAACGTGTCACATTGACCACAAATGCGGTCCCACAGACGAAGGTTTTAAATATCACATCAACCGTATTATCTAGCGAAAACAAATGATGAATCTAATATTACAAGCATCGGCGGGCAACGAACTAATGGGTTTCTTGCCATTGATTATGATCGTTTCGGTCATGTACCTTTTCTTCTTCCGACCACAAATGAAAAGGCAGAAAGAAGAGAAAATATTTAGAACCGAAGTTAAAAAAGGCAGCCGCGTGGTGACAACGAGCGGTATTCATGGTAAAATACTTGAAGTTGCCGAGAACTACATCATTCTAGAATCCGAAAACAGCAGATTAAAATTGGAAAAAAGTGCAATAAGCAAAGAGCTAAGTGCACAATATTCCGCTGCTGAGAAGTAATTTAGAAACCGGCTTAAGCCGGTTTTTTTATGCGTAAACTGCTGCAACATATCCGTATCGAAGCATTACTATTCTTAGTATTTGCCGCTTTGATATGGTTCGTTATGACGGTTTCTGCGACAACGATCGAGCGGCAGTATACCATGAGTTTTACTGCTGACGCTTCCATAGTTAACTCTTACTGGATGCAAGACAGCACATTAACCACACAGGTTACGGTGCGTTCGCAAGGGCTAAGTGTGCTATTTATGCGTCAGTTCAACGGGCTCGAGTTGCCGTTTTCAGCTAAGAACTCTATTCGCTCTAATAGAACAGGACTCTTCATGCTACCCGATGATATCGATAGAATTCTAGTCGAGCGATTCGGTGGAGATTATGATTTTAGTTTTTCTGCACAGTCCGACACCTTTTATTTTTCTACTTCGGCATTGATTACTAAAAGTCTACCTATCAATTTTGATCCACAAAGTGTAAAGTTGCCGGAAGGTTACAGATGGATTACACCCCCGACAATTTCTCCGAAAGAAATTGAAATCACAGGTCCGAAATGGGCTATTCCTTCGGGTTCAATAGGATTAGATGTACCTCAAATAGAATGGAAAGGACGTAAAAGAGAAAATATTAGACTACAGGGGTTTGGAACTCGACTGACGCAATCTGTAAATAAGACAGTGATTACAGCACATTCTGATTTATGGGTAGAGGATAGATTTACTACCGAGGTGGAATGGGATGGTCGTAAACACGATGTTCATGTATGGCTAAGCGGACCATTTACATTACTTAAGGCAGAAGAATGGGGGCAATATGTGAACGTCGCTCTTCATGCGGTTGAAGAAGGTGTAGGCTTAGATGTTGATTCGAAAAGTCCGCTCGTAACAGTATTGTCCTATACCCCAAAGATTTTGGTACATTCACAACAATGAAAAAAATTGTTTGCATAACAGGTGGAATGGGGTCCGGTAAAAGCACTGTCGCGCGTTTTCTTTTGGAAGCGGATTTTGCAGTTTACAACAGTGATACTCGGGCTAAAGAACTGATGCTCGAAGAACCTGCACGTGGTCAAATCGAACATCTTTTAGGACCCTCCGTCTATTTAAATAATGGAGCGCTGAACAGGCAGTTTCTCGCTGATCAAATTTTCATGTACCCAAAAAAGAAGAGCGCTTTGGAAGCCATAGTGCATCCTGCCGTGCGGGTAGATTTTGAACACTGGCTTGAGCAAGCAAAGGGGCCTGTAGTCTTTAAAGAAAGTGCTCTTACCCTCGAAATAGAAGATAACAGTTGCACGACCGTGTTGCTAGTTGATTGTCCCGTAAGCACGCGTTTTCAGCGTGTAAAACAACGTAATCCAGATTGGTCTAATGCAGAGATTCAGGCTCGGTTTGACCATCAGCTTACAGACGTTCAACGTCGCAATAGTGGCGCAATACTCATTGATAATTCAGGTTCTTTAGAAACTCTGAAAAAATCCTTAGATCAAGCTTTGGCTAAATGCATTTGAACCAATCCGTTCGGATAGGTTTTAGTCGCAATATTTTTCCAATTCGACATGCTTTCATTCGATCTGAATAAAGGAATCCCAGCTCCCAGTGTAGTTGGGATGTAGGTCAGTATCATTTCGTCGATGAGCCCCGCACCATGCAGTTTGGCATTTGTTGCTCCTCCGCCAACGATCCATACTGTTTCAAACCTTGACATTAAGTTAGTCAATGCAACTTCAGCAGAATCATTATTCACTTCAATCCCGTCAGAGACTCCATCAGCCAACGTCTCTTTACTGCTGAGTATAACCGAATGCTTATCAGAATAGGGGTAAGAACCTTCGAATGATTTGATCTTTTCAAAGGTATTGTGTCCCATGATAATCGCATCAATATTCTCATAGAACACGTTGTATCCATAATCTTCGTCGGGAAGACGAAATAATGGGTGGTCTAGGAAATCAATTCCACCGTTGGTATCGGCAATGTAACCGTCAAGAGTTACTGCAGTGTAAAGAATGGCTTTTGGCATGGTTGGTGATTTTTAGATACATGAATTCTATAGCAAATCGTTTGCCAAATTTGCTAATGCCGAACGCTCACCTTTTTCTAATGTGATGTGCGCATACATATCATGACCTTTTACGCGATCAATTAAATAGCTTAACCCATTACTTTGCTCGTCTAGATAAGGAGAGTCAATTTGTTTGACGTCCCCGGTAAAAATGAATTTTGTACCGTCGCCGGCTCGAGTAATAATCGTTTTTACTTCGTGTGGTGTGAGGTTTTGACTTTCATCAACTATGAAAATGATGTTCGCAAGCGATCTTCCACGAATGTAAGCTAGAGGGGTAATGACGATTTTTTCTTTTTCAACCATCTCATCCAATTGCTTGTATTCCTTGTCGCGATCACTAAAAGAGTTTTTAATTAATTTCAGATTATCCCACAGCGGTTGCATATATGGGTTAATCTTCTCTTTTGCATCACCTGGAAGATATCCGAGATCCTTGTTAGATAAAGGCACGATGGGCCGTGCGAGATAAACCTGCTTAAAATCGCGACGCTGCTCAAGAGATGCCGCCAAAGCAATTAGTGTTTTTCCTGTACCTGCAACTCCCGTTAGACTGACTAATTTGATATCCGGGTTAAGGACTGCATGAATGGCAAAAGCTTGCTCGGCATTTCTAGGTTTTATGCCATAAACGCCACGCTTCTCCACGTGGTCTAACGTTTGATTCGCCACATTATAGAAGGCGAGGCCACTGCTATTATCACTCTTAAGAATATAAAATGTGTTAGGGAAGGGGCTGAATTCTGGATTTTCTTCTAGTACGATATCAATGTCGAGCGCCTTTTTCTCGTATAATTTCCCCAACGTTGTTGCGCTGAAATTTTCGACCGTGGCTTTTCCACGAAATAAGGAGTCAACATCTTTCACTTTCCCCGTTAAGTAATCCTCAGATGCTAGATCAAGTGCTTTCGCTTTTAATCGAAGATTAATATCCTTTGTCACTAGGATTGTTTTTCGATCCGGAGCTTCCTCCCGAATGTTTAGAGCGGCATTAATGATTTTATGATCCATCTTTCGACCTAAAACTCGCTCGGCATCGACGCCAGTTCTACTGGTATCCATGATTACCTTGATCGAACCAGTTTCAACACCATTCAGGGGAATCCAATTCGTAAAATCTTTACCCTCAGTTATTTTATCTAGTGTTCTAATGAACTCACGTGCTTCATAATTCTTAGAATCATGTCCTTTTTTGAATTCGTCCAATTCTTCGAGGACGGATATGGGTAAAACCACATCGTGTTCGTCAAAACAATGAATCGCATTGTGGTCATAAAGAATTACGGAAGTATCAAGAACGAAGATCTTACGTGTTTTTTGCGCTTTCTTTTTAGCAGCCATATAGATATCATAGATTAGTTCCATTAAAATACTCTTTACGAGCAGTATAGATGTGCCTCAGAGATTGACCTTGCCCGAAGTTTTTAACTGCGCTATGTTGATATCCGTGCAATCCCTTTCAGAGAAACGAAAAGAGCGGCCGTTAAGCCGCTCTTTTACACACACACATCAATTCAAATTTTGCACTAACGCGCATTCGAATACACTCTGGGTGCAGCAGAGCGTACTTCGTCGCTGGCTTGATCAGCGAATTCTTTAAAATTAGCAATGAACTTATGCGCTAAAACTAAAGCGGTCTTGTCATATTGTTCTTCAGAATTCCACGTTGACACTGGATTCAGTAAGAGCGAAGGAACCCCTGGGACAGCGGTAGGCATAGCTAATCCAAACACTGGATGTTCGGTATAACTAGCAGCATCAAGATGACCATTCATTGCCGCTGTAATCATAGCGCGCGTATAACTTAATTTCATCCGTTTTCCGACTCCATATGCTCCCCCGGACCAGCCTGTATTGATCAACCATACATTGGTGTCTGCCGCTTTCATTTTTTGAGCGAGCATATCTCCATAAGCCGTGGGGTGTAACGGCATAAACGGAGCCCCAAAACAAGCTGAAAACACTGCTTTAGGTTCGGTAACGCCTTCTTCAGTACCGGCAACCTTGGCGGTATACCCACTAATGAAATGGTATGCCGCTTGTGCCGGGGTTAATTTCGAAATAGGAGGGAGCACGCCGTATGCATCGGCCGTAAGAAAGAAAATATTCTTCGGGTTGCCTGCCAAAGAACCGGGTTGAATACCTTCGATGTGATCTATTGGATAACTCACACGCGTATTTTGAGTTATGGATGTATCTGCAAAATTGACACTACCATCTGCGTTAAGAATCACATTTTCTAGAATAGCGTGTGGCTTTATGGCATTGAAGATATCTGGTTCTTTTTCAGGACTTAAGTCAATAACTTTTGCATAGCAACCACCTTCAAAATTAAAGATGGTATCGTCCTTGCACCATCCGTGTTCGTCATCACCGATCAACTTACGCAATGGGTCAGCGCTCAATGTAGTTTTTCCTGTTCCAGATAGACCAAAGAATATCGCAGTATCCCCATCTTTACCGACATTAGCTGAACAATGCATGCTCAAAACATTCTTTTCAAAAGGAAGAATGAAGTTCAGAGCACTGAAAATTCCCTTCTTAATCTCACCGGTATATCCTGTGCCACCAATCAATATGGTTTTATCCTTAAAATCTAGTATTGCGAAGTTTTCTTGACGCGTACCATCGAATTCAGGATCGGCTAAAAAACCAGGCGCATTGATAACGGTCCAATCGTGTTTGAATTGGCCCAATTCCTCCTTAGACGGACGCAAGAACATATTGTATGCGAACTGATTTGACCAAGGATATTCATTGATCACTCGAACATTTATGCGGTATTCGGGATGTGCGCCAGCGAAGGCATCTCTTACATAGACATCTTTTCCATCGAGGTAATTGCACATTTTTTTCTTGAGCTGTTGAAATTTACCAGCGTCAAAGGGTTTATTGATCGGGCCCCACCAAACGGCGTCGCTTGTCAATGAATCTTTAACAATGAAACGATCTTCAGGGGATCGTCCGGTAAATTTCCCAGTATTCAGCGCAATGGCTCCGTGTGATGTACGCACGGCCATATTCTTTGAAAGACTGTGTTGCTCTAATGCATCCGGGTCAAGGTTGCTAAAAATAGTCTTAGGCCCTATGCTCAAGGAGCTTAGGTGTTCCTGGTGGTTCATAACAATAAGTGGTTGGTTCTATAATAGGTTTTACAAAAGTAGAAATGCTATTGAATTGAGCCCTCCGAATTGTCGAAAATTAACCGCCCTAATCCATATTTTATCCTCAAAAACTGATTTAAAGACGATTAGGGAAGGCCACTCCGACCCATCCGGCGACGAAAGCGAGCCCGCCTAAAGGAGTAATGGGGCCTAAAAAACTAAGATTAATTCCTAATAACTCATCTGTAGAAAGTAAATAAATACTAAAGCTAAAAAGTACAATGCCCGCACACCAGCTGTAGCGTGCCCAATTAGGAATAGCACTTTTTGATGAAGCCAAAAGTGCTATGGTATGGACCAATTGGTACAGCACCCCCGTTTTAAAAGAATTCAAGGCAGAAGCCTCCATGTATGGTGCTAAAGTATGTGCGCCTAAGGCCCCTAATAGTACGGCACTTGCGCCGAAAAATGCAATGAGATATTTCATGGATTAAAAATACACCCTTCAAAGCAACTTCTTGCTGTTATTATTATAACTATACCATAACTATTGTTATTTTTAAAACAACTTCAAAATGAACAAATGACAAAGCAAATCATACTTATTGGTGCTGGATTAAGCACACAAAGTTTAGTTCCGTATTTGAAATCAAAACTTGATGAGTACGATTGGAATTTAAACGTTTTAGACAGGAATGCTGCTACAGCAATCCAGAGATTGGGCGAGACGAATTCTCGTTGCACGGCAGGCGGTCTAGACATTACAGACAGCGCTGCTTTAGATTCAGCGCTGAGTGAAGCTCATCTGGTAATATCAATGGTACCTGCGCACATGCACTTAAATGTAGCAAAGGCCTGTATAAAGCATAAAGCGCATTTGGTAACTGCCAGTTATTTAACGCCGGAAATGCGAGCTTTGGATAATGAGGCACGAGCAAATGGCTTAGTATTCTTAAACGAATGCGGGCTTGATCCTGGAATCGATCATATGAGTGCCGCGAGATTACTAGATGGTATTCGGGGTGATGGTGGCGAAATTATCCTATTTGAAAGTTTTACCGGAGGCCTATTGAGCCCTGATTCTGAAGGGGATAACCCTTGGAGATATAAATTCACTTGGAACCCGAGAAACGTTGTTCTAGCTGGTCAAGGTGGAGCGGTTAAATTTATGCAAGAGGGGAAGTACAAATACATACCACCACATATGGTATTTCGCCGTACCGAATTTATGAATGTTGAAGGCTATGGGCGATTCGAAGGTTTAGCAAATAGAGATAGTTTAAAATACCGCAAAGCTTATAATCTAGAACATGCAGCTACGCTTTACAGAGGTACATTAAGACGACCCGGGTTCGCAAGGGCATGGGACAGTTTTGTGAAACTAGGGATGACGGACGACTCCTACACTATAGAAAAGACAGATACAATGTCCTTCAGGGAGTTCACAAATCTGTTTCTAGCATACAATCCACACGACTCCGTAGAACTTAAATTAAAGTATTATTTAGGTATTCCTCAAGATTCCGATATTTTCACAAAACTTCAATGGGCGGGATTATTCTCAGATCAAGTTTTTCCATTTTCCTCAGGGACACCCGCGCAATGTTTGGAATATATACTCAAACAGGTATGGACGCTCAACGAAGAGGACCGCGACCTGATTGTAATGTATCATAAAATTGGTTGGAAAAATGGGGACCAATTTGGCATGATAGAGAGTTCAATGGGAGTAGAAGGAAAGAGTGCTAGCCAAACGGCCATGGCTTCTACGGTGGGGTTGCCTTTAGGAATTGCGACGAAGCTTATTCTTGCGGGTAAAAGCATTGAATCCGGTGTTCAAATGCCTATAACTGCACAATGGTACAATCCGATTTTAGACGAATTAGCGAGTGATTTTGATGTGAATTTTCACGAGAAAGCGATTCCCTACAAAGGCTATTAGAGGCTATCGTAGAATGGGCTTAAAACTTCATGTGTTTCAGAAGTATAAGACTGGTCATCGGCATAGATAGTAATGGTTCTATGCTTTGCATCTCCAGTATTGCTCTTGCTTAAGCCGAAAACACACCTATTCGCGTCTCGTTTTTCCTTCGGTTTGATATGAATGACCTCATTTAGAAATAATCCTTCATCCAATGCGGCGTCAAGAAAGCGATCTTTTCTGTCACAAGGAAGAATAGCCCAAAAACTACCATTTGGCTTTAAAAGCCCAGAAACACTCATCACTAAACTCTTAAAATCTAACGTAAGTGCATGTCTGGCAGAAGCAACTCCGTGGTCACTTTTTGTTGGTCCTTCTTCGAAATAGGGCGGGTTAGAAACGATGATATCGTAATAGGTGTTCATCTCAAATTCCTGAATAGGCTGATGATAACAGACCATTCTGGAATGATAAGGGCTGTTCCTGAAATTATCCATCGCCTGTTTCGCACTAGGGCCATGAATTTCAATTCCATCTACAAAAGCATCTGTAAAACGTTGGGCCAGTTGAAGGGCAATGACCCCGCTACCTGTACCTATGTCCAACACCCGTTGAACGTCATTAACAGCTGTGCTTGAAGCAGCTAAGGCACCTAATAAACAACCGTCTGTGTTTACACGCATAGCACATTGGTCGTGCGCTACTTCAAACTCCTTCATTTTAAAAGGCTTCATATAATTCATATGCCTTCGTTAAAAGTAAAAATCTTAGGTCGCAAGGTGATGAAATAGATAATATTCACCAAAGCAAAAATGAAGTAAAAGAAATTGGCTTCGATAAGCGTATAGGAGAGGAGGAGAATTGTTGCAAATTGGACAATAACCCATTGCCATATATGTACCTTGGTTAAGGTCCGAAGCTTATCTTCTAATTCCTCTTCGGTACTCAATTGCTGCATTCCTCTCGCCCAGATCCACTTTCCGAAGAAAGCATTTATACCAGCAACTACAGGGGCAGCCGTATTTGTCAAGCGCTGAATATCGAAAGTTATCACTGCATTTTCTTGGGCCGTGTACAGAACCACGGAAGTCACGACCAGTTGCAGGAGCAATAGCGACGAATAGATCAGGTGCAATGACCTAGGATCGTAAGGAATTGGCTTTTTCATCTTGATTTAAAGGTCTAATAAACCTTCGGGTAAATCAAAATAAATGAATTTTTTCTTGTGATCTATACGTTCAATGAACGGTTCAACAACCGGAATCAAATACTGATTATCGTCCGATTGAATAAGGAATAGGTTCTGTGCCGATTGCTCGATAATTTCAGCAATCTGTCCAATATTTTCACCTTGATTAACTGCTGTAAACCCTTCTATGGCTTTATCGTAGAAGCTATTGTCCTTTTTCGGATTAGGCAGCATATTGTTTGGAAGATAAACGGATGCATTTACTATTCCTTTCGCTTCGTTAGGACCTACATCTTCAAAAGAGAGCACCAACTTTTTCCCATTTAACGTACCACGTGATGAAACAAAAAAAGGAACCAGTTCCTGGTTAATTTCCAGGAGCACTGATTCCAATTCTTTAAAGTATTGTGGAGTAGAAGAGTCTATGTGGAGAACCACAGCTCCTTTGTATCCGTGAAGTTTCGTGATTTTACCGAGTGAAAAACACTGCTCCTTCTGCACAATTACTCTGCGCTTTCTTCCGCTGGAGCTTCTTCTTTTGCTTCCGCAGCTGGAGCTTCTTCCGTTGCCTCTTCAGCAGGAGCTTCTTCTGTTGCTTCCGCAGCTGGAGCTTCTTCCGTTGCCTCTTCAGCAGGAGCTTCTTCTGTTGCTTCCGCAGCTGGAGCTTCTTCCGTTGCCTCTTCCGCTGGAGCTTCTTCTGTTGCTTCCGCAGCAGGAGCTTCTTCCGTTGCCTCTTCCGCTGGAGCTTCTTCTGTTACTTCAGCAGCTGGAGCTTCTTCCGTTGCATCTTCAGCAGGAGCTTCTTCTACAACTGGAGCGTTAGCTGCCTCAATAGCAGCTTTACGTGCATTGTTTACTTCGGCTTCAGCAGCAAGACGTGCTGATTTACTCACCTGTGCGGCTTCATTTAAAGACTTAACTTTTCCTTCAATCTTGTTCTCTTTTTCAGAAACCCAAGCTTCGAATTTGGCCTCTGCTTGTTCTTCAGTCAAAGCACCTTTACGAACACCTTCGAGCAAGTGTTTTTTCATCATCACACCACGGTAAGATAAAATAGCACGTGCAGTATCAGTGGGCTGAGCACCTTTCATGACCCAAGATAAAGTAGAGTCGAAGTTCAAATCGATTGTTGCTGGATTTGTGTTCGGGTTGTAAGTACCCAATTTCTCGATGAAACGACCATCACGCTTGGCGCGAGCATCCGCTACAACGATTGAATAAACTGGACGACCTTTACGACCACCTCTTTGCAAACGAATCTTAGTTGACATAATTAATTGTTTTAAAAGGGTCCGAAACCCCGTTAATTAATGAATAATTGAG
>Ga0228615_1000959_pt1 | contig 15171 bp, 12 predicted proteins | sample 16DmetaG_FD_190530 | JGI IMG/M metagenome (GOLD analysis project Ga0228615, IMG submission 190530) | Seawater microbial communities from Monterey Bay, California, United States - 16D | ecosystem: Environmental > Aquatic > Marine > Coastal | place: USA: California | collected 2016-10-17
CGAATTCTCCTAAAATACCAATTATTGGTTTCCCCGAACCATAGCTTGCCTTAAAAGCTGTAGAAATATCAGCCACATTTTCTGTAACCTCAAAACCATTTTCGCGTGCATAGTCCATTAAAAGTTTAGAAGAAGTAAACTCCTCTAATGATGTTTCGGCTGCTTCCCATATCGCATAACTTATATCAATAAGTTTATCTTTCTGATGCTCGATTGAAGCTTGGATATCATTTTTAATAGATTTTTTGCTCTGCGCTAGGAGAGGTGTAAATGCAATAAAGGCTATAAGTACTAAAATAAATTTTTTCATCTTTTTTTTTAAATTATTTTTTTAACTGTGACAATGACTCCAGTTACTAAAAAAAATACTCCTCCTACTAGATAAGGCCAATCAATGAAAGAAAGTTTGTTGTACATAATCCCAACAACGATGAAGCAAAGAATTGCAATTAAAAATAAAATGCTTTTTATCACCCATCTAAATTTCATGGCTAGAGTTTGTTTCTAATTTACGTAATACTAATCAAAGTTGATTATTTTTGAGCATGATTCGTTTATTATTTACAGGATTTTTTATCCTTATAGGTGCAATTATTTCTAATTTATTCGCTCCTAAAATTCAGCTTAAGACCTGGTATGATTTTCTTCAAGGTATACTTGAAAGTCTTTCTTTTTGGAATCGGGTTAGCTTTAAAGACCTCTTATGGCTTTTTTTTATTTATCCTTTCCTTTTGGGATTAAGTGCACAATTAGGGAATTTTATTTATCAAAAAATATTTAAATATGACTAGTACTGTAACATATTTAGGAGACCTTAGAACTAATGCCACTCACTTGGCTTCAAAAAACAATATTATTACAGATGCTCCAATTGATAATCATGGAAAAGGAGAGGGTTTTTCTCCAACTGATGCTGTAGCAACTGCACTTGCCTCTTGCCTGTTAACGATCATGGGGATTAAAGGAAATTATATGCAAATTGACTTGGCTGGAACAACTGCATCAGTAACGAAAGTGATGGGTGTTGAACCACGAAGAATTACAGAAATTATAATTGATATCACATTTTTAAAAAACTTTACCACAAAAACTCAAAATCAATTGGAGCGTGCAGCTCTATCATGTCCTGTAGCAAATTCACTTCATCCTGATTTAATACAAAACATTTCTTTTAATTGGCCTTCTTGAGCTTTTTATTTCCAAAATAAAGGATGCTATAAATCAAAATTCCAACAGGTCCCATCATAAAAGTAAAGAATAAAGGAACAATAATAAATATATGTTTTATCTCATGTTTTTGACTATGTCTAATGATCCAAGTAGCCACCCAAAAATCAAAAGCTAAATAGTGTAACCATCCTGCAGCAGCAGATTCAGGAGTTGCTTTTTTAAACAAACTCAATATCCCGTCCAGTGATGAAAAATCTGCATCTGCAAGTCCCCCAGAAATAATTATAAAATAAATATATAGAAAACTAATGCCCAAAGGAATCCATGGAAAGCTTATTAACAGCTTAGAAAAGCTAGTTCTTGGAAAAAAGAGAATTGCAGCCCAAACAATCAGAATTGTGATATTGCAAATATTAAAAAGAAGCTCAGTCATAAATCAGAAAATATATAGTTCTTACCAAAATAGTATTTTTAATTTAGAGGTCAATTATGTTACTTTTTAAAAATATCAAGGGGGATCGTATAGATCCTGTAAATCACACTCTAGAGGTCATTAAAAATTACCCATATGCAGAAATTCATATTGGAACTGATTCTCAAAATGTTAATAAAGAAACCCTATATACTACCGTTATAGCATATCGCTTGAATACGAGGGGGGTTCACTATATTTTTAGCAGATCAAGTAAGAAAATAATCCGTGATATGTGGACCCGACTCTGGAAAGAAGCTGAATATAGTATTGATGTAGCTGAATGGATGACACAAAAAATAACAATAAAAGTAGAAATCGATATGGATTTCAACGGGGATGAAAACTTTAAGTCTCACAAGTTGATATCTGCAGCAAAAGGATGGGCGAACTCTCTTGGTTATAAAGTCAATGTGAAACCAAATAATCAAATAGCAACTCGAGCTGCAGATTATCACTGTAAATAAATTATCTAATTCTAATGCACCCAGAAAGTACGTAATTCATATTCTTTGTTTTTATAGAAAAAATCAAATTTAGTCTATCTTTAAAGTAGAATTAGAAATGTTTAATCTATGCGATTTGCAATTATAGCACCGCCGGTACCAACTAAAGAATGGAAACAAAATTTTGAGAAAATTGCTCCTCATATTCCTCTAGTTATCGGCTTAGATACTAAATATCCTGAGGAAGTTGAGTGTGCTATGGTTTGGTGTCAACCAAAAGGCTCACTCACTGCCTTTAAAAATTTAAAACTTATTTTTTCTATGGGTGCTGGAGTTGATCACGTACTAAAAGACGACACAATACCGGGGCATATTCCAATTTGTAGAGTCGTTGATCCTCAAATGGCATTTTCTATGACTAATTATATTTTAATGGCACTTTTAAATCATCACCGGTCTTGGTACGAATTTCAAGCTTCTCAAAATAAAAAACATTGGTCTCAATTTGAATTTACTGAGCGCCCAGTAAAAGTAGGTGTTTTAGGAATTGGTTATCTGGGAATGCATGCTGCCAATGAAATTCATCATTTAGGATTTCCGGTTTTTGGCTACTCAAATTCTCCAAAAAAAACAGACTTCCCCTCATACGCTGGAAATGAATTTATTGAATTTATAAAGCAAATTAATGTCTTGGTTTGCACTGTACCATACACCCCAAAAACACACGGTCTTTTAAATTATGAATTATTTAAAAAATTAAAAGAACCTACTTACTTAATCAATGTTTCTAGAGGGAATGTTCAAGTTGAAAAAGATATTGTTAAAGCTTTGGACAAGGGTTTGCTTTCGGGAGCTTTTTTGGATGTTTTTGAGAAAGAACCTTTACCAAAAACAAGTCCGTTATGGGATCATCCTAAAGTTAAAATTACTCCTCATGTTGCTAGCTTAACATATCCTAAAGAGAGTACCCGTCAAGTTTTAAATTGCTTTAGCCGGCTTGAAAAAGGTCTTTCTTTACCAAATCAGGTTGATCGTACAAAGATGTATTAAGCCTTGAGTAATAGATTTGAAATACCAGATACCCCAAAACGAACCGGATCTGTAGTCTCAACCCCAGTTTTTTCTGAAATGCTATAAATAAAGTTTTTTGCATTTTCCTTGGATAGCATACTAGTGTTTGCACAAATTCCAATCACCTTAGCTCTAGGATAGGTGCCTACAACAGTTGCGAGATCTTCATTTAAAGCAATGAATTTTTTTAAATCTGGGATTATTATATTTTTTGGACTTCTTAATGTCATTTTATCAGCACGAATACATAGGATTAAATGAGTTGGACAACTTCCACGCATCAGGGGTAGGGTTGCAGAGCTGCCTGGATGAAGTAAAGATCCTTGCCCTTCGACTATCAAAATTTCTTTATCTGCATCTTCCATTACCATCTGTTCTACAGCTCCACAGGCGTGATCTATTTTAAAAGCATCTAATGGAATTCCTCTCCCCATTATGGTAATCCCTATTTGACCTGTAGCAATAAAGCCAACTTTTACCCTCCTCTGTAATAAGTCTTCATAAAGTTCTAGGCCAGAAGTCATTTTCCCAACAGCCATATCAGTTCCTATGAAAAGTACTCTTTTATTAGATAACGATGATGCCTTCGCTGTTGCAATAGTTGGGGTAAATTGTGGGACACGGACATCCCAAATCCATTGTTTACCACGATTAATAATATTTCTCCATTCAGGTAATAATAAATCGTGAAGGCCATTAACTATGCTTAGTCCTGATTTAATAGACTCTTTGATAATAGGTTTCCAGCTATCAGGAATCCTTCCTCCAGAAGGAGCGATACCTATAACCAGTACTTCTGCACCTAGGCTTATAGCTCTATTAACATTCTCAATAATAGGTATTTCTCTTTCGATATCGATAAAATCTTTCATAGATTTACCTGCATGGGTTTTGTCTATTACCCCAACAATCGGGTTTTTTAAATACCTAACAACACCAGTACCCATTTTGCCATAGTCACTATCGATATGACCTTCCATATAAACGGTGACTCTTTCATTTGACTTAAGCATAAAATTCCGATTTTAATTCTGCCCCGTGGCCTGGTTTTTCTATTGGCATGGTAACTCCTTCTACCATAGGTGCACCAATTGCTGGATCTGGTGCAAGATTATAATGTGAATCTAGGTCGATGTGATCTATTCCGCCCGTAAGTGCAGCAGCAGCAGCAATTGCAATAGAAGACTCGCTCATACACCCAATCATAGTTTTTAATCCATGAGCACGTGCAGTTGCTATAATTCTCATAGCCTCTGTAATTCCTCCACATTTCATCAGTTTCATATTAACACCGTCTACGTATTTCGCAAAGCTTGGAATACTATTAGAAAAACGACAAGATTCGTCCACATAAATAGGAAGAGGTCGATTTTTATAAAGTTCCTTTAATCTTTCTTCCTCTCCCTCTTTTAATGGTTGTTCAATGTAGTCTACTTTATGATCTGCAAGCCATTGCATCATTTGTTTCGCTTGAGGCACATCCCATCCCCCATTCGCATCTACCCTTATCTTTACGTTATATTTTTTTGTACTTTCAACTACCTGCTGGAACATTTCTTTGTCTGAATCGATTCCCTTAGGGGAGCCCAATTTGATTTTCAAAGACTTTACAGATGTCCCCTCTAAAATAAGAGGAATACGATCTTTAACAACCTCTGGAGGATTAATACCAATAGTTACAGAAGTAGGCGTATGTGCCTTTGGAAATCCCAACATTTGATATAATGGTAATCCAGCCTTTTTTGCAGTCCAATCCCAAAGAGCAGTGTCCAAACCTACATAAGCACAAGGGGGTATTTCCATTTCTTGAGCCCTGTCATATAATCCTTGGATTGACTCTTTTTCAATTCCAGAATCAATAAAATATTTTAAAGATTTTATTACAGCTTCTGGGGTGCTTGCTCCTTCAGTATTTCCCGGAGCAGCCTCTCCCCACCCAACCAAATCATCTTTTTCATAACGCACAAAAATATTTTCTGAATTATAACGTACCCCCCTACTTATTGCTAAAGGAAAACGCTTTTTTAATTCTACCTTATGAAAGCTTATTTTCATTATTATTTATTATTTTTTAATTCTTGAACTTTAAAGAAGTCTATAATCGAATTTGATGCTGAAGTTTTTAAATTTAATGTTTCCATAGGTGCATTTGGGAAAAATATTTCGGTCATCACCGTTCTTCCTTCATCAAAAAATATTTCAATTGATGCCTTATCTAGTACAAATTCAATATCCAAGGTTTGTTTATTTACAAGTCTTGGGGCTAAAGAAGGTTTTTTACTAAACTTATCTGAAAATTTAGTTTTTCCAGATTGATTTCTGTCAATAAAAAATAAAAGTTCTTTATGATCATATCCAAAAACTAATTTATCTCCTGAACTATTGGCAATCTCAAAAGTATATTCAGTATCCTCTAAACCACTTATTTTTATTTGAACTTTTGCAGTGGAGAGGTCAATAGTTTTTTTTGAAACTAAGGTTATATTTTCTTTTATTAATTCGCCTTGCTTTTCTATTGCCATTGATTCATAATCATCCAAGTTTGAACTTAGAATTGATCTTAAACGATAAAAATTCTCTTTGGTCTTATATAACTCTAACTCTCTTCCCAAAGTCATTGAGCTTTTCCAAGTATTCGTTGGAACTTTACTTGCATATTGCCAATTGGACATCCACCCCAATAATAAAACACCGCCTTTATCACTTTCCCAATTTGAAAAAGTTACACCAGCATAATTATCCTTTCCAAAATCAGTCCAAAAATCATGTTTATTCTTCATTTGAGTTTCAAAGTCATTATCAATAACAAACTTTTTACCATCAAAATCTCCAATAAAATATTGTGTTGCACTTCCTCCATTGGGCCCTCCTGGATTTATACTCACAAGATGTACCCATTTGGATTGATCAGTTCCCCTAACAGGAAGTTCAAAAAGATCTGGACATTCCCAAACTCCATTATGATTCCCAATTCCTTCCCCAAAAGATGATAAATAATTCCATTCTTTTAAATCTTTAGACTCGTAGAATTGAGTAATCTGAGATGCTGCTAAAGTCAAAATCCATTTTTGATCTTTTTCATACCAAATAACTTTGGGATCTCTAAAATCTATAACTCCGGGATTTTTTATAATAGGATTGTTAATATATTTTGTCCAAGTTTGTCCTTCGTCTAATGAGTAGGCAATACTTTGATTTTGGAATTTTATAGACCCCTCATTTGCCTCATTTGCATTATGGTTTGTATAGATTGCTACAATTGGAGGGTTTATTTGTGTTCCAAATCCAGAAGTGTTATTATGATCAACTACGGCACTGCCTGAGAAAATTGTTCCCAAATTATCTGGAAAAAGTGCTATGGGTTGTTCTTCCCAACTAATCAAATCTTTACTTATCGCATGGCCCCAATGCATTGGTCCCCATACATTTGAATACGGATGATGTTGAAAATATAAATGATATTTACCTTTATAATAGAACATCCCATTGGGATCATTCATCCAGTTTTTTTTTGGAGAAAAATGGAGGGATGGACGATACATTTTTTCGTCTAAATTTTCGTTTTTTATAAAAACTTTTTCCGGTCTTTTATCTTTGCTCATGCAGGAAGACAATATCATAAAAATTAGTATCCACAAGACTTTATTTTCACTTTCAAATATTATCCTATACATTCTTTTTGCTAGAAATTAATTTCTTACTTAACTCTTCCAAAGAAATTCCACGTGTTTCTGGCATCATATAATGCACAAAAATTAATTGAAAAACCATGAAAATAGCAAAAATTGAAAATACAACTCCTGGTCCGATACTTGCAAACAAAAGCGGCACAAAAGAGGGGATTATAGCGGCTAATACCCAATGGACACTTACACCAAACGATTGTCCAGAATTTCTAAGATGATTTGGAAAGATTTCAGAAATATAAACCCAGATAATAGCTCCCTGTCCTATGGCATGTGCTGCAATAAAAAGAAATAAGAAAACTGGGATTAATAGTCCTCCCCACTCAAAGAAAAAGGCGCATGCCACTAGACTCAAAGAAATAATATATCCAAATGAACCATAATACATTAAGCTTCTTCGTCCAAGTTTATCAATCAAACTAATCCCTACAAATGTAAAAATCAGATTTGTAACCCCAATTCCAATACTACTAAGCAAAGATGTGCTTTCCCCTAATCCTCCTTCTTCAAAAATTCTTGGAGCATAATATAAAAACGCATTGATTCCGGACAGCTGATTAAAAAAAGCCACCAAAAATGCTAATTTTAACGGAAAGCGATACTTTGTATCAAAAATGGATTCTTCACTACTTGTTTTATTTGAATTTTCGTTGATCTCATTAACCAATTGATCAAATGAACCTTCAGGGTCAATTTGCATAAAAACAGTTTTAGCTTCATCAAGTAAACCACTTGAAATAAGCCAGCGAGGACTTCTTGGAATACGAAAACACAATAGTGTATAAAAAATAGCAGGGAATGCTTCAACCCCCATCATCCAGCGCCAAGCATTTTCACCAATTTCACTTAATAAATAATTTGAAACAAAGGCCAATAAAATTCCCAATACCAAGCTAAATTGATACAATCCAACTAACCGTCCACGATCTTTTGCTGGAGCGATTTCGGAGATGTATGCAGGAGCTGCAATAGTGGAAACGCCCACTCCTAAACCCCCAATAAATCTAAAAATTGCAAAACTGAAAGGATCATTTGCTAAAGCAGATCCTATTGCGGATACAGAATAAAAGACACCTACCCACAGTAAAGTTTTCTTACGCCCTAACCTTTGGGTTGGAAAAGCGCCAAATAATGCTCCTGCAACTGTTCCCCACAAAGCCATCGCCATTACTACACTTCCATGGAAAGCATCTGAAGAGCCCCATAAACTTTGAAGCTTCTTATCTGCTCCAGAAATTACTACTGTATCAAAGCCAAAAAGTAATCCTGCAAAAGCAGCTACTAAAGACCAATAGAAAACTTGTTTCATTTTGTAATTAAATATTGTTTATTAAAAACTCTTTTCAAATTTCAAGATAACCATTTAATAAAAAAGAAGCTTTTTGATCAAAATAAATTTCATCAGAAAACTTTAGGTTGAGACTTATGCCTAATAATAAATGTATATTAAAGTTATATCTTTAAATTAAAATAATTTTCTTATGTTTTTACATTTTAGATCTAATCTCTTCTTAATTGTCTTGTGTATTACATTAATTCAATGCAATTCCCATTTACCAAAAAATCCTAAAATTGCTATTGCGGGCTTGGCTATTGAGTCAAGTACTTTCTCTCCGGCTAAAACTGAAGCTGATGCATTTTTAGCAAGAGAGGGTGATGCTGTTTTTGATTATTATCCTTTTTTGAAACAAGATAGTCCTCAAAGACAAGCTGCAAATTGGGCTCCTACATTACGAGGGCATGCTCTGCCAGGTGGTATCGTAACACGAAAAGCATATGATTCTCTTGTAGGAAAGACCTTAGCTATGCTTAAGACAGAATTACCCTTAGATGGTCTTTTTTTTGATATCCATGGTGCTATGAGTGTTGAAGGCATTGGCGATCCCGAAGGTGATTTTATTCAAAAAATAAGGTCTATTATAGGTACTGAAACTCTTATTTCTACTTCCATGGATCTCCACGGAAATGTTTCTAAGCGTCTTGCAGAGAACACGGATTTAATTACCTGCTATCGAATGGCCCCTCATGAAGACGCACTAGAGTCAAAGCAAAGAGCTGTTGACAACCTATTAGAAAGATTAATTAGTGGGAAAGGAAGACCCAAATTCAAGGCTTGGATTCCTGTCCCTATTTTACTTCCTGGAGAAAAGACTAGTACACGTATTGACCCAGGTAAAAGCTTATATGCTAAGGTGCATCCTATGACAGAAAAAAAGGGGGTAATAGATGCTGCAATTTGGGTTGGATATGCTTGGGCAGACGAACCTCGAAATCATGCTGTGGTCATGGTTACTGGTGATAATAAAAAAGAGGTAAGTGAAAGTGCTGAAAGTTTGGCAAAAGATTTTTGGGATGCCCGTAAAAAATTCAAATTTGTGGCTCCAACTGCCACCCTCGAAACTAGTTTATCTTATGCTTTAAAATCAGATAAAAAACCCTATATCATTAGTGATATGGGTGATAACCCAACTGCAGGAGGTGCTGGAGATGTTACTTGGACTTTGCGAGAATTATTAAATAATAAAGCTTTTAAAAAAGATTCTGGTCCAGAACTTATTTATGCCTCTATTCCAGGTCCAGAAATGATCAAATCAGCATTAAAAGTTGGGGTAAATAATAAAGTTATCGCTAAGGTAGGTGCCGAAGTAGATAATCGATTTGCTCCCCCTATTCTATTAGAGGGAATAGTTGAAGCTATCCATCACGGAGATATACATGCAGAAACGGAAGTGGTAGTTAAAGTAGGAAGTATTAGAGTCATTGTTACTAAAAAACGAAAACCTTATCATAGAGAGAAAGACTTTACCCAGTTAGGACTTAACCCAAAAGGAGCAGATATTCTTGTTGTAAAAATTGGTTATTTGGTTCCTGAATTATATAATATTCGCGGGGACTGGATTATGGCCCTTACCCCAGGAGGTGTGGATCAAGATTTAGCCCGTCTTGGTCACAAACGAATCAAAAGGCCAATGTTTCCTTTAGACAAAGACATGGACAATGTCGATTTAAATACCCGTTTTATTAAAGCTTCTAATGCACTTTAAAAACAATCTTAGATGAGAAGTTTTATCCTTCTTGCTTTTTTTTCATTTTTTCTAAGTTGCTCCAGATTTGGGAATTCGCTGCTTTCTGATCAAATTCAAATTGATGGTTTACAAAAATCAGTTGAAATATTGAGAGATCAGTGGGGAATAAACCATATTTATGCTCAAAACCAACACGATCTATTTTTCGCTCAGGGTTATGCTGCTGCCAAAGATCGTTTATTCCAATTTGAAATATGGCGGAGACAAGCTACAGGTTCAGTTGCAGAAATTTTAGGGGCAGAGGAAATAAATCGTGATATCGGAGCTCGCCTTTTTAAATTTAGAGGTGACCTAACGGAGGAATTAAATCATTATCATCCTCAAGGAAAAGTCATTATTGGGGCTTATGTAGAAGGAGTAAATCAATATATTACTGAAATATTAGAAACTCCTGAAAAGCTTCCTCTTCCATTTAAAATGATGAATATTTTACCTCAGAAATGGACAGCTGAGGTTGTTATCTCGAGACATCAAGGTCTACTGGGAAATATTGTAGAAGAACTTCAAATAGGAAGAGCAGTTGCTAAGCTAGGACCTCAAAAGGTAAAAGATCTAATTTGGTTTCATCCTAAAGAACCTAAAATCACTTTAGACAATAAAATAGATCAAGAATTAATTTTTGAAGATATATTAGCGCCCTATAATGCCTTTAGAAAAAATATTCAGTTTCAAGCAAAACATCTTGACTCAATTTATAGAGGTCCTGACGGTATTGATTATGTTAATCAATACAATGGATTATCGAAAGATTCCTTAGCAATTGGCAGCAATAATTGGGTACTTAATGGAAGTAAAACAATAGATGGAAATACTTACATGGCGAACGATCCACATCGAACAATAGCTATTCCTTCACTGAGATATATGGCTCATTTAGTAGCCCCAGGGTGGAATGTTATAGGAGGAGGAGAGCCTGAAATTCCTGGAATTTCCATTGGGCACAATCAATACGGTGCGTGGGGTTTAACTGTGTTTAGAACAGACGGCGAGGATCTTTACCAGTACCAATTAAATCCTAAAAATCCACTCCAATATAATTATCAAGGTAAGTGGAGAGATTTTAAAATAATTAAAGAAAAAATTGTTGTTAAAGGAGCCGAAGATAAGGAAGTTGAGCTCTATTACACTCTTCACGGCCCTGTAACTTATCTAAATAAAAAAGCTTTGAAGGCTTTTGCTGTTCGCTGTGCTTGGCTAGAGCCTGGAGGTTCGCCCTATCTCGCTTCGCTAAGAATGGATCAGGCTAAAAATTGGGAAGAATTTAAGTTCGCTTGTTCATTTAGTAATATCCCTGGAGAAAATATGGTATGGGCAGATCGAGAAGGTAATATTGGTTGGCAAGCTGTTGGAATTGCACCAATAAGAGAAACCTTTAGTGGGCTTGTCCCTGTTCCAGGTAACGGATCTTACGAATGGGGTGGATACTTACCAATTTTAGAAAAACCAAATTCTTCAAACCCGGAGAAGGGCTATATCGCAACAGCAAATCAAAATATTACTCCTTCTAATTATACCAGATGGGATGCTATAGGTTACACTTGGTCAGATCCATATCGAGGTGAGCGGATTGATGAAGTGCTTAGCCGAAGAAATGATTTTAATGTGGAGGATATGAAAGCCCTTCAGGTAGATGTCACTTCTTTACCTGCAAGAACCTTAGTCCCATTTCTTGAAAACATTTCACAGAATGATTTTGATAAAGAAATTTTGAAAGATTTATTTGAATGGGATTACCAATTGAAACCAAATTCCATTGCTGCAAGTATATATGTATCATGGGAAAAAGAAATCATTCGTGAAGCTAGCGATAGATTTATTCCTGAGTCAGCTAAACCTTATATATCTTCTTTACAGCTTAAACGTATTATTGAATGGATTAAAGAACCTAAAAATATGTTTTTAGGACCCTTAGAACGAGATCTTTTTTTACATAATACTTTTAGTAAAGCTGTCGCTAATCTTAAAAGTAGGCTGGGAGAGGATCCGAAAAAATGGCAGTATGGACAAGTAAAGAATAAACACAGTTTTATAACTCATGCCTTAGGGAAGGTTGCCAATAATATATTTTCGGAAAAATTAAACGTCGGGCCACTCCCACGAGGAGGAAATGGTTATACTACCGGTTCAACAGGCGGGGATTACCGCCAAAGTAGCGGAGCTAGTTTTCGAATGATTGTAAATACTGGAGATTGGGATGCCGCTATTGGTACAAATTCCCCTGGTCAATCGGGGGATCCTAAAAGTCCTTTTTACAGTAATCTATTTAAGGATTGGGCAGAAGACCAATATTTTCCTATATATTTCTCTAAAGATAAAATCGAAGGAGTTACTTATAAAAAAACGATTCTAAATCCAAAGTTTAATTTACCTAAAGAATAAAAAATATTACTATTGATATAGTGCCTGATTTCCTTATTTATTCAAAGCAAAAAGAGCTTGAAAAGCAACCATACTTAACAAACCCTTTAAGATATTCCGTTACGTGAATAACGCCCAATAAAATTACACTAATTTTTTGGCAAGCTACCTTTAAAAAAATATTATTTATTCTCTTAACTAATAATTCAGACAAGATAAGTGTTGAGAAATACTTTTTTTATTAAGTTTTTAATTTGCTCTGTTTTGTTTTTTTATAAGGTTCAAAGCTGAGCCCTCTTTAAACCACTCAATTTGTTGAGTGTTGTAGGTATGGTTCGCTAAAACGGTATCTCTTCTCCCATCTGCATGAATAACTTCAATAGTAATTTGCTTCCCAGATGTAAAGTCTTTCAAATCAATAAAATTAAAAGTATCATCTTCTTGAATCAAATCGTAATCCCCCTCATTATCAAAGGTAATGCCTAACATCCCTTGCTTTTTTAAATTAGTCTCGTGAATACGTGCAAAAGATTTAACCAATACAACTTTTACTCCTAAAAATCGAGGTTCCATAGCAGCATGCTCCCTAGAAGAGCCTTCCCCATAGTTGTGATCTCCAATAACCACTGTTTCAATTCCTGAAGCTTTATAATGTCTTTGAACATCAGGGACACCAGCGTAATCTCCTGTCAATTGGTTTTTTACAAAATTTGTTTTTTTGTTGAAGGCATTTACAGCACCAATTAAACAATTATTTGAGATATTATCCAAATGTCCACGAAAACGAAGCCAAGGACCTGCCATTGAAATATGATCTGTTGTACATTTCCCTAATGCTTTGATCAACAACTTTGCTCCGATAAGATTTTCAGAATTCCAAGGTGAAAAAGGAGTTAGTAGTTCTAACCGTTCTGAATTCTCTTTTACCACGACCTCAACTCCTGTACCATCTTTTAGCGGTGCGAGATAACCATTTTCCTTGACGTCAAACCCTAAAGGAGGTAATTCTATTCCCGTTGGAGGATCAAGCTTTACTTCTTCACCTTTTTGATTTATAAGACTATCTTCTAGGGGATTGAAATCCAACCTCCCTGAAATAGCAACTGCCGCAACCATTTCTGGAGAAGCCACAAAGGCGTGAGTATTCGGATTTCCATCAGCGCGTTTTGAAAAATTCCGGTTAAAAGAATGAATTATGGAGTTTTTTTCTTGTTTGTCTGCTCCCTCACGAGCCCATTGTCCAATGCAAGGACCACATGCATTAGTGAATATTTTTGCATTTAAATCTTCAAAAATATCTAGAAGACCGTCACGCTCTGCTGTATAACGCACTTGTTCAGATCCAGGGTTAATCCCAAATTCTGCTTTTGTTACAAGGTTTTTTTCTACAGCTTGCTTTGCAATAGAAGCAGCTCGAGAAAGGTCTTCGTATGAAGAATTAGTGCAGGATCCAATTAGTCCCCATTCAACTTTAAGGGGCCACTGATTTTCTTTTGCTACTTTAGGCATTTCAGAAACCGGAGTTGCTAAGTCTGGAGTAAAAGGACCATTGATATGTGGTCTTAATTTATCTAAGTTAATCTCTATTACTTGATCGAAATATTTTTCAGGATTCTCATATACTTCAGGGTCAGCCGTTAAGTGATGTTTCACGGTATTTGCTGCATCAGCGACATCGTTCCGATCAGTAGCTCTAAGATAACGCTCCATTGATTTGTCATATCCAAAAGTTGATGTTGTAGCTCCTACTTCTGCTCCCATATTACAAATAGTCCCTTTGCCTGTACACGACATTGACTCAGCTCCTTCTCCAAAATATTCAATAATAGCCCCAGTCCCTCCTTTAACTGTAAGAATTCCGGCTACTTTTAAAATTACGTCTTTAGGTGCTGTCCATCCGTTTAACTTACCTGTAAGTTTAACGCCAATGAGTTTAGGAAATTTTAATTCCCATGGCATATCTGCCATTACATCAACAGCATCCGCCCCTCCAACACCAATAGCCAACATCCCAAGTCCCCCAGCATTTACAGTATGAGAGTCAGTGCCAATCATCATTCCTCCTGGGAACGCATAATTTTCTAAAACCACTTGATGAATTATTCCTGCTCCAGGCTTCCAAAAACCAATTCCATATTTATTCGAAACAGATTCCAAAAAATCAAAAACTTCTGCAGAAGAACTATTAGCTGATTTTAAATCTTCTAAAGCTCCTGATTTGGCTTGAATTAGATGATCGCAATGAACAGTTGTTGGGACAGCTACTTTTGATTTTCCGGCTTGCATGAATTGTAATAAAGCCATTTGTGCAGTTGCATCTTGACAAGCAATACGATCAGGTGCAAAATTTACATAATCTTTTCCACGATTATACACCTCGTTTGAATTTGTATCCCATAAATGAGAATATAAAATCTTTTCTGATGCTGTTAATGGGGTTCCTGTAATTTCTCTTGTTGCCCCAATATGATTATCCAATCTCTCATACAGTGCTTTAATCATTTTAATGTCAAAGGCCATAAAATTCAATTTTGTTTGAACAAAAATACAAAATTAAGTTTTGAGATTTTTTGCGTTTATAAAGAATTAATTAAAACTTAAAATGTTGATATTCCCTAGCATAATAACAATATTAAAAAATTATATTGATTGAAAATTTATTTAATTTTATTAAACATTTATATTAAGAAATGATTATGCTTCTTAGGTGTGTTTTATTTTTGCTGATTTTAATCATCCCTAATCTTATGAGTAGTCAACAAGAATCTTACTACTCTCTTTATCGTTATAATATGAATGTGATCAATCCTGCCTATGCAGGAGCTGATGCGGCCAATATGCTTTCTTTTACCTCAAGGAGTCAGTGGGCATCTGTTGAAGAT
>Ga0228615_1000964_pt1 | contig 15128 bp, 15 predicted proteins | sample 16DmetaG_FD_190530 | JGI IMG/M metagenome (GOLD analysis project Ga0228615, IMG submission 190530) | Seawater microbial communities from Monterey Bay, California, United States - 16D | ecosystem: Environmental > Aquatic > Marine > Coastal | place: USA: California | collected 2016-10-17
CCCCACAGATGTCTGGTAGGTTCAGACCAAAAATTAAATATGCAAATTTACTCTCATCTCAACCTACGATTATTAGAGTTCAGGGAAATAATTTAGATAAACTGACCAAACAATATCAAAAGTATTTGGAAAATTATTTAAGAAAAAAAATGAACTTTGAAGGTATTCCTATCAAGTTAGTATTTAAAAATAACATCAATCCTTTTGGAGAGAAGAAAAACAAACTTACTAAAAAGCAATTAGCTAAGAGAAAAAGGATAGTAAGGCGCTGATTAGATAAATTTTACAATATAATATTAGTTGAGATGAATTCGCCTAGATATTTAAATTTATTTAAAATTGCTTTGCCTTTACCAGGGCTATCTTCTATCTTGCATAGACTTTCTGCAGTAGCAATTTTTGTATTATCTTTACCAATGATGGGATTATTAGTCTTTTCATTGAGCTCCAAAACTAACTTCGAAATCTCTATATTATTTTTTGAAAATATTCTTTTTAAGAGCTTGTTTACTTTATTTACGACGGCAATTTTTTATCATTTCATCTCAGGCCTTAGACATTTAGTTATGGATTTTGGGTATTGGGAAACTCTCAATGCTGGTAGATCGTCAGCTATAGCAACCTTTGTTTCAACAGGTTTATTTTTTTTCTATTTTCTATATTTGACATGGTAACCAAGCTATATAAATTAAAGAAAACAGGCATCTTTGATTACGTTTTAGTGAGAGTGACAGCAGTCATTCAGGCAGTATATTTTTCAGTTATAACCTTCTATTGGTTAGTCAATAAAGACTTTAATTACGAACAACTATCCAGCTTTTTTGATATTCTTTTCATAGAAATTTTTACGATAATCGTTGCTTTCTCTATTGCTTATCATTCTATTCAAGGAATTTGGAACGTGGCAACAGATTATCTTACCCAAGCGCAAATTGGTGCTTCGGCTAAAGTTCTTAGACCTATGGTTGTAGGTTTTAGTTGGCTACAAGCTCTTGGTTTAATTATTTGTAGTTTATTTATTTTAGGATAGTAATTATGGCAATGAATGGAAAAGGAACTCTTTTGGATGCATCAACTCTACCCGTAAAGGAATTTGATGGAATTATAGTTGGTGGTGGTGGGTCTGGGATGATGGCTTCTCTTCAGCTTGCCAAATCTGGGATGAATACTGCCGTTGTTTCTAAAGTTTTTCCAACACGTTCTCATACCGTTTCTGCTCAAGGTGGTATTACGTGTTCAATTCAAAGCGCAGATCCAGATGATGATTGGAGATGGCATATGTATGATACCGTTAAGGGTTCAGACTTCATCGGCGATCAAGACTCTATAGAATATATGTGTAAAGAAGGTCCTGAAGCTATATTTGAATTAGAAAATATGGGATTGCCATTTTCTAGAACTGAAGAAGGTAAGATTTACCAAAGAGCTTTTGGAGGACAGTCAAAAGATTATGGAAAAGGAGGCCAAGCAGAAAGAACTTGCGCTGCTGCTGATAGAACAGGCCATGCTCTCTTACATACGCTTTTTCAAGCTAATGTTAAGGCCGGAACCAATTTTCTTTCCGAATGGTTTGCAGTTGATCTAGTAAAAAATCAAAATGATCAGGTTGTTGGGGTAGTTGCCTTCGAAATTGAATCTGGGGAGCCATATTTTTTAAAATCTAAAGCAACTGTTTTAGCTACTGGAGGGGCAGGAAGAATATATCAAACAACTTCAAATGCTCTTATTAATACTGGCGATGGCACTGGAATGGCACTTAGAGCAGGTTTTCCAGTACAAGATATGGAGATGTGGCAATTTCATCCTACTGGTATTCACGGACATGGAACCCTTGTAACGGAAGGTTGCAGAGGAGAAGGTGGATATTTAGTTAACAAGGATGGCGAAAGATTTATGGAGAGATATGCCCCAAATTATAAAGATTTAGCTAGTAGAGATGTTGTTGCAAGATCTATGTTTACTGAAATCCTTGAAGGTAGGGGTTGTGGTCCAGATGCCGATCATGTTTATCTAAAACTTGATCATTTAGGTCCCGAAATCGTCCACAAAAGATTACCTGGAGTTACTGAGCTCTCAAAAAGATTTGCTCATGTTGATCCCGCAGAACACCCAATCCCTGTTGTACCAACTTGTCACTATGCAATGGGAGGTATTCCAACAAATGTTCATGGACAGGTTATCTCTCAAAACTCAGATGGAACCGATAAAATCATAGATGGTCTTTATGCTGCAGGCGAAGCAGCGTGTGTTTCGGTGCATGGTGGAAATCGTTTGGGAGGGAATTCTCTTCTAGACTTAATTGTCTTTGGAAGGTCAGCTGGATTACACATTGAAGAAAGTTTTAAGTCAGGATTAAAAATGGATGATCCATCTTCTGATGACATTGACTATGCTCTTAGGAACCTTAACAGAGTGAACGTCAGCCAATCTGGAGAAAACTTTGTACAAGTTAAGAAAGATTTGCAAAAAACAATGCAAATGAATTTTGGAGTTTTTAGAACTGAAGAATTGATGGAAAATGGTATTAAAGATGTTTCTGACCTCAGAGATAAATCTCAAAATATTCATCTTGCTGATAAATCTTCTCAATTCAATACATCTAGAGTTGAGGCTTTAGAACTTCTTAATTTAATTGAAGTTGCTGAAGCTACTGCAATCAGCGCTAACGAAAGAAAGGAAAGTAGAGGAGCACATTCTAGAGAAGACTATCCAGATAGAGATGATGACAATTGGTTAAAACACTCGATTTACTTTTCTGACTCAAAACAAGTATCCAAAAGAGATGTAAATTTTAGACCTAAGCAAGTCCAAGCTTTTCAACCTATTGTAAGGACTTACTAATGAACTCTATTGCAGCGAGTGAAATCAAAACTCTTCGTTTGAGCGTCTACAGATACGATCCATTGAAGAATGAAAAGCCTTATATGCAAGACTTTGATATTGATATACCTGCTGAGAAAGATCTTATGGTTTTAGATGTTTTGATGCTTGCTAAAGAACAAGATCCGTCTATTTCATTTAGAAGATCTTGTCGAGAAGGAGTTTGTGGGTCTGATGGTTTAAACATCAACGGTAAAAACGGACTCGGATGCATTACCCCTCTATCTGAGGCTGTCAAATCTAATAAGCTTTCTATAAGACCTTTGCCAGGACTTCCTGTTATCAAAGATCTCACTGTAAATATGAAACAATTCGTTGATCAATATAAGAAAGTGAAACCATACCTAATCACTGATAAAAAAGTTGATACAAAAGAGGCAATTCCCCAGACAATTCAAGAGAGAGAAAAACTTGATGGTCTATACGAATGCATAATGTGCGGTTGCTGCTCAACGGCTTGTCCGTCTTTTTGGTGGAATCCTGATAAATTTTTAGGTCCGGCTGCATTATTACAGGCCTATAGATTTATTGCTGATAGTCGAGATACGGCTACCGAAGAAAGATTAGAACAATTAGAAGATGCATTTAGTGTTTTTAGATGTCATGGCATTATGAATTGTGTTTCTGTCTGTCCTAAAGGTTTAAACCCTACAAAGGCAATTGGTGAAATTAAAAAAATGTTAGTAAAAAGAGCCTTATAATACTAACACTTTGAATTTACACGAATATCAATCAAAACAACTCCTAGAAAAATTTGACTTACCAACAGCTAAGTCAGTAGTAGCTTTTTCACCAGACGACGTTCCCAATCTTATTAACCAATTAAATGGTGAAGAGTTTGTTGCCAAGATCCAAGTTCATGCAGGTGGTAGAGGAAAAGAAGGCGGGGTAAGAATAACAACTGATGTAGATGAAATTACAGATTTCGCAAAGTATTGGCTTGGAAAGAAATTTGTAAATCATCAGACGGGTGATGAAGGAAAGCCAGTCTCTGCGATAATGATTGCAGAAAGCACGTCTATTCAAAAAGAATTTTATCTTGGAGCTGTTATAGACAGAAGCTCTCAATCTTTGGTGGTGATGGCTTCACCAGAAGGAGGGGTGGATATTGAAAAAGTTGCAGAAGAAAATCCTGAAAAAATTTTTAAGATTAATATCACTAAAAGTAAAAAAAATAACTTTGATGTCTTGCCTTTGTCTGATGGTCTTAAGTTATCCTCCAACCAAATAATAGAATTTAAAAAAATAGTAAATGGATTGGTAAATTTGTTTTTTGAAAAAGATCTGTCACTGATAGAAATCAATCCGCTTGTTATCGATCAAAATGATTCCCTTAAATGTTTGGATGCAAAAATAAATATCGATGAAAATGCATTGTTTAGACAAGATGACCTCTTGAAACTTAGAGATTCTACACAAGAAAATCAAAAAGAAATTGAAGCAGCAAAATGGGATCTCAACTATGTTGCTTTGGATGGAAATATTGGATGTATGGTAAATGGTGCCGGTCTTGCAATGGCAACTATGGATATCATTAAGCTTTCTGGAGGATTTCCAGCTAACTTTTTAGATGTTGGAGGAACTGTAAACAAAGAAAGAGTAGCCGAGGCTTTTAAAATTATTCTTGCTGATGAGAAAGTAAAGTCGGTCTTGATAAATATATTTGGCGGAATTGTAAGGTGTGATGTAGTTGCTTCCGGGATAGTTTCAGCAGTCTCAGAAATTGGAGTTGATATACCTGTTATTGTGAGACTCAAAGGTAATAATTCAGAAGAGGCAAAACAAATTCTCTCTGAAAGTGATCTTAATATTATTTCTGCGGATGATCTCTCAGAGGCAGCTGAATTAGCAGTTAAAAATTCAGGATGAGTATTTTAATTAATAAAGAAACCAAAGTAATTTGTCAGGGATTTACTGGGGCACAAGGTACATTGCATTGCAGCCAAGCAATTGAGTATGGTACCAATATTCTAGGTGGAGTTACCCCTGGAAAGGGAGGGCAAACCCATTTAGACCTTCCTGTCTTTAATTCCGTAAAAGAAGCAAAACAAGTCACTAAGGCAAATGCCAGTATAATTTTTGTTCCTGCTAAATTTTGTAAACTTTCAATAATTGAGGCAATAGAAAGCGGTATTGAATTGATAATCTGTATAACCGAAGGCATTCCTACTTTGGATATGTTAGAAGTTAAAGAATTAGCAGATAAAGAAGGTTTAAGAATTATCGGTCCAAATTGTCCTGGAATAATTACTCCGGGTGAATGCAAATTAGGAATAATGCCGGGTTTTATTCATAGTCCTGGCAAGGTAGGAATTGTCTCAAGGTCAGGAACTCTCACATATGAAGCAGTTGATCAGACTACTAAAGTAGGTCTAGGACAGTCTACTTGTGTAGGTATAGGGGGAGACCCACTTCCTGGTACAAGTTTTATCGATGTTTTAAAGCTATTTGAGGAGGATCCTCAAACAGAGGGAATTGTTATGGTAGGAGAAATTGGGGGTTCAGCTGAGGAAGAAGCTGCAGAATACATCAAAGAAAGCGTCTCAAAGCCTGTTGTAGGTTATATTGCGGGAGTAAGTGCACCTCCTGGAAAAAGAATGGGCCATGCAGGCGCAATAATTTCTGGCGGTAAAGGAACAGCAGAAGATAAATTTAATGCACTAGAAAATGCCGGCGTAAGGACTGTTAAAAGTCCATCTGAAATAGGGAAATCTATATTGGAAGAAATATCTCTTTAAGATTTATTATCAAAAATCTTAAAATCTAATTTCGACATGAAACAAAATCCATAAGAAGACAGTTTTAATTTTTTAGAGTCATGCCTGATCTGTTGAGAAGGAAGGAAAGGTATGATTTTTCCATAAGTATTTTTGATTATAATTTCCGTTGGCGATAAATTAAAGATACAACATGTTTCCTTCTGGTTTCCTCTATAAAAAATTAAAACTTCATCATTATTTTCAAAATGAATCTTTTCGTTAAAAAAAGGTATTTTTTTTCTTAAAGAAATAAATTTTTTATAAAAATGATAGGTAGAGTTTTTATTTTTTAATTGTTTTTTAGCAGAGTTGATAAGTTGTTCTTTTTTAATTGGAAGCCAAGGTTTTATTTTTGAAAAGCCTGCAAATTTTTTGGTCTCATCCCAAACCATAGGAGTTCTGCATCCATCTCTACCAAAATCCATAGGCCAGAATTTTTTTCCCGGAGGATCTTTAATCTCATCAAATTCAATTTTGGTTTGAGTTTGACCAAGTTCTTCACCTTGGTAGATGCATGGCGTTCCTTTTAATGACATGAGTAATGCGCAAGTTAAATTTGCAAACTTTTTTCTATCTTTTTTTGATTTGTTCCACCTAGACAAATGTCTCGCTACATCATGATTAGAAAAACTCCATGTAGGCCATCCATCTTTAGTTTCGTTAAAAAATTTAGTGACTGTTTCTCTAATGTGCTTTGGTGAAAATTCATTTTTGAGAAGATCAAAACTATAAGCCATATGTAATTTGTCACTATCCGAAGTGTATTTAGCCTGTAATTCAATATTTGAAATTTCTCCAATCATCGTCGTTTCTTTATATCCATCTGTTAGCTTTCTAAGCTTTTTTAAAAAGATAAAGTTATCCTTTTGATTAATTGAATACTTCAAATTTTGGAAATAATAAGGATTTTTTCCTGAAGTTTTTGATCTGATAGCAGGATTACTTCTAAGCCTCTTATCATGAAAATAATAATTTGCAGTATCAAGCCTGAAGCCATCTACGCCTTTTTCTAACCAAAACTTTACAGTTGAAAGTAACCATTTCTGTACATCTTTATTATGGAAATTAAAGTCAGGTTGTGACTTTAAAAAATTATGTAAGTAATATTGCTCTCTGCTTGTATCCCATTCCCATGCAGAACCTCCAAAAACCGAAAGCCAATTATTTGGAGGAGAGCCATCAGGCTTAGGATCAGCCCAAACGTACCAGTCTGATTTTGAATTATTTTTATTTGATTTACTTAATTTAAAAAATGGATGAACATCAGAACTATGTGATAGAACTTGATCAATTATTATTTTAATTTTATTTTTTTTAGCATTTTCAATGAGTTTTTCAAAATCAAGAATATTTCCAAATAAAGGATCAATGTCAGTGTAATTGGATACATCATATCCCATGTCTTTCATAGGAGAGGTGAATATTGGAGAAAGCCATATCGCATCAACACCTAATGAAGATAAATAAGAAATTTTTTTAGAAATTCCTTTTAGATCGCCAATACCATTTCCAGAGGTGTCATTAAATGAGCGTGGATAAATCTGGTAAATAACTCCTTTTTTCCACCATGGAAGGTTAGTTTCTGAAGAAAAGTTTTTAGTCACTCACTTTTATAAGTTGTTTGCCAAAATTTTTACCGCTTAAAACATCTCTTAACCCCTGCGGTGCTTTCTCGATACCTTCTAAAACAGTTTCTTTATATTTTATTTTGCCTTGTCGCATCCATTCAGCTAACTCACGTGTTGCTTCTTCCCATTTTTCATTGAATTCTGTAACCACAAAAAATCTATGCTCAGGCATTGGATTTAAATTTCCAAAGATATCAAAAGGAGTTTCTGGCAACTTGCTGCTTTCTGAGATATTTGAATTAAAAGAATTATAGGCCGAGATAAAACCACAAATAGGAACTCTAGCTCCAGGATTGAGAAGTTCTGCAACTACTTTTGAAACTTCTCCGCCGACGTTTTCAAAATAGATGTCTATCCCATCTGAACAAGCTTTAGATAGGTCATCTTTAAAAGTTTTTGATTTGTAGTCAATGGCATAATCTAATCCCATCACATCTTTAACAAAATCACATTTTTTCTTTCCACCAGCAATTCCTATAGTCTTACAACCAATAAGTTTAGCCATTTGACCAACGACAGAGCCAACGGCTCCAGAAGCTGCAGATACAACCACAGTATCGCTTTCCTTAACCTTTCCTACTTCCTTAAGACCAAAATAGGCTGTCCTGCCTGGCATACCTGCTGGTCCTAAAAAAGACTGTATTGGCGCTAGGTCTGGATGAATTCTCATTAAGGCAGGATTATTGTCATCGCATCTAATAAAAGACTGCCAACCCAAGTGGGCTGCAACGTAATCTCCGATTTGAAATTTCTCAGATCTGGATTGAATTACTTGTCCAACACTTTCACCAGTCATTATCTCTCCAATCGCAACAGGATCAGTATAAGATTTCATGTCATTCATTCTGCCTCGCATGTAAGGATCAATAGAAAGATACATTACTTTAATTAGGATTTGATTATCATCAAGATCATTTATCGGAGCATCTTCTAATTTCCAACATTCATCTTCGGGCATGCCTTCTGGTCTTTTTGCTAAGACCAATCTCTTATTAATTTTTTCCATCTTTCTTATTCTCCTTTTTTTACTTTGAATGTAATGATTCCATCTTCTTTAGAAAAAGAAATCAGCGAATGATTGAGATATTCGCAGAATTTTTTAACATCTTTAATTGCAGTTGGATCAGTTGCTATAAGAGTAACTTCATCTCCTTTTTTAGCTTCATGAATAGATTGATGAAGAAGCATTATTGGCTCAGGACATTTAAGACCTTTGGCATCTATTTCAATCATTCAAGAGTTCGAGACAAATCTATTTCTACCTCTTCCAGTAGTATAATTAACTCTAGCAATAACAAAAGCTGCTGAAATAAAAAGTCCTATAGTCAATCCGATCCACATACCTGGTGCGCCAATAGGATCTGAGAAGAAGTTAGTCATTGATAAGGTATATCCAATTGGCATTCCAATAATCCAATAAGCAACAAACATAAAAAAGAATAAAATCTGAGTATCTTTAAAGCCTCTCAAAGCACCTACGCCTGCAAAGTTAAGACCATCTGCAATTTGGAATATAGCGGCAATTACTAATAAGGTAGCTGCTAAATTCACAATTTCGATATTTGGATTGAAGAAGCTAGCAATGTAATTGCCAAACTCTATAAGAACGAAGGTATTTATAATTGCCAAGAACAAAGCAAAAAACATAGCGAAAAAAGAAGAATATCTTGCTCTATCTAATGAGTTTGACCCTACTAAATTTCCAACTCTAACATTAGCTGCTAAGCCTATTGATAGGGGTAACATAAAAGTTAGAGTAGTAACTTGCATGGCAATTGCATGAGCAGAAATAATATTTTCACCCAGTCTGCTTAAGATTAAACCTGCTCCACTAAAAACAGCTATCTCTATAAATAAGGTTCCTCCAATTGGAATTCCAAGTTTTATGATTTCTGATATCTGTTTTGGATTAGGAGCTTCAAAACCCTCAAAAAATCTAATTTCTCTAAAAAACTTTGAAAAATAAATGTACCCAAGAATAATCAAAAGAGAAGACCACGAAGAAATTAAAAATGCTATTCCACAACCTTTCCCGCCCAATTCAGGGAAGCCAAACTTACCGAAAATCAAAACATAATTTACCAGAGCATTTATTAAAACCATCACAATATTTATATAAGTAATGGGAAGAGGTTTTTTCATTCCCTCGCACATGGATCTTAAGGGTTGAAATAAAAACATCGCCGGAGCACCAATCATCAATCCAAATAGATAATCTTTAGTAATGACCTTTACTTCTTCGGGAGTGCCTAAGACATTAAGAAGTGAATCGGCATTCAACGTATAAACTACGAACAAAAGAATCAAAGGAATTGTCAGCCAATAGGATTGCTTTACGATAGGCCCAATTAGTGTAATTTGCTTTGCTCCATAAAATTGAGCAACAAAAGATGTAATGATAAACAACACACCAGCAATCCCAAAATAAGCAGGCCAAAAAAGCATATTACCTATAGCGACAGCAGCTTGGTCAAGAGTATTATAATTACCAGTCATTAAAGCAGCAATTATTCCTGTCGCGTGAGCTGCCAATTGAGTCAGAAGCATTGGAGTAGCTAATTTAAAATATTCCTTGGCTTCTTCCGAAGCCATCGAACTCTTTAAAACACTATCTTCTGTTGAAGTGTTGAGGGTTTCTTTCATAGAATCGCTGTATCATACATTATGTAAAAATATCTGGAGATTAAAAATTAGAAAAGACAATAGACCTTTTTGGCTCAAAAGAATCCATTGGTGGTTTGATCAAAAGTACATAAAAAAAATTATCACTCCTCAATTTGATCATTTAGGAACCAGTCCTCTTATTTTAGGTGTTAAATATCTTCACGTATCTGGAAAAAATATATCAGTTGGAGATTTTGCAACTTTTATTACATCCCCAGATGCTCATGTCCATATCACCACTTGGAATGCTGATAAACATGATGGAAAAATTGAAGCAGGTAAGTTTTGTTTATTTAGTCCAGGAGTAAGAATTTCTGCAGCTACTTCAATAAAAATTGGAGACTCATGTATGTTTGCGAATGGGGCATACATTTCCGACTCTGATTGGCATGGTATTTATGATAGAGCTTTACCAGTTGGAAAGTCTTTAGAAGTAGTTTTAGAAGACAACGTTTGGATAGGGGATAGTGCAATCGTTAATAAAGGAGTAAAGATTGGAAAAAATAGCATTGTTGGAGCTGGATCGGTAGTGGTTAAAGATGTTCCTCCAAATGTAGTAGTTGCAGGCAATCCGGCAAAAGTAGTTAAAGAATTAGATGCGAATGAAAAAATGATTTCTAGAGCAGATATGTTTTCTTCTCCTAAAGAATTAGATGATTTGTATCTCAAAATTGATCAAATTAGTCTTAAAGAGAATTCTTTTTTTGGCTGGGTAAAAAGTAAGTTACTGCCAAATAAAAATAATTAATGAATATTGTTATCAACAAAGACTTGCAAGAGTTAACTAAAACATTCGAAAGAAGTTCTAAATTCAATGTTCTAAGTCTTGCATCACACGAAATTTCAAATCAAGCTATCAAAAATTCTGATGCTGTCTTTTTAAGATCTACGACGAAAATTAACGAAGAATTATTAAACAACACAAACGTAAAATTTGTTGCTTCATTAACTTCAGGAGAAGATCATATAGATCAAGATTACTTTGAAAACTCAAGTATCCATCTTTCAACAGGTAAGGGAGGAAATTCATTAGCAGTAATTGAATATTTATTAAGTGTTTTATCTGTCTTGATTATTAGTAATAAAATTAAGCCTTTTGAGGCAAAGATAGGCATTATCGGTTATGGAAATATAGGCAAAAGATTTAAAAATATCTTAGATGAAATTAATTTCCCCAGTTATATTTATGATCCATATTTTCCTGAAATATCTTCTAGCCTTGATGAAGTTTTATCCTCTGAGGTAATTTCCCTAAATTGCTCTTATTCAAAAACTGGGAAATTTCCATCTCACAATCTTCTAGATATTAATTTTCTTAATGAAATGAGAGAAGATCAATTTCTAATTAATTCTTCAAGAGGTGAAGTGCTAAGTAATGAGTACTTCAAATCAAAAAAATCAGATAATTTTATTTTTGACGTTTGGCCTAATGAATCCAACATTAACTTGATAAAGTTCAGAAAGCCTTACATCGCAACCCCTCACATAGCTGGAAAAACAATGAGCGCAGAAAATAAATTTAATGAAAAAGCCTTAAGTGAATTTAATAATTTCTTTGATGAAAATTTAGAAGCCATCGAATCAAAGAAATCAATTGATTTCATGATCGATAAATCTATTGAAGAGGAAATAAATATTTTCGGCATACCTATTTCTATTTTTTTAAAAATTTATGATGTTAAAAGAGACGAATTTGCCTTTAAAAGTTATTTCAAAAAAAAAGAAGATCCAAGAAATTTTCAAGAGCTAAGAACTTCACTTAAAAGACTAGGTTTTAATAATCATAAAATAGTTGGCGATGTAGGTACTGTAGCTAAATCAAAATTAGAGCTTTTTGGATTTAGACTTTAAGAAAGGTGTGAATTGTCTAGTATAATAAATCCATGATTAACCCAAATACTCTTCTTTTGGATGAAGAAATTGCCATTTTGCGAGATTCTAAGGATTGGAAGAATTATTTAGCCATTTTAAGTATTTGGGCTCAGATTACTCTTGGTTTTGTCATTTTTTCAGTTTCACCTAGTCTCTTAACTTTTATAGTTGCCGCCCTTATTATTGGAACTAGACAGTTTGCTTTGGTAGTAATGATGCACGATGGCGCTCATAATTTGATTTCAAAGAATAAAAAAATTAACGACTTTATTTCTCAGTGGCTTTGCGCTTATCCGATGATGACAGAGACTGTAAATTATAGAAAGTATCACCTGAAACACCACAAACATACAGAAACCAGTTTAGATCCTGATAAAAGTCTGACCGATCCTTTTCCAGTATCAAAAAAAAGTTTTTCTCGAAAAATATTAAGAGATCTAACTGGTATGGCTGGCTTTAGGCGCTATATTGGATATTTGTATTCAGCATGGGGTGTTAATGAAAATACTTTTTTTGGAAACGTAAAACATTTCTTTTCTTCGCTTTATGGTTTTTTAATTTGTCATATAGTAATTTTTACGACACTAACTATTTTCAATGTGCCATGGTTATATTTGCTTTTGTGGTGGATACCAAAATTAACAATTTTTAGTTTATTTTATAGATTAAGAAGCATTTCAGAGCATGCGTGTACATCTGGAAAGGATGACTTTACCCATACTAGAACAACTTTAGATTCAAGTTTTGTGAGATATTTTATTGCTCCTCTAAATGTAAATTATCATATCGAACATCATCTATTCATGTTTTGCCCTTGGTATAACCTACCAAAGGCTCATCAAATGTTAAAAGAGAAAGATTTCTATCAAGATTTAGAAATTGAAAACGGTTATTTAAACGTTTTTAAAAAAGTAATTATCTAGAATGAATAAAGAAGATCTTAAGAGTAAGATTTCCGAAGCCTCTTACACAGTCACTCAAGAGCATGGGACAGAAGCCCCTTTTTCTGGAGAGCTTTTGGACACAAAGGAAGAAGGTATTTTTACTTGTATTTGTTGCGGTAATAAGCTCTTTTCTTCAGATACAAAATATGATTCTGGTACAGGGTGGCCTAGCTTTTGGGATGTCCTTAATGAAAATTCAGTTGGCGAAGAAATCGATGGAAGCCATGGGATGGTTCGAACAGAAGTGCATTGTCAGAAGTGCCGTGCTCATTTAGGACATTTGTTTCCTGATGGACCCATGCCTACAGGAAAAAGGTATTGCATGAATTCCGTTGCAATGCAGTTTAAAAAGACTGATAAGTAAAATTGGATTCCTCAGAAAGTCAAAAGAATAAAACTTCTCTAAAAACTTTAGTTGTTTCTTTTTGGACGTTAATTTCAAGAATATTTGGAGTTTTAAGAGATATTGCAACAACATATATTTTGGGTGCTGGAGTCGCACATGATGTATTTGTAGTGATGCTGAAAATACCCAATTTATTTAGAAGGTTGGTTGCTGAGGGCGCATTTAGCCAAGCTTTCATTCCAGTTTTTACTGAATATAAAAATAATCAATCAAGGGAAGAGCTTAAGAAGTTAATTGATTTAACCTTTACTGCAATTTCTTCACTGGTCTTGTTTCTCTGCGTTGTATTTATGATTTTTGCTCCCATCGTAGTTTTTATTTTTGCTCCTGGATTTTATTTCGATCCTCTAAAAAAATCTCTGGCAATAGAAATTTTAAGAATTACTTTTCCTTATTTATTTTTTATGTCATTAGTCGCTTTTTTTGGATCTATACTTAACTCTTTCAATTTTTTTTCTATTCCAGCAGCTACTCCTATCGCTTTTAACTTAAGCCTAATAATTGGAGCAGTATTTTTCACAGATTATTTTGAACTTCCTGTTTTAGCAATTGCCTGGGGAGTTTTTATAGCAGGCCTCATTCAATTCTTGATAAATATAATTCCAATATTAAAACTCAAGTTGCTACCTAAATTTAAATTTGATTTTAATCATCCAGGATTAAAAAAAATTTCAATATTGATGCTTCCAGGGATGTTAAGTGGAGGAATAATTCAAATTAATATTTTAATAGACACTATTTTTGCATCTCTACTCAAAACTGGAAGTCCGACTTGGCTATATCTTTCCGATAGATTAATTCAACTACCTTTGGGTATTTTTGCAATTGCTGCTGCTACAGTCATTTTGCCTGCTTTATCAAATGCTACTGCTGTGAAAAATGATTTGGAATTCAATGAAAAATTTAACTGGGCTTTAAAATTTATATTCATTGTAGGTATACCATCTTCAGTCGGACTTTATTTTTTAAGTCTAGAAATAATTAGTATTTTATTTTTGAGAGGTGAGTTCTCAACTTCTGATGCTCTAATGACAAGTTACAGTCTCAAAGCTTTCTGTTTTGGGCTAATTGCTTTCATGGCTATTAAAATTCTTAATGTAGGTTTTTTTGCAAGACAAGATCCCAAAACTCCAATGTATGTCGCTTTAATATCATTAATTCTTAATGTTATTTTAAATTGGTTATTTGCTTTTCAGTTTGGTTATGGCCATGTTGGCTTAGCAATCGGGAGTGTAATAGCAGCAGTGGTAAGCTTTTTTATCCTAATTTTTATTCTCATGAGAAGGTCAATTTTAATTTTAGAAGAAAAATCAATGATCTTTCTTTTAAAAATTATTGCTAGCTCTCTAGGTTTATTAGCTTTGCTCATAGGATTTCAAACATTAATTCCAAATTTTTTAGACTTTAGTTTATTGATTCAAATTTTTAATTTATTGTTGATCATTTTCTTAGGAGCGTTTGTATATTTTGGTTTAATGTTTATTTTTGGCTTTAGGATGAGTTTTTTCAAAAATTAAATGTATTTATTAAGAGGATTAAACAACTTACCGCTATTCAATGAGAGATTCAGCGAAGAGAAGCTTGTAGTCACGATTGGTAATTTCGATGGCCTTCATCAAGGCCATAAAAAAATAATTCAAGAAATGAAAAATATTTCTCGAGATTCTAGTGCCAAAACTATGGTGATATTTACTGAACCTCATGCTAAGGAATTTTTTTCTATAGACAAAGATATCATGGAGCAGCCAGCAAGGATTTCCCCTTGGCGCGACAAGTTCAAAAATCTAGAGAATGAAAATATAGATTTTGCCTTTTTCTTGAAATTTAATAAGTCTCTTCAAACCATGAACCCGGAAATATTTATTGAAAAAGTTTTAGGATCTTTAAATATTGGGAACTTAATGATAGGTGATGATTTTAGATTTGGGCAAGATAGAAAAGGTGACTTTTTGATGCTTAGTAACTGGAGTAAAAG
>Ga0228615_1000968_pt1 | contig 15101 bp, 13 predicted proteins | sample 16DmetaG_FD_190530 | JGI IMG/M metagenome (GOLD analysis project Ga0228615, IMG submission 190530) | Seawater microbial communities from Monterey Bay, California, United States - 16D | ecosystem: Environmental > Aquatic > Marine > Coastal | place: USA: California | collected 2016-10-17
CTACGGCCAATATGTGAACCAACCCATTCCCAAAGAGGTTTTGGTTTATCTGTTCCCTCAATCGGTAATCCATCACTTCCATAATCAGGATTCTTTACCATTGTATTAAACCCAATGATTCTACAAATCTCTTTTATGTGTTTATTCATTTTCTGATTACTAATCTTATTTCCATTTTCAGTTAGGGGAAACAAGTATTGGTCAGCAGATTTACCAGATGAGTATTTTTCAAAAAGGTTTTCTGTTATGTTCACTATTGGAACATATATAAGAGTGTTTGTTTTTATCGAGGTGTATTTTATTTCTCCAAGTTTTCTATCACCTCCACTAATGAAATCTTTACTCAATACCGTAAGGTTAACGGTATCACTAAATCTCATACCGGTTATACACATCCAAACCAACATATCCTTGTAAACTTCATAATTGGTGTACATGGATTTTCGTTTTGATTTATTCAATACATCTTCAATATAAAGAACACCTGTTCCTTCCTTTACTAGATACTTTGAGTGTTTTTCGTTTGATACATCAAACTCTTTGAAATCATGTAATTCAAGAATCTGTTTATGATTCAAACAAATAACCTCTCTTGGTGGTTCTTTGAATCTTTTCTTTGGGATAACAAGATTAAAACTAATGTTCTTCGTATCTCTTAACCAAGTTTTGAATAATCTGAGAACCTTTATTCTTTTATTTATAGTAGAAGGTAAATAACCTTTATTCTTTTCTAATTCACTTAAAAATTCTGAAATCCACTCTAAGGTTATGTTTTCTAATAACAACTTTATTTTTTCTTTTCTCTGATATTCATTTGAAAAATCAATTATATCATCAAAAGAAGTTTTCAAAGCACTTCGATATGAATTTCTGTTTTGAGTAATAACTAAATACTCTGGTGAATAGAACCAATTTGTGTACTCATTAAATAATGTTGTGAAATGAACTTTAGTTAGAGTTGATTGTACTCTTTTGTATTCGTTTTTAAGAAGTAAAGATTTTATTAAATCAGTAGAAGGCTCATCCTCACCATTAACTTTTACTCTATGGATAATATCATTAACCTCTTTTAGTTTAGTTTTTAGTTCGAGGTTTTTGTTTTTGGATTCTAAATCTGATTTCTTAACTGGTGATTTAGAATGTGTTCTATCGTAATCAGAGTTCCAATCTTTAAGTTTTACTTTTATTCCAGTTGTTACTTTAAGTTGTTTCCCTTTGAAATAATACCTCAAAACAACAGGAAGTTCATCAGATTTCTTGTATTCTGATTTCTTCATCTTGTAATCTAAGAAGTATAAACAACTCATGTTTTTAGGGTAATTTCTATTACCCAAAGATACACAAAAAACAATAGGTTTATTACCCCTCTTATTACCCCAACCCCATTTTTGGGAAAAAAAGAACCCTAACTTCCTCGTTTATAGGGAGTTAGGGTTTCTTAATGTGGTCCCACCTGGGCTCGAACCAGGGACCAACTGATTATGAGTCAGCTACTCTAACCAACTGAGCTATAGGACCAAAGTCACTGTTTATAAGGCTTTCCAGAGATTTACTCTTTCTGTTTTTTTAACTTTGATTTAAAATCACAATTAAAATCACAAAATTGTCAAAATTAGGTTACTTTTTGACCTTTAAAACAGGATTGCAAATATATAAGGAAAATACAAAAAATGTGTAAAGTTTGCACTGAGTAAATAAAACTTTAATTATTTAGCAAAGATTTAGATTCAAAGTTGTTTACCCAATTCTCTTCATTAGAATCTTCTTTCCTCTTCCAGACTACAATATCCCCTACAAATAATAGTGGCTCTTCTTTGTGATCTTTTACTAGCATAGCCGAGTCTCGGTAAAGCATACTAAAGAGCTATCTGTAAGACCTTAATCCTTTGATTAGTATTCATCTCATTAATATCTAAACCCGACTGGAATTAAGATATTTAAGTTTAACTTACTTAAAATTCGGTGAAAATTGAACATAAATAAATTTAATCCCAAGAAGCATTCTCCCACTCAACTGATGGTTTAATTATTGCAACCTGACTATCTCTGTCTTGTCTCATAAAATTGTCGAAGTCAGAGTAAAATTTTGCTAAGGTAATTCCAAATGTTTCTTCAAATGCATCCTGCCAACCACTCTGAGGGTTTAACTTATATTTTTCAGCAAATATGCTGTAAAAATCTACCATTAGTTTTTTAAAATTATCATCATTCAAGTGCCACAAAAATACGTGTGCCATTAAACCACCTCCGTAAGCATAATATTCGTCATTTAGTCTTGTGTTTTCAGTTTCAAAGTCTTCAAGTGAAAAAGAAGAATTTGAACCCTCAAGGGCTCTTCTTGCTTGATCTAATTTTGTTATGGCTTGTTCGTATGGATCAAAATCTAAATTTTGTTTTGCCATCATAGGAATACTGGCAAAATCAGCACCACCCTCACCAAGCCATATTGGTAAAAATGGTAAAGAAATGTTCTCTGATTCGTCACTAATACTAATCCCAAATTGATTTCTTTCTTCAAAATAAAACATATGGCTTGTCTGAAAAGTGTGAAAATATTCATGATTTAAATAATACATGCCTGCATCTACACCTTCGGAGTGCTTGAAAGCATCGTCATAAATCATTAAATCAGCTCCATTATGTAAATAAGAACCATAAACCCCTGCGCCGTGTGATCTTTCTCCCCAAGATCCAGCACTTTCATTAACACAATCAACAACATCATTTGGTTCTCTTACCAAAGAACAAAAATCAGTATCAAATTGATTTTTTGTTTCATCACTAGCATTTACTTGGTCAACGTAAAATACATTTACTGGAATAATATTTGGCATATATATCTTTAACCAATCTATACAGGCCTGAACTTTTTCTAGTCTATTACCTAATAAAGATGGCTGATAAGCCTTTAAGCATATCTCTGGATTTGATTGCCAAGCATATTCGTAATATCTATATAAATTGTCAGCATCTACAGCTTCAGGTCTTGATAAATAAAAATACCCATTGCCACACACATAATTCGAATTAACAGGACTGGATGTGCTTAATTCTTGATTAGATGATGAACTTGATACTTGATTAGGTTCTGATTCAAATGGGAAAGTAGAAGTTTCTACATTTGAATTATCCTCTTTTGAGCAACTCAAAATCATGAGCGCAAGGATCACAAGTCTTGAATAAACACAAAATGATTTTTCCATCATAAATATTTTATTTTACAATACTAAAAAATTAAATTAATCTCGTCTTCAAAGTATAATTTATTCTAATCCTAAAATGGTCAATTGTTCGGCTCTCGGTTTAAGCATGAAATCATCAAATTCGTCATAAAAATCCTGAATAGGCATTCCAAAATATTTCTCAAATGCATAAACATACCCTTCGCCAATATGCTCTCTTTCTAATTCTGCTAATTCTCTATAATACTCTATCATTGAATTATTTAAGTCTGTATAGCCCCTCCTAATCATATATATGTGAGCTAATCCTCCTGCTGAATATGCGTAGGCGTATTCTCTTGAGGTTCCTGTTGGATTTTCAGAAGATTCTACTCTCTCAATTGAATATCTAGTTTCATAATCCCTTAAAGAAACTATATCTCCCCTCAAAGCGGCATCAGCAATAACATTTCTAGCTTCATCTAAATAATCTACCCAATATTGATTATAGTCTACCCATCCTTTTAAAGATGAATACCAAACACCTGCAAATTCTGCTCCACCCTCTTCAAGCCATATGGGACCAACTAAATTTACTCCCTCATTTTCATCCACATTCCTGAATTGAGTCATGTTAATACCAAAGTTTTCAGTTTCTTCAAAATAAAACTTATGAGAATTTTGATGAATATGAAAAAATTCGTGATAAGCTACTTTAAAACCTGCACCATTTTGTTCTTCATCGCCCCAGAAAATTTCAGAGAGTCTAAATTCTCCCCCATTATGTAATACATATTGTGTAACTGTTGCAGCGGCCATTTGTTGAAGATCAAAACAACTTGAATCGTCCGTGAATGATGAATAGTCTTGACAAATAGTTTCGATGTCCGAAATTTGAGTATGGAATAGCCAGGTGTTTACAGGTAAAATTTGACCCAGTTTTTCTTTTGCGTCGGACAGAACAGCTTCAACTAATTTTACTCCGTCATTAGTAACTCCTTCATAGATATTAATACAGGAATTTTGATCTGACCCATCAGATTGCCATCCATATGTATAATATGAATAATTCCCATCACTATAATCTGAATCGGGTTTACTTAAATAGGAAACTTCTTTACAGTTTGTTCCTAAATAAGATGAACTAACTACGGATTGTGAATTATTAGATGATGAATTTTCTGAAGATGACTCAACTGGCTCTACTTGGTTATTGTTAATCATATTTTCGTCAGAATCTTCTATTCCGCATGAAAAAGTAAAAACGATAAGTAAAAATAATAGTATATCCTTCATTATTTGAACTTCTAATAATTAAAAAATAGTTATTGAAATATACTTAAAATTTGATTTGTTTTTGTGTCGCTTAGGAATAAATTACGTAAATAGAGAAAAACAAAGTAATTCAGAAACTGCTATAAAAGACCTCTATGGCACCTATGGGTGAGTATCAGTTTAATATTTGTTTGCTTAAAAGCGGAAATAAAGCCTTGTCTAAAAGAGCCGCACAACAAAGAATTACTCAACTTGAATTAGATAAAAAACAAGCTAAATATAAATTGCTCTTCTACTATTGTAAAATCTGATTTGGCAATATTAATGCTCATCTTTTTTTTTGAAAACTGTAGGTATTTACACCAAATTGCTAAAATAAATTTAAACTTTAATCTCATGCATTTGGGAATTTGTCCCAATGATTTTTTTGTTTGAGTTAGGCTGATAAACAAAGCAGTAAGTCTTCAAAAAGTCCTATGGTTTACAATCGAAAAGATATGTTCTATCTTTACCAAAAAGAGTAATGAAAGAAAAAAAACCTGATGCTGTAGTCTGGGATGAAACAGAGCAAAGTTATTTCGCTAAATTATTGCCATATGCCAGTAGTTTAAGTGGTCCAATCATAGATGTCCCGAATGTAGACGCCTTTAAAAAAAAGGGGGTAGACAAGGTTTCCAAACAGTTCCAGGCAGAATTGCAAGACCTTCAAGACCGAATAAAGTCATTTGTAACTCTCGCCTCTGAAACTCAAAAAGTCTATCAAGCAAATTTTAAATTTAAACCTATAGTAGGTGAGGTGTACCACCTTTATGAAGGGAAAGAGCAAGATTTCCTTTCATTAGTCGAGCCTAGTGAATGGAATAAAAAACACCTGGGCAGTTTCCGACTAAACAGTGATTATAAGTGGGTGCGTCAATAAGCCCTTTTTTCTATGTAATTTCACAAAATGGATAAACAAGAAACCCCTCGACAACAAAAAATCAATCGTGTGCTTCAGCAGGAAATAGCAAAGGTACTCCAACAAGCCGTTAGTGAGGGGTCGATAAAAAACTTATTGGTCTCTGTAACCAAGGTTCGCGTAACTTCAGATCTGTCTATTGCAAAAATATACCTTAGCATTTTTCCGGTAAACGATGCCATTACCTACATCGATGCTTTAAAAGAAAACCGTTCTCAACTGCGTCACGACTTGGCACAACGAATGAAAAACCAGCTGAGAAGATTTCCTGAGCTCCACTTCTATCTTGACGATTCTTTGGATTATATAGAAGGGATAAATGAAGAATTACGCAATGGAACTAACCCGCTAATCAATCCTGAATCTTTAGATTCACGGAAAAAAAAATAAACTTCTCCTTTAGCAGATGGATCAGTTTTCACTTAAAATCGCTTTGCGATACTTTTTTTCAAAAAGTAGCCAAACTGTAATCAACAGAATTAACGGCTTTGCCTTTTTTATGGTGGTCATAGCTACTGCCTCTTTATTTGTAGTACTCAGTGCTTTTGGGGGGCTTAAAGATTTTGGTTTGTCATTTTCTGAGTCCTTTGATCCGGACTATCAAATTCAACCTGAACAGGGAAAAATTTTTTACGTCTCTAAGAGCACCCTTACAGCGCTTACTAAAATTAAAGGAGTCATTGCTGCTGCAGCCCAAATAGAAGAAAAAGTCTTTTTGTCTTATGGCGAAAAGAATCAGGTGGCGTACTTAAAGGCTGTTGATCAAAACTATACCTCAGTCGTCCCACTTGAGGATCTTATCACTCTAGGTGATTGGCTCTCTTTCGATGGTGCAGATGTCGTCTTAGGCTTTGGTCTTGCTGGCAACCTAGGGGTCGGTGTTTATGATTACACTACTTTTTTAAACCTTACTGTTCCCAAAAAGAAAAAACAATCGTTACTAAATCAAAGTCCTTTTAACCAAATTTCCTCTATAGTTGTAGGGCTTTACCAAATCAATGAAGAACTGGACAAAAAGTTTGTGTTTTCTCGACTTGAACTGGCACAAAACTTATTGGAGCTCCAACCGCAACAATATTCTTCTTTAGTGCTTAAAACAGATCCCTCTGTAACTCAAGAAGAATTAACTGAGGCCTTAGCCCCTTTTTTTGATACGCCTATAAAAATTGTTTCTCGTGCTGAGCAAAACGCCGCGCTTTATAAAATGCTTAATATTGAGCAGTTGGCCATCTATTTTATTTTTTCACTGGTAATGCTCATTGCCTTATTTAATGTCATTGGAGCCTTGATAATGATGGTTTTAGACAAGCAAAGACAAATAAAAATACTTTTATCTATGGGAGCAACTCCTCAAAAAATTCACCGTGTCTTTTTTCTTTTAGGGGTACTGATATGCAGTGTTGGCGGGCTAATTGGTCTCGTACTAGGATCCGTTTTGGTTCTTATTCAATACCATTTCCCTTTTATTTATGTGCCCGGCACAAATCTTTCCTATCCTGTGCTTTATCAAGCTGAAAACCTTTTAATTGTTATGGCTACACTTATGGTTTTGGGTCTGTTAAGTACCGCTTGGGCTACACGAGGACTCGACAAAAAAATAACAGATTACACAGGCTGATTGAGTGCAAATTCCTCTAGAATTTCATCTAAAACTTCAAAAACCCCTTCGGCTTCATTTGAAGTCACCATGCGTGTTCTCAAGGGTTTAAAGTTTGGTATTCCTTTAAAATAGTTCGTGTAATGTCTTCTTGTTTCTAGAACGCCTAGAGTCTCTCCTTTCCAGTCAATTGCCATTTCTAAGTGACGCCTAGCAGCCGATACTTTTTGGTCTAAACGAGGTGGAGCTAAATGATTTCCTGTTTGTAGAAAATGTTTTACCTCATTAAAAAACCAAGGATTCCCAATACTAGCTCTTCCAATCATGGCTCCATCTAGACCGTATTCGTCACACATCTTTTTGGCTTGTTCAGGGGTATTTACATCTCCATTTCCAAAAACTGGTATGTGCATTCTTGGATTGTTTTTGACTGCAGCAATTGGAATCCAATCAGCATCCCCTTTATACATTTGAGCCCGGGTTCTTCCGTGAATAGAAATTGCTGCACAGCCCACATCTTGAAGCCGCTCTGCTACTTCTACAATGTGAATCGAATCGTGATCCCATCCCAGGCGTGTTTTAACCGTAACTGGTAGCTTGGTGTGTTTGACCATGGCTTGCGTAATAGCAACCATTTTAGGGATATCCTTTAAAATTCCTGCTCCAGCACCTTTACAAACAACTTTTTTGACTGGACAGCCAAAGTTTATATCTATAATGTCGGGCTTTGAAGCCTCTACAATCTCTACCGAACGTAACATAGAGTTCAGGTTGGCGCCAAAAATTTGGATTCCAACTGGACGCTCTTTTTCGTAAATATCCAACTTTTGAACGCTTTTGGCCGCATCGCGAATCAATCCTTCGCTTGATATAAACTCCGTATAGACCACATCAGCCCCATTCTCCTTGCACAAGGCCCTAAAAGGAGGGTCGCTGACATCTTCCATAGGTGCAAGAAGAAGAGGAAACTCAGGTAATATTATATCGCCTATTCTAGCCAAAAGTTTAATTTTTTACAAAAATAAGCAAAAAAGGCTCCCCCAGAAGCCTTATATTTGCCAGCTATGAGAGAAGACGCCGTATGAAACAGTTTCGTAATTTTTGCATCATTGCCCATATTGACCATGGAAAAAGTACTTTAGCTGACCGTCTTCTAGACTTCACCGGAGCAGTAACAGAGCGCGAAAAGCAAGACCAACTACTTGACAATATGGATCTGGAGCGCGAGCGGGGAATCACTATTAAATCTCACGCCATACAAATGGAATACGAGCACCAAGGAGAAACCTTTGTGTTAAATTTAATAGACACCCCTGGCCATGTGGACTTTTCTTATGAGGTTTCTCGGTCAATCGCTGCTTGCGAAGGTGCTTTGCTTATTGTAGATGCTGCCCAAAGCATTCAAGCCCAAACCATTTCCAACCTCTATTTGGCCTTAGAAAACGATTTGGAGATTATTCCTGTTCTCAATAAAATCGATCTTCCCTCTGCAAATCAAGAAGAAGTAACAGACGATATCGTTGATCTATTGGGCTGTGCTCCTGAAGATGTCATTCCTGCTTCAGCTAAAACAGGTCAAGGAATACAAGAAATTTTAACGGCGATCATAGAGCGCATTCCATCGCCCAAAGGAAGCCCTAATGAGCCATTGCAAGCCCTTATTTTCGATTCAGTATACAACCCTTTTCGAGGAGTAGAAACCTATTTTCGTGTGTTGAATGGACAAATTAAAAAGGGTCAAAAAATTCAATTCATCGCAACAGCAAAAACCTATTTTGCTGATGAAATTGGAACTTTAAAACTTACTCAAGAGCCAAGAAAAGAGATTGGCGCTGGTGATGTAGGTTATCTAATTACAGGAATTAAAGAAGCCAAAGAGGTTAAGGTTGGAGACACGATAACTGATTCTGCCAACCCTACTCAAAACGCTATAGAGGGCTTTGAGGAAGTAAAACCTATGGTCTTTGCGGGGATTTATCCAGTAGATACAGAAGAATACGAAGAGCTCCGTACTTCCATGGAGAAATTACAGCTCAATGACGCATCTTTGGTGTTTTTCCCTGAAAGTTCTGCTGCTCTTGGTTTTGGATTCCGATGTGGATTCTTGGGCATGTTGCATTTAGAAATTATACAAGAGCGCTTGGAGCGTGAGTTTAACATGACAGTAATCACTACGGTTCCCAATGTTTCTTACAAAGCATACACCAAAAAAGATCCCGATATTTTTTTGAGTGTTAATAACCCCTCTGACCTGCCCGACCCGTCAATGCTCGACCGCGTTGAAGAACCCTATATAAAAGCCTCTATTATAACCAAAGCTGACTTTGTAGGAAACGTAATGTCGCTCTGTATTGAAAAAAGAGGGCAAATCACCAACCAAACCTATTTAACGCCAGAACGTGTTGAATTGAATTTTGACCTCCCCCTAGCAGAAATCGTTTTTGACTTTTACGATCGACTTAAGACCGTATCCAAAGGATATGCTTCTTTTGATTATTCCCCCATTGGCATGCGAGCTTCTAAACTGGTTAAGGTAGATATCCTGCTCAACGGAAATCAGGTTGACGCACTTTCTGCCCTTATACATGCTGACAATGCCTACAGTATTGGTAAAAAAATCTGTGAAAAATTACGTTCGTTGATTCCACGTCAACAATTTGACATTCCTATACAAGCTGCAATTGGTGCCAAAATTATTTCGCGGGAAACTATCAAAGCCTTAAGAAAAGATGTTACTGCTAAATGTTACGGTGGAGATATCAGTAGAAAACGAAAGCTCTTGGAAAAGCAGAAAAAAGGAAAAAAGAAAATGCGTCAAATTGGAAATGTTGAAATTCCGCAACAGGCCTTTATGGCAGTTCTCAAACTGAACGATTAAGCCCATATTTAATTTTGGGAGATTTTTCAAATAGCCTTGTTTCTTTGTATTTTCAGTGTATATTTGAGAAAACACCAAGGCAACAATGGCTTTTAAACCGTTTAAAAAACTATTATTTGGATTTGCTTTTTCTCCTTCTCTAAAAGCAAATGTTTTTGAAGTTACTCGGCTTGCTTCTTTTTTAGATTCTTCATTGGTCTTTGTTCATATCGGCAGTAAAACGGATGAAAAAGAACAGCAATTTCACAGCATACTGAAAGAATGTTCCGATGTACCTACAAATGTAGAACTTTTTTGGAGGGAAGGGAGGCCCGTTAATTCCTTAATCGACATTTGTAAAGAGCTTGATGTCGATTTGCTCCTGCTCGGGGCGTTAAAGCGAGAAAAGATGGTCAAATTTTACTTGGGTTCTATTGCGCGAGAACTCACTCGTAAGGCTCCGTGCTCTGTATTGTTGATGCTCAACCCCTCTGTAGAGCGTCATCCCTGTAAACATATTGTGGTCAATGGGTTTGATAGTCCTCAAACTAAGGAAACTATTGAAGCTGCTTTTGAAGTGGGGCAAGCGTTAAAATCTGAAAAAATAACTCTCGTAGAAGAAGTCAGCGAATCGCGCGTAGCTGTGGCTGTCAGTGATGACAGAAGCCTTAGAAAAGCTACCTTGAGAAAGGAAAAAATAAACCGTGAAGAAAAATTACGTGTTGTTGATATTGTTAAAAAAATTCCCACCCAAACAGTTGAAGGTTTAAATTGGACTACCCAAAGTATATTTGGAAGAAGAGGGTATTCAATTGGGCATTATGCTAGAGTGGTCCGTGCCGATCTTCTCGTGATGAATGCACAAGAAGAAAGTTCCTTTTTACAGCGATTTTTTCCCAAAGATTTAGAACATATTTTAGCCGAATTGCCAACAGATGTCCTCATCGTTCAATCCTATAAAGATGAGTAATAAGGCAGGATTTGCAGATTCGTTAAAAAGCCTTCCTAAAAACCTATTTTCTGGTTTTGTAGTGTCTCTTATTGCTTTGCCTCTTGGTTTAGGGCTTGCAATTGCATCTGAGGCTCCTCCTTTGGCTGGTATAATTGCAGCTGTAGCAGGAGGTGTTGTCGTTTCTATTTTTGGGGGTTCGCATGTAACCATCGCTGGTCCTGGAAACGGATTAGTCATTGTATTATTAGCTGCAATAACAACTCTAGGGGGAGGTAACCTCTTTGAAGGCTATTTATACACATTAGCCGCTATTATCCTTTCCGGTGTGCTCCTTTTTATATTTGGTGTCTTCCGCCTTGGTGCCATGAGTGAATTTTTTCCTGCAACGGCCTTACAAGGCATGCTGGCCGCAATTGGAATAGGAATCCTCGCAAAACAATTTCACATCATGCTCGGAATTAGGAGTGTAAGCGGTGACACCATTGACCAGCTTATGGCAATTCCTGATTCCTTTCTCAACTTTTTGGCATTCCATCCGTTTTCTGGTCTAATCGGTTTTTTGAGCCTTATTTTTCTCTTTTTGTACAGCAAAATTCGCAACCCGTTTTTTCATTTAATTCCTGCACCTATGTGGGTTGTGGTCGTTTCAATTGGTATTGGCTACTATTACAATCTAGTGCTCAAACAAGCTACGCCCATCGACCCAGAATTATTAATTCAAATCCCGGACCAATTGTTTACCAACCTGCCTCGACCAAACTTTAATAAATGGTTTGATTTGAACTTCTTAGGTGTAGTGGTGTCAATTACTTTGGTAGCAATTATTGAATCCCTACTAAGCATAAAAGCCGTAGACAAACTCGACCCTAAAAAACGTCGGTCTAACGTTAATAAGGATTTGCGTGCTTTAGGCTTGGCAAGTATTGTAAGTGGTTTTTTAGGAGGCTTGAACGTAGTAACTGTTATTGCGCGCAGCTCAGTAAACGTCAACAACGGAGGAACAAACCGTTCTGCAAACTTTTTCCACGCAGCCTTTCTAGTCCTGTTCGTTGTCTTTTTAGGAGAACAAATTCAACGAATACCCTTAACAGTTCTTGCTGCAATTTTAGTTTATACGGGCTATCGTTTAGCAACTCCTGAAAATTTATTAAGGGTTTATAAAATTGGCCCTGAACAGGCTTTAATCTTTGTGGTAACATTAGCATCAACTTTACTTACCAGTCTAATATCCGGTATTGTAATTGGTATTGTATTCACCTTTATCGTACACCTCTTTCTAAGCAAAAATATCATCCTTTTTTCTCTTAATATTTTCAAACCAAATGTACTGATGTACCTGGAAGATCAAACTGGAAATTACTATGTCAGTGTGAAAAACTTCTGCACCTTTTTAAACTTTTATAAGCTCAAGGCTAAGCTGGATCAAATTCCTGAAACAGAACATGCAATCGTAGATTTTTCGCTGTGTGATTTTGTCGATCACACGGTAATGGAAGGTGTCTATGACTATCAACGCTCTTTCTCTCGCAAAGGCGGAAACTTTGAAACTATCGGACTTGACATTCATGCGGCAGAAACCCAACACCCCTTTGCTGTACGTAAGTCGCTTCCCATCAATACGCTTCTGGGGTTACAAAACGCTCTTTCAAATAGGCAAAAAAACTTAAAGGGATTTGCCAATCAAATTGAATGGGAATACGATCCAGAATTAAATAACAATCCGAAAGGGCTTGATACCTTCTTGTTTTTTGAATCTAAAGTGATCAACTATAGGATTAACTCCCTTTTAAAGCCAGACAAGACTTTCTCCGTCTTTGACCTCTCTTTTTCTGAAGGAGCCTTTATCACTAAAGAAGACTTAAAAGCAACCTTCCTTTTCTTTAAAGTTAATCAGCCTCTTCCTGTATTTGTCTTAGATAAGGAAGATTTAAAAACAACGCTCTATCAATGGGCGGGCTTTGATGACATCAATTTTACAAAATACCCTGATTTTTCAAAGCGTTTTCACCTTAGCGGTAACGATTCTAAAGCCATCCGAAAACTCTTTACTCCTGAATTGATCTATTTTTTTGAAAGCCACCCTTTCTTCCATATCGAATCTAATGGCAGAGCGTTACTCATAAAAGGTAAAGACCGATTGTCTAGTCTTCAGGAGGTCAAAATGATGCTCAGCTTTGCAGAGGACCTACATCTACTGCTCAGTCATCAAAGCAAAAAGATTCAAAAATAGTGTTGGCTCTTATTTTGTAACTTAGGGCTATAAACTTATGGCCAATGAAACCGTTTTTTATATTAATCTTTAGTTGCTATATGCTGATTAGTTCCGCTCAGCAAACAGTTGGCTCAGTAGAGTTCCTTGACCCAAAAATGGAGGTGTTCTTTGATAAAGACACAAATATCGAAGTCTTGGCAAAGGGTTTTACCTGGGCAGAAGGGCCTGTTTGGGTTTCCAAATTGAATGGGGTCGTTTTTACCGATGTACCCAATAACAAAGCTTATTTATGGACTGAAGAAGACGGCTTATCTCTTTTTTTAAGCCCTAGTGGGATGACGAATCACGCCCCTCACAGTTCAGATGAAGGTGCTAATGGTTTAACGCTTGACAGTGGAGGAAACTTAATTCTCTGTCAACACGGTAATCGAGCGGTTTCAAAATTAAAAAACTGGAACTTTGATGTACCAGAATACGAAATTCTCGTCGATCATTTTGAGGGAAAGTGGCTGAACAGCCCTAATGACCTTGCAATTAATCAAGCGAACGAAATTTTTTTTACAGATCCTCCCTACGGATTAAAAGATCAAGATCAAGATGCGATAAAAGAGCTAGATTTCAATGGCGTATACAAGTGGTCAAAGAATAAGGGGCTTGTACTGCTGGATAAATCTCTAAGCCGACCTAATGGAATTGCTCTGTCTAATAATGAAAAAATAGTCTACATTGGCAATTCAGACTCCAAACACAATATCATTGCAGCCTTTGATTTAGAAAACGGGCTGCTGAAAAATAAAAGAACGTTTTTTGATGGAAACCTCTTAGCCCAAACACGAAGTGGGCTTTTTGATGGACTGAAGGTTCATTCCTCTGGAGTGATCTTTGCAACAGGTCCTGGAGGGGTACTGGTGCTTGATGAAAGTGGCAAACATCTGGGAAGTATAATGCCTGGGAAAAGCACTGCAAATTGTGGCTTTAACGCAGAAGAAGACTACCTTTACCTTACCTCCGCCGATATGCTTGCTCGAATAAAAATTAAATGAAATGAAGCTACACCCTGTAGAAGCTGGTAATTTCAAGCTAGACGGTGGTGCCATGTTTGGGGTTGTCCCTAAAACACTTTGGGAGCGCACCAACCCTGCTGATGCTAAAAATCGAATTGAAATGGCGTCGCGTTGCTTGCTGGTTGAAGAAGGAAAACAACTTATTCTTATCGATACTGGTATGGGCAACAAACAGGGCGATTCTTTTTTTCGTCACTATGGATTGTGGGGCGACTATTCTCTTAATTCATCTCTTGCTCGAGCAGGCTTTCACCCTGAAGACATCACTGATGTTTTTTTTACCCATTTGCACTTTGACCACTGTGGTGGTGGTGTAAATAAAGATGATACAGGAGCTTTGGTTCCTGCTTTTAAAAATGCATACTACTGGGTTCATAAGTCTCATTGGGATTGGGCAAATGCACCCAACGCAAGAGAAAGGGCTTCCTTTTTGCCGGACAACATACTCCCTATTGAACAAAGCGGACAATTAAAATTTATTGAAGATCCAGGGCCATTTATTAAAAAGACCCCCTTCCCCTTTTCCATTCAGCTTATTGATGGTCATACAGAAAAACAAATGCTCCCTCTAATTGAATACCAAAGAAAAAAAATACTCTATGCCGCAGATTTAATACCCACCGTAGGTCACATTCCCATACCCTACGTTATGGGTTACGACACCCGGCCACTTTTAACTTTAAAAGAAAAGGAAGAAATTTTAAGCGATTCCTTTGAAAATGAGGTCCTGCTTTTTTTACAACATGATCCACGCCACGAACTCATTTCCCTTCAAAACACAGAGAAAGGTATCCGTATGGAAAATCATTTTAAATTTAAATCATACTTTAGTCCCTAAATAACTATCAAAAAGACAAATTGTGAAAATACGCTTACTTACCCTCGCAATTTTGAGCTGCCTTGGCATTGCCCATGCTCAGTATTGGCAACAAAAGGTGGATTATACCATGCAAGTTGCTTTAGATGCCGAAACTTCACGGTATAGCGGAACTCAAAAATTAGTATATACTAATAACTCTCCTGAG
>Ga0228615_1000974_pt1 | contig 15056 bp, 14 predicted proteins | sample 16DmetaG_FD_190530 | JGI IMG/M metagenome (GOLD analysis project Ga0228615, IMG submission 190530) | Seawater microbial communities from Monterey Bay, California, United States - 16D | ecosystem: Environmental > Aquatic > Marine > Coastal | place: USA: California | collected 2016-10-17
CCCTATGTAATTCTCTGGAGGAGTACTTAATGGCAACCCTGAAGCAATATGTAAATATACTGGGTAATTTTTTAACTATTTCGGTAATCCTGCTTGCAAGTTTCGCACAGATGGCAATAGCAGCAGAAAGCAACTTTGTCGAAGTTGAAGAAAATACAACCTTGGAAAATTTTGAGTGGACTCAGCGACCTATTATAATATTTGCTGATTCAGAAAAAGATCCCAACTTTATAAGCCAAATGGAATTCTTATTGGAGGATTTTAACGCGCTCAAAGAACGGGATATAATTGTTTTAGTTGATACCAATCCCAGTAAGTCTTCTTTCCTCCGAAAAAGATTGCGGCCACATGGATTTGCTTTCATTTTGATAGGGAAAGACGGCCAAGTAAAATTACGAAAACCCTCCCCTTGGAATATAAGAGAAATTGGTCGGGTCATTGATAAGATGCCGATAAGGCAGCAAGAGATAGCTCGAAAAAAACAAGCGAAAAATTAGTTTAAGTTATGAGTGCAACTTAAATTTATTCAGGAAGGTAAAGAAACAGCTTAATTTGATACTATTTCGTTGTTTTATTACTCAAATTCCATAATGGTTTCATCCACAGCCAAACTATCACCAGCTTTGACATTTATTCTTTTTATGCGAGTTGGGCGCTCAGCTCTGAGAATATTCTCCATTTTCATTGCTTCCACCTTACATAGAGCCTGACCTTCTTGAACTTCCTCCCCAACCTCTACTTCGATACTAACTATTAGACCCGGCATAGGACACATCAATATTCTTGATGTATCAGGCAAATCCTTTTCTATCATATGTCGGGCCAATTCTGATTGAAGCTGACTTCTAACAATTACCATCATGTCGGCGCCGCGAGTTCTAATGCGAAAACCACCAGTTATCTTGCCTACTTTCATCGTCAATTTTGTATCATCAACAAGCATATTTGCTAACTGGTCGCCTGGTACCCAATTACCTTCAACGCGAATTTTTGATCCACCCTCAAATTTAACAGTTGAGCCCAATTGATCGGCGATAATGTTTAGTTCATATTTTTTATCCTGGAGCGTTACAATCCATTTGTCTCCAACGCGTCGCTCATGATTATCCATACGACCAGATATTTTTGTTCGTCTAATTTCTGCAACCCGGTTCATAGCAGCGCAAGAAGCGGCAACCCGCAATAATTCATCTTCTGGTAATTCAACACCAGTGAAACCATCAGGATATTCTTCCTCTATAAAAGCGGTCGTAATGTCTCCCATAATAAACCTAGGATGATCCATAACTGCGCTTAGGAAAGGTAGGTTATGTCCTATACCTTCAACTTCAAAGCTATCCAAAGCCTCTCGCATACAAGCTATAGCTTCTGGTCGAGTAGGAGCCCAAGTGCACAATTTTGCGATCATAGGATCATAATACATGCTTATTTCACCACCCTCAAATACACCTGTATCGTTTCGAATAATGTGCTTAGAACTCTCAAATTCATCTGGGGGACGATAACGGGTCAATCTTCCAATAGATGGAAGAAAATTCCTGTAAGGATCTTCAGCATACAATCGATTTTCAATTGCCCATCCATTTATTGATATATCACTCTGCAGTAATTTTAACTTTTCCTTGAAGGCGACTTTTATCATTTGCTCTACCAAGTCGACCCCAGTTATTAATTCAGTCACAGGGTGCTCTACCTGTAGGCGAGTATTCATCTCCAGAAAGTAAAAGTTTTTTTCAACATCAACGATAAATTCAACTGTTCCAGCGCTTTCATAGCCTACAGCTTTGGCTAAATCACAAGCCTGTTTGCCCATCCTTTGGCGAGTTGCCTTATCCAGAAATGGGCTGGGCGCTTCCTCCACAACTTTTTGGTTTCTTCTTTGAATTGAGCATTCTCTTTCGTTTAGATAAATACAGTTTCCATGTGAATCTGCCAGAACCTGAATTTCAATATGTCTGGGTTGCGTAACAAATTTTTCTATAAAAATTCTATCATCGCCGAAACTACTTGCAGCTTCATTTTTCGATGACTGAAAACCTTCCTTCGCATCTTGATCATTCCAAGCGACACGCATTCCTTTACCACCGCCTCCTGCGGAGGCTTTTATCATAACTGGATAACCAATTTTTCGAGAAATTTTGACTGCTTCTTCAGCAGAATTGATAAGACCCATATATCCAGGAACCGTTGAGACGCCGGCATCTTGTGCAATTTTTTTTGATGTGATTTTATCACCCATACTTTCAATTGCGTCCGGTGGAGGCCCAATAAAGGCAATTTTTGCCTTTGAAAGTGCCCTGGCAAACTTACTATTTTCTGAAAGAAAACCGTAACCTGGATGAACAGCATCCGCGCCAGATAATTTGGCAGCAGAAACGACTTTTTCAATATCAATATAAGACTGGCTTGCCGGGGGTTTTCCAATATGAATTGCCTCATCTGCCATTTTCACATGAAGCGCATGCCGATCAGCATCAGAAAAAACTGCCACAGTTTTTATGCCCATCTTATTGGCTGTTTTTATAACTCTACAGGCAATTTCGCCACGGTTTGCAATAAGAATTTTATTGAACATTTAACACCCCCTTGATTACTCTGCCTCTAAAGCTTCTGGAAAGTTAGCCTTTATCAGATCAACATCTAGTATCAATATTGCCTCATAACTTTCAATCTCAAAACCATCCGGCTGAAAAGCTTTAACTTCTCTTCCAAACAACCAGCTCAATCGACCTGCATCAAGATTTCCTCGTTCAAAAGGTTCTTCGCCAAAATGTGATAGCAAAGCTTGCACAAAAGAAATATCCGCGCGCCTATCTGCAGTTTTCCTATCTTTAAAGCGTTCCCGGCTAATCAAAGCAGTTGCACCCTTTGGATTGGCTCTTCGCAAAGTAAATTGAAAATCGGTTCCAGCCAACCTACCGGGAAAACCCCTATGTTTAAACATGTAGGGAAGAGCCACTCTTTATCCTTTAAAAAATATCTGTAAAATATTTAAGTAAATTGGATGTTCCTTTTTAAGCAAAACGGACTGAATTTCCATAGCTTATCAAAGAGGTATATTATCATGTTTTTTCCATGGATTTTCTAGATATTTACCACGAAGGGCTGCAAATGCTCTTGAGATGCGTTTTCTCGTACTTCTTGGTTGTATGACCTCGTCAATAAAGCCTCGCTCCGCAGCAACGAATGGATTAGCAAATCGTTCTTCATAGTCAGAGGTGTGCTTTGCAATTTTTTCTTCATTTCCAAGATCGCTCCTGTGGATGATTTCAGTAGCACCCTTTGCTCCCATGACAGCAATTTCAGCAGTGGGCCATGCATAGTTAAAATCTCCCCTCAAATGTTTGGATGACATAACATCATAAGCGCCTCCATATGCTTTCCGCGTTATTACTGTAACTTTAGGCACCGTTGCCTCTCCGTAAGCAAATAAAAGTTTTGCACCATGCTTTATGACGCCACCGTATTCCTGAGACGTCCCAGGCAAAAAACCTGGCACATCAACCAGTGTCAAAATTGGAATTTCAAAGGCATCACAAAATCTTACAAAACGTGCTGCTTTTCGTGAACTGTCAATATCAAGACAGCCAGCAAGCACCATCGGTTGATTAGCAACAACGCCAACTGTCTGACCTTCTAGGCGAATGAATCCAATAATTATATTTTTAGCAAAATCTTTTTGTATTTCGTAAAAATCGTTTTCATCTGCCACTTTTACTATTAACTCTTTCATATCATAGGGCGTATTTGGATTTTCGGGGATTAGAGTATCAAGTGAGAATTCAACTCTTCCCGGATCATCAAAAAATGGGCGGACAGGCGCTTTTTCACGATTATTTAATGGCAAAAAGTCCATTAAACGTCGTATTTCGGCTAGGGCCTCAACGTCATTTTCAAAAGCTCCGTCAGCCACAGAGGATTTTTTTGTATGTGTAGATGCACCACCTAGTTCCTCAGCCGTGACCAATTCATTGGTGACCGTCTTTACAACATCAGGACCGGTAACAAACATATAAGAACTATCTTTTACCATAAAAATAAAATCCGTCATTGCCGGGGAATAGACGGCTCCACCAGCGCATGGCCCCATTATCACGGATACTTGTGGGATCACTCCTGATGCCATTACGTTACGCTGAAAAACTTCAGCATAACCAGCAAGAGACGCCACACCCTCCTGTATTCGGGCTCCTCCCGAGTCGTTAATTCCGATCACAGGCGCCCCATTTTGCATAGCCATATCCATAATTTTGCATATTTTCCGAGCATGTGTTTCCGAAAGTGACCCGCCAAAGACCGTAAAATCTTGTGAAAACACATAAATCATTCGGCCATTAATTGTTCCCCATCCTGTAACAACCCCATCACCAGCCGGTCTTTGATCAGCCATTCCAAAATCTTCACAACGATGGACTACGAACATATCAAACTCTTCAAATGATCCCTCATCCAACAAAATTTCGATACGCTCTCTAGCAGTCAATTTACCTTTCGCGTGTTGTGCATCAATACGTTTCTTCCCGCCGCCTAAACGGGCTTCAGCTCTTCTGTTTTCGAGTTCGGTCAAAATATCAGTCATTATTTTCCTCGTATGTAACACACTCAGCCAAGTTAACATAAAATTGCTAATAAACCAGTAATCGAAAGCTTGAGATGAAAAAAGTTAAAAAGTTTGAATTAAATATTCAAAGTATTTATTTTCTGGACACTCCAAATTAAACACCTACCCTCCAAATATGAAAATAAATCAGACCGTGCGGTTCTTAGACCGCTCAACTCCACCACATATATTAACACTGATATTATTGGCGAGCATATCTACGCTTTCTATGAATATATTCCTACCAAGTCTTCCAAACATTGCTTCAGATCTGAATTCATCTACAAACATAATGGGATTATCCGTAGGAATTTATTTGGCAAGTAGTGCCGTGCTTCAACTTATTATCGGACCAGTTTCTGATCAAATTGGTCGAAGACCGCTAATTCTTTGGTCGCTGGTAGTGTTTTGTTTATCTACATTTGCAGCAGTTTTTTCAACAAGTGCTACACAATTTCTGATTTTAAGGGTCTTTCAAGCTGTTTCTGCCAGTTGTATCGTCTTATCAAGAGCTATTGTCAGAGATACCACAGATAGCGTTGAGAAAGCAGGGTCGAAGATAGCTTACGTTACGATGGGTATGGCGGTAATCCCAATGGTAGGTCCGGCCGTTGGTGGATTACTGGACTACCAATATGGCTGGGAGGCAAGCTTTTGGACTTTGTGTTTTTTAGGTATAGTAATTCTAATTATTTCTTTTTTTGACGTTGGAGAAACACTTTCAGACCACGGTCAGGGTTTTTTTGAACAAATCAGCACTTACCCCTCCCTATTAAAGTCAAAAAGGTTCTGGGCCTATTGCCTTTCTAGTGCTTGCGTTGCTGGTGCTTTTTTTTCTTATCTTGGAGGCGCGCCATTTGTTGGCAATGAAGTTTTTGGACTTGAACCAAAAAATTTAGGCCTTTTGTTTGGGGCTCCAGCATTGGGATATCTGGTAGGAAACTATATAGCAGGGAGATTTTCTACGAAAATAGGTTTAGATAAAATGATTTTTCTTGGGATAACTATTGCCCTTCTTGGAATATCAATTTCATTGGTTGTCAGTTTTTTGAGCATGGGTTCCATATTTTCTTTTTTTGGTTTTATGACGTTTGTTGGCCTAGGAAACGGAATGTCACTTCCAAATGCAACATCTGGCATGATGTCGATTAATCCCAAATTAGCGGGTACAGCAGCAGGCCTTGGTGGCGCAATTATGATTGGTGGTGGCGCTGGGCTTTCTTCAGTCGCAAATTTTATATTATCACCAGGAAGCACTGAAGTGCCTCTATTAGTTTTGATGTGGACATCTGTTTTTTGCGGCTTGTGTTCAGTTATTTTTGCTTCTTACCGAAATAAAAGGATAAACGCAGCTAATTGAAATAGTCACCATGAATATAGCAAACTAATCCCTATCGTTGACTTGTTTCCCAATTAGGGCTGATCCAAGGAATTTCATTTGATCGAGGCAGTAAATTTTTACCTAGTATATGATCGCTAGCCTTTTCTCCAACCATTATTGAAGGCGCATTTAAATTCCCATTTGTAATTTGGGGGAATATGCTACTGTCTGCGACCCGCAACTTATCAATTCCGATGACACGTGTTTCTGGATCGACTACACTCATAAGATCATCTCGATTACCCATTTTGCAAGTACCGCAGGGATGATAGGCGCTTTCAACGTTATCACGGATAAAACTATTTAGCTCATCATCGCTTTGGAGTGCTGCACCAGGGGAAATCTCTGCCTTAGCAAAAAGTTTAAATGCTGGTTGGGAAAAGATCTCTCGAGTTAGGCGAATACAATTTCTAAAGTCTGCCCAGTCACTATCATGGGACATGTAATTAAATTGAATTTTTGGAGCTTCGATTGGATCATTGGATCGAAGAGCTACATATCCTCTAGATTTGCTCCGCATTGGACCAACATGAGCTTGAAAACCATGGCCTTTTATTGGCAGTCTTCCATCATAGCGAACTGCGAGTGGTAAAAAATGATATTGAATATCAGGATATTTAACTCCAGCCTTGGACCTAATAAACCCAGCACTTTCGAATTGATTGGAAGCGCCTGGACCTGATTTTGAAAGTAGCCACCGCAAACCCACCAAAGCTTTTCCAATTGGGTTCCAATACTTGTATAAAGAAACCGGTCTTTTGGCCATCATTTGAATGTAAAGCTCCAAATGATCTTGTAAATTTTTTCCTACTCCAGGACGATCTGCTATTACTTCAATTCCATTAGTTTTTAATTCTTCTGCCGGGCCTATGCCTGACAGCAAAAGAATTTTAGGAGAATTTATAGCCGAAGCGGCAACTATTACCTCTTTTGATGCATAAACAAATTTAGTTTCCCCATTTTGAAGATATTCAACACCCTCAGCTTGCTTTTTATTTATAATAATTTTGGTAACAAACCCTCTAATAATCTCACACTTACCAGATCTTATTGCCGGTTCGAGATATGCTTTAGCACTAGACCAACGTTTTCCATTTTTTATTGTTTGATCCATTGGACCAAACCCCTCTTGTTGCTTCCCATTATAATCTAAAGTTGTTTGATAACCCGCTTGCTTGCCAGCCTTTTCAAATGCCAAATTCAAGGGATTGGTTCTTGTACCTCTGGTGATATTTAAACGTCCACCTATGCCACGAAAGCTTTTCTCTCCACCATGACCTGCACTGTTCCAGTTTTCCAACCTTTTATAATATGGCAAAATATCTGAAAATGACCATCCAACGGCACCCATTTCGGCCCATTTGTCAAAGTCTAAAGCATGCCCTCTAACATAAACCATTCCGTTGATACTAGAGGATCCACCAAGTACTTTTCCTCGTGGACATGCCAACTTTCTTCCGCCTAGGTATGGCTCAGGTTCTGACCAGTAGCCCCAGTCATAACGATGCATATTCATGGGATAGCTCAAAGCTGCTGGCATTTGTATTAATGGACCCCGGTCGCTACCTCCAAATTCAATTACTTTAACTTTGTGTCCAGCTTCAGTCAGCCGGAAAGCAATAGCACAACCCGCACTACCAGCACCAACAATCACGTAATCAGTGTTCACTATAGCCTCACATATTTTAGGACTTAATGTCGTAAGCACTTTTGAAGTATATGCAAATGAATTGCCAATTAATTCCCAGAGCATTCGAGACTAAATTTTTAACTTTTGTCAGTAAAGACCATCTGCAACGCTATGGATCTTCCTCTGCCTGTCCAACGCCCCTAAAAACTGATTTCAATGGAAAGGCCCAAACAATTCCGGATAGAAGATATATAAATAACTCCACTATAAAATTTGGCCTGTCAAAACTCGCTATCAAATTTACAATCAAAATTATATAGACAGGCAATCCAACTACCAGAACCAACAAAGATAATCGCCGTTTCAGTTTGTAAGACATTTTATTAATCCTCAAAGGGGTCCGTTACCAGGATTGTATCATCACGTTCAGGAGAAGTAGATACTAGTGCCACAGGGCAATCTATCAACTCTTCAATTCTACGAACATATTTAATAGCATTAGCCGGCAAATCTGCCCATGACCGCGCACCTTCAGTACTTTCACTCCAGCCAGATATTTCTTCATAAATTGGCATACAGCGTGCTTGCTGATCCGCAGCCGTGGGCAAGTAATCAAGTTTATCGCCATCAAGCTCATATCCAATGCAGATTTTAAGTTTTTCAAAACCGTCCAGAACATCAAGTTTTGTGAGAGAAATGCCAGTTACACCGGAAGTTGCACAAGTTTGACGAACCAATACAGCATCAAACCAACCACACCGGCGCTTTCGACCCGTGGTGGTGCCAAATTCATGTCCTCTTTTTCCTAAACGATTGCCATCGTTATCATCTAACTCTGTCGGGAAAGGACCTTCTCCAACCCTAGTTGTGTAGGCTTTTACAATCCCCAAAACAAAATCAATACTATTTGGTCCAATACCCGAACCGGTCGCAGCCTGACCAGCAATCACGTTAGATGATGTAACAAATGGATAAGTTCCAAAATCAATATCTAGTAAAGCTCCTTGCGCACCCTCAAAAAGAATTCGACTTCCCGCTTTCCGCTTTTCATTCAAAATTTTCCAAACTGGGGCTGAGTACTTTAAAATGATAGGCGAAATTTCAAGTAAATTATTGATTAAACTAACCTTGTCTATTTCATCGAGCTCCATTCCTCTTCGCAGGGTATTATGGTGCAGCAACAACCTATCAATGCGAGCCTCTAAAGTAGCTCTATCCGCCAAATCAGCTATTCTTATGGCCCTTCGCCCCACCTTATCTTCATAGGCGGGCCCAATGCCTCTTCCAGTAGTCCCAATCTTAGCAACTTTACTTAAACTCTCACGAGCACGATCTAATTCTCCATGAATAGGTAAAATAAGTGGCGTATTTTCTGCTATAATTAAATTTTCTGGCGATATATCAACGCCTTGCGACTTAACTGTTTGTATTTCCTCGATCAGATGCCAAGGGTCTAAAACCACACCATTTCCAATAACTGAAAGTTTACCTCCCCTAACTACACCTGACGGAAGTGCGTGTAATTTGTAGGTTTTTCCATCAATAACGAGAGTATGCCCAGCGTTATGGCCACCTTGAAAGCGAACAACTATATCTGCTCTTTCACTCAGCCAATCAACAATTTTTCCCTTACCTTCATCTCCCCACTGAGCGCCAACAACTACAACGTTCGCCATTAACATTTTCCTTTCATCAAACGCGCCGATGTATAGCTCTCTTAATCAAAGAAAGGAACTAAATAATAAACTGTAAACTAATCAGCAGATAAATTAGCTAAATTTACCGGTTGACCATGTGGAGTATTGAGAAAAGCCGCTCGCCAGTCCTGGAAATATTGTATTATCTCATTGGGCTGAATCTTTCCAGCGTCTCCCAAAAATTTCTCTAAAGTTTTCAACCAAATTAGGTAGTAGTCATCGTCATTGATTATCAATTTTTCAGAACCTTTTGACGATAAAGCTGCACCAAACACCTTTGACCAATCATTCCAATTAAAATGACCTTGTTCATTTAAATGCACCGTGATTGCAAAAATTTGTGCATGCCATGGTTCGTTAAAAGGTCGATACTCCGCCTTATTGATCATTCAAGGGCTCCATGTAACTCTCCCATATATCCACGCATACGGTGTCATTTGGGTTTTCTGGGCTTTGCCAAAGTTCAGAAGCTAGAAACGAAACCGTGTAGAGATGTTCAGGTCGCTCACCTAAATCATGCGCGTGAGTATCTGGAAATACGTGAGCGCCATGGCAAATCTCGATTTTACCTACACATCTTTCGACATATTTGGGTAGTCGAGTGTGTCCCCCATAAAAAAATTTATTTTCTGCGCGTCGTGTTTTTACGATTTGATCTACCAAAAATTTTGGAGAGGCATTTACAGATCTAGAGGTAGGTGCACCTTTACTTAATACATCTGCCACGTCTGCAATAAGAAGTTTCCTTCTGCTCAACTGATGCATTTGGGAACTTGGAGACAAAAGTTCATCAGGACTCAGAATACCCTTCCCGACTAAAAGGTCGGCCAAAGCCGCAATCCATTTTTCATAATATGAAAAAGCAGCATATTCTTTTGGAGGAAGGCACTCTCTTGCATGTCGCATCATATCTAGGTTCCATTGTCTAAGAGATCCTGTGGCCAAAGTTACAGCCAACACTCTGGCATGCCATCGCTCCTTAAAAGTTTTTTCTTCACATGAACCAGGTTTTATAGCTCCATCGCCGAAGCGTCCGCCCATGTCATGAACCCGGCTCAAGTTACATTACCAATCAAAGCTGCTCCTATCATTGCGTCTCTTGATATTAATTCTATGAGCTGCTCTTTATCAAAATCTTTGTATTTCTTCGGCAACATAGGAAGTACCAAATATCTTATTTCCGCAGTAGAGTCCCATACCCTTACCTTGGTATTGTTTGGTAAAGTGACACCGAATTCGGATAAACACTTTCTAGGTTCCCTGACAACACGAGATCTATATGCATCAGATTTATACCAAGTAGGTGGAATGCCAAGTAGTGGCCAAGGGTAACAGCTGCATAAAGTGCATACTACTATATTATGAACCTCTGGAGTATTCTCTACGATCTGAATATGCTCGCCTTGACGACCAAAAAATCCAAATTTTTCCAAAATTGGCATAGTATTAGTCATTAAATCGTTCTTGAAATTCTGATCTAACCATGCTTTTGCAATTATAGTCGCTCCATTTTTGGGGCCAATTTTGTTTTGATAGGTATCAATGATTTCATCGAGTGCCGCTGGATCAATTAGACCATTTTTTGCCAGCGCAGTTTCAAGAGCTTTAACTTTTAATTCTGGGTCAGATGGCAGCAAAGAATGACCATGTTTTTCAATGTCATGAGGCATACAGTCAATTATGATTATCTTAATTCTTTTTGTCTAGAGTTAACAGTACTTGCCCCCAGTAAAAAACTTGAATATCTAACTCCAAAATAACTCTGGCGGAACATTATGGAAAACATAGTATTAACCATTCATCTCATACTTGCTTTAGCGTTGGTCGGTATCGTATTACTGCAACGTTCTGAAGGAGGGGGTCTTGGCCTAGGCGGTGGCGGCGGAGGCGATGGTATTATGTCTGGACGCGGAGCAGCGACTGCGCTTACCAAAATAACCTGGGTTTTGGCTATTGGGTTCATTATCACATCAATGTCCCTCACAATAATTGCTTCAAGGAACGCAAATTCATCATCAATCTTTGACCGATTGGGCGATACAACCCAGAGTGAAGAAATAAATACTGATGCTTTACTTCCTCCAACAGATGAATTGCTACCACCAATTAAAGGTGAAGATGCACCACTTGTTCCCAAAGCGGATTAGACACAATAGGTAGTTTTTTTGGTTACCAAGCATCATTATGTAGGCGCTTAGTTGCCAAACCTTTACGAATCCCTTAAGGATTGAATCCCGTAGGTAGGCGTAAAATTTGCGCCTTGATGTCAGAATTAAATTGGCAATGGCGGGGTCAAAAAAATAGCAAGGTTCGTTTTTATTACCGGCGGCGTGGTGTCATCCTTAGGAAAAGGCTTAGCATCAGCAGCACTTGGAGCTTTGCTACAATCGCGCGGGTATTCAGTGCGACTGAGAAAATTAGATCCATATCTAAACGTAGACCCCGGGACCATGAGCCCGTTCGAACACGGTGAGGTTTTTGTTACTGATGATGGTGCAGAAACGGATTTGGATTTGGGACATTATGAAAGGTTTACGGGAGTAGCAGCGCGCTACACTGATTCTGTCTCTTCTGGTCGAATTTATTCAACTGTTTTGGAAAAGGAAAGACGAGGCGATTACCTAGGTAAAACTATTCAGGTTATCCCTCATGTAACAAATGAGATAAAAGAGTTTATTTCCGTTGGGGAAGATGAAGTCGATTTTATGCTCTGTGAAATTGGCGGTACCGTGGGAGATATAGAAGGCTTACCCTTTTTCGAAGCAATACGGCAGTTTTCGCAAGACAAACCTCGCGGCCAATGTATATTTATGCATTTGACACTACTTCCGTTTATTAAGGCGAGTGGAGAACTCAAAACAAAACCCACTCAACATAGCGTTAAAGAGTTACGATCAATCGGTATTGCGCCGGATATTTTGGTCTGTAGGTCGGAAGGCGCCATACCTGAAAAGGAACGTGATAAACTCGCTCTATTTTGTAATGTAAGGCCAGACTCCGTTATTGCAGCTCAGGATCTAAAATCAATATATGAGGCCCCAATTGCCTATCACCGTGAAGGACTTGATCAAGCGGTTCTTGATGCATTCAATATAGCCCCTGCTCCAAAACCTGATCTAAGTATTTGGGAAGATGTCGCTGATCGTGTGTATAATCCAGAAGGTGAAGTGAGTGTTGCTATTGTTGGAAAATATACGCAACTAGAAGATGCATATAAATCTATAGCAGAGGCACTAACGCACGGCGGCTTGGCTAACAGGGTTAAAGTTAACGTAGAGTGGGTAGATGCCGAAACTTTGGAAAAAAAAGATATAGCTTCCGAATTACATGGTTTTAACGCGGTTCTTGTACCTGGTGGGTTCGGAGAACGTGGGACAGAAGGAAAAATTAAGGCTGCGCAATTTGCTAGAGAAAATCACGTCCCTTACCTTGGAATTTGCCTTGGTATGCAAATGGCGGTGATTGAGGCTGCAAGAAATGTAATTGGTTATAGAAACGCCGGATCTGAGGAATTTGATCATGAAGCAGGTAAGAAGCGATTTGAACCTGTTATTTACCATCTTAAAGAGTGGATACAAGGTAACCAAACAATAGAACGGTCTGTCAGTGATGATAAAGGCGGAACAATGCGATTAGGCGCTTATAAAGCCCTATTGTTAGATGGAAGTAAGGTTGCATCGATCTATGGAGTATCTCAAATAGACGAACGGCACAGGCATCGATATGAGGTTGATACAAAATATCAAAAAAAGTTAGAAAGTGCAGGCTTAATTTTCTCGGGAATGTCTCCAGACGGTCGCCTGCCTGAAATTATAGAATGGGCAGATCATCCATGGTTTGTAGGGGTTCAGTTTCACCCAGAATTAAAATCAAAACCATTTGATCCTCATCCCTTATTTAGAGATTTCATCGGAGCCGCCAAAAAAATATCCCGATTGGTTTAACATTTTCAGACTGCGGGTTTGGTCTTTCTTGCTGAGTAGAATTATCACTAATTATATGCTTATAGTTGCACAATAAATTTAAAATATTATCTTCATCTGTATTAAATTTTGGAGCTTTAAAAATTATGCCTAAAGGTTACTGGATCGCACATGTTGATGTGCAAAATAACGAAATTTATACCAAATATCGTGAAGCCAACGCATTAGCTTTTGAAAAATTTGGAGCTCGCTTCATCGTAAGAGGTGGCAAACAAATCATTGAGGAAGGACATTCGAAACCGCGTACGGTTGTTATTGAATTCGATGACTTTGAAACAGCAAAAAAATGCTACGAAAGCGAAGAATATAAAAATGCGAAAAAAATAAGAGACGCCGTTTCATCTGGCGATATGGTAATAGTAGAAGGATACGACGGCTAATGTTAAAAAATTTACTCGATGTGTTGCTTGGTAACGAAGAAGATAAATTAAATGATGAGGATGAAAAAATTGCACTAGCTGCTTTATGCGTAAGAGTAGCAAAATCAGACAATGTTTACGACCAAAGCGAAATTTCCAGTATTGATGCTGAATTGAGCCAACATTTTTCTTTGAGCATGGCAGATGCAGCAGTTTTACGGGGACAAGCAGAAAAACTAGAGCAGGAAGCTCCCGATACAGTAAGGTTCACCAGAGCAATCAAAGAAAAGATTGAACTTGAGAAAAGGAGCAAAATTCTCGAAACATTGTGGAAGATCACTTTAGCCGACGGCAAACGGGAAGCAGAAGAAGACTCTTTAATCAGATTAGTTTCTAGCTTGCTGGGCCTGACTGACATCGAAAGCGCCAGGGCTCGCCAGAAAGTAACAAAAAAATGATTGCTGGCCTGCCAATGTATGACAGGCCAGAATTATTTGAAGCTCACAATGAACTTTGGCAATTAATTCATGAACAAATAGTTGGATCACCCAAAATACTATCTAGAAATATTTCTCCATGGGACTTATGGACATCTCCAAAACTATTTCTCGCACAAACCTGTAGCTCACCTTACCGAAAAACTTTGCATAAAACGACAATTTACGTTGGTACTGCAGATTATGATCTACCAAACTGTCCACCTGGTTATTACAATAGTGTGATAATTAGCCGACCAGGCTATGAACTTTTAGAACTTAAAAATTGTGCTTTTGGTTACAATGAAAAAATTTCTCATTCAGGCTGGACTGCTCCAATGACTCACTTCAGAAATTTGAATATTGCACCAAAGTCCCTAGTTGAAACGGGATCACACAGAGCCTCTGTAAAATTAGTAGCGAGCGGTAAAATAGAGTTTGCAGCAATCGATGCTCAAAGTTGGCGTTTCATCAAAAAATATGACGACTTTGCAAAAAGTGTTGAGGTCGTTGATCATACTAAAGCGACCCCAGGGTTACCATTCATAACCAGCCAAGCTAGCTTACGAAAAAATTTGTTCGATAGTATCAGGAAAGCTATCGAAGTTTTGTCTGAAAAATATCGATCACTTTTGTTTTTAAATAATTTTATAACAATAGACGAAAAGAAATATCTCTAAATTTCAACAGCATCGCAATTAGCGTTTCAGAAGCAAACCTCTGTTAAAATAACTTTCTTAAGCTTCGATCATTGCATTGCCTCAATATTTCTTCCTAAAGTTAGTGGAAAAGAAATTAGAGAATCGCGTGACCAAGCCCGAACCAGTTATTAAAATTCAAAATCTCCATAAATCTTTTGGGGATCTCAGCGTGCTTAAAGGTGTGGATATTGTTGCTAATAAAGGCGAAGTTATATCGTTGATAGAGTCA
>Ga0228615_1000976_pt1 | contig 15024 bp, 22 predicted proteins | sample 16DmetaG_FD_190530 | JGI IMG/M metagenome (GOLD analysis project Ga0228615, IMG submission 190530) | Seawater microbial communities from Monterey Bay, California, United States - 16D | ecosystem: Environmental > Aquatic > Marine > Coastal | place: USA: California | collected 2016-10-17
AACTGTGTAAGATCCATGGTCATGTTGAATCTAGATTCAAATTCTTTAAGTAAAGATTCAGTTGTAATGGGTTTTGTAAGGTCTAAGCTCTTCATACTGTGTTTATTTATTATCTATGCTCCGAACGTGTCACTAAAGATCTGTTGTATGTTGCCTTTACATTCGTCCGCTAGACGGTTAGCGGCATCCAATCTATCCCAATACACATCTTCCATCTGCTCATCCTTGCTCTTCTGTGCTTCCTTTATCATACGTTTAGCATTCTGTATATCAAATAGTTGTGATGCAAATTTTGTATCCAGTTCTAGTAGATTAGTGGGTACTCCCTTTTCATCTGCTAAATGATGTGCCACGAGTATGGCCGTCTGTTTTAAATTTATATCGTCATGAAGAACAGCGGCTTCCATCATGTCTGCAATGACATACACATATCTAGTTCCAGACCATTTCCTTGGTACAATGGCTATGTTGCCGATCAGGATACCTTTACTGAACTGTTTGGGTAGGTGGTGGAATGGCCTACGTGCCTGTTCACGTTGTGCCAGGTCCGCGAGTTTGGACTTCAGCCCGTAGGCCTCGATCTGTTTTACCAGTTCTGTTTTATTTTTTCCTGTCATTTGCAACGAACTTTATCTTCCTATTTAAAGCATATTGCATGTGGGTGTCAAGTTTCTTCCTGACGAATATGGCCTTGTCCGCCAGTTTCTTGGCCCTGTCCGCGTCCTCTGGTGACAACTGATCGCTCCTGAATGACTCAAGTGCGTGTGCCCGTATGAATTCTGCATCCGTGTCCGTGACATAGACCTTGGCCTTGGGTGCTATTTGTATGAACATGTATTGGTAATTTTAGCCTGGCATCTTCATCAAGATCACTACCACCGTTGATAGTAAGCCTGCGACCACTGTGCCTGCTGTTGCTATGATTGTCTTCTGACTGCTCTTGTGACTGACCTGTTGATCTTCGTTCATCTTCTGTAGACGAATTTCAATAGCACTCAACCTGTCGTGTAGTCCCTTGTATCTCTCTGAACACAGGTCCACGTGTGCTTCTAGGTTCTGTTTTTCTAAATCTGTTGTACTCATATATCTTTGTAAATCTCTTTTGAGGATTTGTACCTCCGTTAGTAGAGCCTGTAGATGAGCCTGATCCATTGCCTGTGTGTGCCTTTATTATTAGAAAGTTTGTGCCTTAATGTACTATTATTTATCGATGGGACCAGCGTATGAAAAGTACGTGTTTATGATACCGCCCGCTAGTGCACCTATTATCTTCTGTCTGTCCGTTCCCTGCATTTCCTTTGTGACAAAAGTGTGAATGGGCAGGTGTGCTGTATTGTTACACTCTGCCACGACGGGTATGAGGCTGAAGTCCTCGACCAGGCTTGACGTTGGATCAGCAAAATCTCCATAAACTCCCGACTGCTCTGTGAAGAACTGGAAGTGCCATGTTGTGTGTTTGCCCTCGTAGTAGGAACCAAACGCATGATTACCTAGGTCAGGCAGTTCTACCTTCTGTGGTGCGTGTTCCCATGTGATGTTACCCCTCATCTGCAACAGTTGTATCATGGTGGAAAAGTTGCTGTTTTGATTCCTAGCAATTGATAGTGTGTATTTGTCGTGTACCACGTCTCCTGATTCTGTTGTGAAAGGAAAAGGCCGTTTAAGATTACCGTTGTCGGTTATATCAACCAGTGTGTGTATTCTATACTCGTGACTCATGGTAGTTCTCTATATATAAGGGTTGTTGTATCTCAGCATCAATTTCAGTCCAGGATATTTCAGGTATCAGGTGTATATGTTCGTATTTTTTGAGTTTTTCAAGTACACCATTACGATCTAGCAGATCAAATTTTAGATCAAAGTTAGAAAGGTAATAAACATCAGATTTTTTCCCAGCAATGTCATCATAGTTGTATGATATTCCACTGGTCTTCTTTTTTCCTGGCAGGAAGGTCATAAACCTCTGCCATTTCATGAGGTCTCCTAGCAGGGCGTCATCGTTGTCTATTGTGTCTAACAGTATTCGGTGGAAAAGGTCTGAAACATCATCGTAATTGAAATGAAAACGATACCTGGGAATGGTCTCATGAACAAGAAAACCTATGTCATCGTTGTCACGCCTCATCAGGAATTTATCCTTGCCTGTAAACCATCTACACAAGGCATCCAGGTCTTTGACCATACAGTCTGGTAGTAAGTGCCTGTTGTCTGGATTAAAGAATTTTGTAAAAGATTTGACAAAATCCTTATCTGATTTTCCATGGTAGTTCTTCAAATATCTCAAGGGAGTGTCAATCCATCTAGTCATTCCTGATACGTGTGATAACAATACAAACATGTAATAAGCAGTCATTATCTCAGTGGAATTTATAGTGTCAGACTTGATAAGGTAGTTGTTCCTATTTTGAGTGCTCGTATAGTCCACACCATCCAGCTCGAGATATTTCATGCCCGAGACCGATGTCATTCTATGCCACGCTTCACCCGTTTCATAGTAAATTTTATTGTCATCCGTCAATGGCGAGTTAGGTATGGCTCTGTACAGATTAGGCGGTCTTTGGGACAACAGGTCATGATGAAGTAGATCGTAGAGTGTATTTGAAAGTGTTTCATAACTCTGTCCTGGAAGTCCAACTATGATATCAACCTGGTTAAGATTATACCTCTGGTGCTTGGTCACCTCTTTGAATTTTTCTATCTTTTCGAACTCGTTAGACATAGGTCTACCGTTCAGTTTCAATACATCAGGGTTCGTGTCTTGCAGGGCAAGGTATGAATAACGCACCAATCCCGCCTGTGTTATTGAACTGGAGTTGATAAGTTCTATTATCTCGAACACATTTTCTATGTTGTTCTTGGCCATGGTGGGATTTACGAAACTAACATTGTTATCAACATTCTTAGCAATGAAATATTTCACCAGATCTATGTATTCCTTTACGATTCCAAAATTTTGATCTATGATTTCATAGTCTATGTTTTTGAACTGCACAAGGAAATCAATTTCTTTATACATGTACTCGATAGGTCTACGATTAACTTTAGTCCATAAGGAAGTGCCTTGTTCACAGAAAGAACAGGAGTATGGACAGCCATGTAAAAAATAGCTCTGGAAAATAACGTTCTGATATTTTTCATGATACAAGTTTATGAGATCTGTCACTTCGTCACGGAAGTTTTCCACGAAGTTGATCAGCAAAGGATCGTGTCTTCTAGGTAATGGCTTATTTTTTATAATCTTATTCTCTTTGAGATGAGAAACTCCCTCTAAATCTAATACAGGAATACCATCAATGCGAGCATCAATCAAACGTCTGAATATCTCGATCCCTGGACCTAAAATAACTAAATCGATGGCAGGATTTTTCTCTAGGAATTCTTTGGTGGCTTCAGCAGATGGACCGCCTGCAATTATCAATGCATCGGGATTATTTTTCCTGTACCATTCAGCATTCTTCAGAACAACGTCTATGTTCCACCCATATACCCCTAGGCCGATGATGTCTGGTTTATCTTTGATTAATTTTTGTTGTAGTTCCGGGTTACTTTCTATTGGCTTGGGATCATCACTGAACGACCATGTTGTCTTTTTAAAATTTTCTGGTGATCGTTGATAGAAATGATCTTTCACCCAGAAGTAAAAGAAAGGTAGTCGTTTGCCAGTTTTCTGATCTTTCTTTGCAATATTCCCATGTACCAATGCCAGTGAATCGACATTGATGGAATCTATGTGTACGTGTTGCATACCGATATTTAAGTCAATAAAAAAGGGCGAACCTAATTAAAGATCCGCCCCTTTGGTAAACTACCGTAGTATTATTATGGTGCTACTACGTTTGCAGTGTCGATAGCGATGTCAGTTGCTGTTACTGTCGCACTTGAAATAGTGGCTGTAACGCTTCCTGCACCGTTCAACGCTCTGATGTCTGTCTGTAAAGTGCCTCCACTTATTAGAGTTCCAAGAGAGTCTGTTCTCACTGTGTAAGTTTTTTGTTTATCACTTTCGTGCAACGGTCCTTCTGAAAGGATGTTGATGTACCTACTGATAACTGCTCTTGTCGCCTCTAAACCTGCTGTTGCAGATCCAGATGATAAGTCGCTAGTTTCAGCCGTCATCGCATTGACGAAGTCAACAACAAACGTAGATGTTGCTACTCCTTCAAGTTCCATGTTCGTGCCGTGTACGAAGTTGTTTTTAGTTGCTGGCATTTTATTTCCTCCTATGCTATACTATTAAACAGCGATTGCTAAAGTTTTAGCCGTTACTGTCGCCGCTGAGAAGTTGGCAGTGTTTCTTGGAGTGGCACTTGCCGCTCTTCCCGCCGTGTCAACCGCTCTGATTGCATCTCTAAGACCGTTCGCTGTGATGTGGTTAGCAACATCCAAACTGTCAGCTCTCACCATGTAAGTAAGTTCTGTGTTTGAGTTTCCTAACGGACCAGTAGCCAAGATGTTAATTCCTTGGTTCATGATGGCCTGTTCTACTAGTGCTAAACCAGCCGCAGTTGAATCCGCTTGTGGATCACCTGTCTCTGAGTTCATTGCATTGATGAAATCAACTGTGAAGTATGATACATCTACACCTTCTAACTCTGCCGCAACAGGTAAAGATGTAAAGTTATTTCTTGATATTGGCATAATTTTATTATCCTTTTAATTAAAATACAATCAATACGATTAAGCGTATTTGAATGTAGTTTTGATTGTTACAGCAACAGTACCTGATCCAAAGTTAATTGAATCTACTGTTCCTAGGTTGATGATGTCTTCTACTAAAACTTGAGCAAGTGTACCTGTCACAGTTCCATCTAAAGATTTGAAACTATTGATAGTGCTTGTGAAGTCACCTTCTAGTAAGAAATCTTGTTTCGTACCAGTGTCATAAACCGCACCTGCGGCTAAGATTGTTGCTCTTGATAGTATAGTGTTAGAGACTGCTTCCATGGCTTCTCTTGAAGCATCTGCGTCTACGTCCCAGTCCACTGCGATCATAGTGATTGCCTTACCGATAAAATCTTGTTCTCCGATTAGTGCAGTCACCGTTCTGTTTGGTGCTATTGGCATTTGTTATCCTCCTTTTTTTCTGTTAACATAATGCATTGATTCCGCTCAGGAATCAAGTTGCAAGTATTTATTGGTAAAGTTGGTAAATTATGCTGTAATATTACGATTTAAGCCAGACTTCGTCACTTTTAGTGTGTTTTACGAAATTATATCCAAGATCTCTTAGGATAGCATCACATTGATCAACTAACTTTTGTCTTGTAGCACTCTGCTTGTGGGCAGGCTGATATTTGTTTCTCTTCATTTCTATGTTGATTACAGGGTTGTTTTTGGTCAATGTCTCCCTGGCACCATTCAACAAGGCAAGTTCAAAGCCGTCAACATCGATCTTCACGAAGTCAACGTTGGTGAGTCCAAAACTGTCCAGTGTCCTGCATTCTATGTCTCCATCGCCTTTCTCAAGCACGGTGGAGTTGAAAACCTGAGTGGCCTTGTGTTCATGATCTGAAAGTCCATAAGGCCAAAGCAAAACATTTTTCTCTTGTATGTTCTTTTTGAAACATTCTATGAAGTTGGGGTTTGGTTCAAAACACACCACACTTTGGAATTTTTTGGCCAAGGGCCTTGTCCACTGTCCCACGTGGCTACCTATATCCAAACACACCCGCCATTGCTTTACATACTTCAGTGCGGAGTTCCTTTGGCGTGGTTGTCCGTCTTTGCCTGCTTCGGGGTGTAGGATGGGTTGGGTGTCGTGCCTATAGAGAACCCAAAAACTATCCTCGTCTGGCATCACATTCTTTACACGCACAGTCAGGACAATCCCTGCATTCTGTACATGAACTCTTGCAGTGCTGTTCGCATCCGCATTTCTCACAAATATGTTTGATCATCATAGTTCCTTAAATTTCTTGAGTATGTCAGTGTTGGGCAGTTTGGATTGTAGTTGCTGTTGCAGTCTGTGTAGGGTCTGCATCTTCATTTTTGAATTTAAACTGTGATAGTTGGCCACTGCTCGCCTGATGTTCTTTAGATTGGCATCGGTGATGTTAAGTGATCTCTCCAGATGGGTAAGGTTTTTAAAGTGATCTTCCCACGTCCTCAGGTACCTTCTCAGTGCCATCACGGGCACCGGCTGTCTCTGCCTCATGGCCTGTGCTTCATCCTTGTTTTTCAACTTCTTTGTAATCTCGGGATCACCTGACACGATGGCCAACATGTTGGATAGGTCATTGTTGATCATCCTCACTTGATCGAATGTGCCCTTGGCCATGGTCTGACTAGCGTATGATTTGGTAAACTCTGCCGTGGACTTGTTCTGGCTCATCAATGCTAACGCTAGGAAACTGAGGTATATCCTCTCTGTTACTTCTGGGAATGTAAATCTCTGCAAGTCACTATGCCTTCTTATCACCTTGCCCTCAGATACATACTTTAAAAATGGTGTTAACATACAGGTATTTATAGGGCAAATGCAACGAAACTTTATTCTCACAGACGTCATGAAGACCGGTCGCTACGAGGCACTAGAAGATTTTATTAGATATCACAGTCTATCTGAGCAAAAATTCGATATGACCGGAGAGTACTACCTCTTGCATAACTACGACCTAGACAGTTATGATCGCAAGTTTGCCATCATAGACACGAACAAGCAGAACGTTCGAATCAAGGATAACAAAGAATTTGCCTTAGAATTACAGAAACGTTGTGACCTACTACACAGCCAGGGTTTTGTGTTCATCAAGGCCAACCCTTGGGAGTCGCTGGAAAACATAAGCACCACACCAAAGTATCCTGACACAGGCATAAAAAATATACAGTATCCTGAGATAGACATAAAACATATCAAGTGGACAGGAGGCACCAGTTGGTTCTGGTTCATAATGTATGAAAAGCACAAAGGCAAAACATTCAACTTCGATCATTCCAACAAAAAATATGACTTTTTATATCTAAACAAACAATCTAGGGCACATCGGAAGAAACTGTACGAAGAGCTATTGAACAAAGGCATTCTAGAGAACAGTCTACACACCCGTTGGCCATTTAGGAAACTGCCTGCGGAGTACGAACTTCCTTGGGCACAGGATTATCCGCAGTATGGCATGGATCAAGACATATACGAGAAGCCTTACAACGATACTGCTTGTAGTATTGTGGCAGAGACCAACGACAACGACTATGAAGTATTCATGACAGAAAAAATATGGAAACCAATCATAGCACAACAACTTTTTGTGGTGCATGGAAATTACCTGTATCTTCAGAAGTTGAGGGATATGGGATTTAGAACCTTCAACAACTACTTCGAAGAAGCATATGACTTGGACAGAAATCCAAACATGAGAATTGATACCATTGTTGATGTGTGTGACCGACTGCGTGACGCTCCATGGCAAGACATATATTTGCAGAGCCAAGCACTAAGACAATACAATTTTGATAACTTTTTTAATGAAAAATCTTTGAGCAAAGAAATTAATAATACTTTGAATCTATTTCTTGAATTTGCTGATACCCGTCAAGTTTCTTCTTGAAAATCCCAACCTATCAACCAACTTAACAGCACTGCCTGACTTGTCAACAGCAACAAACCCTTCTGGCTCTGTGACTTGTAGTCCGCCATCCGTCTGTTGGAAAGAACCTATGGCCTGTGCTTGGTTCATCTTCTTTAATACGAAGCCCTTCATGGTCTGCACTGCCTTGTAGAAAGTCAGCATGGCCTGTAATGGTGCCCTTGCCCCTGCAAGGAACTGTGGCATCTGTTTCATCTTGTCTTGTCGCAGTTGTAAGGCCTTCTGTGCCTTGAGTCCTGCCATCTGCTGTTGCATTCTGTCGGCGTAGAACTTCTTGAACCCTAATAAAAACTTGGCCACATCGGTTGGCAGTTGCCCTTGCTTGACCATTGCGTTGATGTACATCTGGAACATGGGCACAAAGTCTGTGTTCTGTCCTAGCACACTCGATAGGTTCTTTGGAACGTTGTTAAGTAGTCCTTCTAACTTTTCTATGCCATTGTAAAATTGTTTCGTCTCATCATCTGTGAATTTAGCACTGCCTGACACGTCCTTGTATGTGGCGTTGTCGAAGAACACATCATTGCTTTTAGCAAACGAACTTACATCTGCTCCACCCGATGCTGTCATGTCGGCAAGTGTTTCACCGTTGTAGGTTGTGTGGAATATGATTCCTACTTTGGCTCTGTCTATCTGTTTGCCTAGCTCGCCACCCTCTGGCACTGCGTATGTTATTGTGTTGGGTGTGAACGTAAGGTGAGGCTTGCCATCAATGTTCTTTCTTGTGATGTCCTCGTCTGTGTACAGCAAGTCTCCTTGCACCACACCCTGTATGTTTAATTTTCTAAGATGCACAAGACATTTCAATAGTTTTTGTCCAAGCTCGTCTGTGCCGTGATTGTTTGCTATGTCTTTCTTTGTGTAATTGATCTTGGCCGCCTGTGCAAACACTGATTTTGTGCCCACGAAGAACTTGCCGTTGTCTGGATTAGTACCGCACACCACAGCAGGTGCACCGTCCCACTTCACAGAAACACTCATTGCCTCGGAACTTGATCCTTTGAGTGTCAGGAGTAGTCCCCTGAAGTATTCCACAACTGCCTTGCCACCCTCGTAGCCGTCAGTGATGACAATGTCCTCTATGTGTTCAAGGTGTGTCCTCTTAAACTCTGTTAGGACATCTTCTATCAACATTGGTTAGTCCTCTTTGTATTCGCCGTCTTTGATTTTAAGCAGGTTTTCTTTGACGTCTCTGTTCTCTTTGATACGTGCAACACCTTTGCTGAACTTGGATGCGTCCATGTTCTTGAGTGCTGAATTGAACTTCTTCTCCAGTTTGAATGCTGTGTCTTGATCGAAGTTCTCTCTGATGTAGGTCATTAATCTGATTGCACTCTCTAATATGTGAGAAGCACGGCTCTCCACGACCTCTTCTTTGTCTCTTTTCAGAGGCATTGAGCTTAATTCTTCTAATAAACTTCTTGTGTGTTTTTGCATATACGGTATTTACTTCTTATTGTAGCACAATTCTAGCATAAGTCTACTTGGTTTTACGATAAATGAAGTATTTTCGTTGGTTTGTGTCGTCTCTGATGTCTAATATTTTGAGATTAAACATTTCTGATAATTCTATAATAAATGGTACATTCCACGCATAGAATTCTATCCAGTCTGCCTCAGGCTTGTCGTGTTGAACTCCAGGATTAACACGGAAGAACATAGTGCCACCGTCTGCCAGTAAACTTACACATCTAGAAACTTCTGCTATTATTTTATCCTTACTACCAAAGTTCACTGAGCCCAGACAAAGTATCACATCAAATTTCTGATCTGTCTTATATTCTAAAGTGCCAACTTCATGATCAGCAAGGTTGTTGTATGGATCTATACCGATTAGATTATGTATTTTGCCTTTGAATTCGTTGTAACCACACCCAACATCAAGCACTGCCCTTGGCTTGAGAGCATTCACCTCGTCTATCAAAGCAAGACCAGAGTACTTCCATTTCTTCATGTCATTCTGCCAATACTTGGAGAAGTATTTGTTAAGGCAGGCATCGTCTATTGCCTCCACGTATTGTTCAATAGTGTCACATCTCTGTACCCCAACACCGAATGTTTCTAGTATGTAAGGTTGTGTAATTTTTTCTAGGTTGTTTTCGCTGTGTGCAAGAAGTTTTGCAAATATTTTTTTGTTCATGTAATGACAGTATATATTGAATGCTTATCCTGTCAAACCTTTTTCTTGATCGGCTTTGCTAGTATCTCTCTTGTCTTGTCTGTAATCACACCTGTTATTACCAACATGGGTCTTGGTTTATTACTGGCGTTTGCTGTTGCGTGTGGAATGTTTGGCCAATCAAATTTGTGTATATCTCCTGCTCGCCATCTGTCAAACTGCTGGTTACCATACATTATGAATTGTCCTGGCTCCCAATCCTGTAGCATAACCATTATCCTGATAACATTGTTTGGATCTGCGTCGAGGTCATACAATTTGTCTATGTGCATGTTTAGAACCTCACCTGTAAACTGCACATGTAGTTTTGATTTAGTAGATGACAATTCAAAGAAGTCTGTCATCTTTTGAAGTGTTGGGCATCCTGTGAAGTCTTTTAGACCTCGGTATATGGTCATCTTGGGATCAGCACCCGCTGTCTTTAAATCATTCTCCTCCGCTATCACATCCACATTGACATTTTCCCTGCCTGTGCCTTCCCTACGGTTGCCCCAATTCAATGGCTTTGCTTCATCGATAACAGATTGCAGTTCCGTTTGCCAACCGCCAGTGAATTTTCCAAGGTGTTCAACACACTCTGTGTCTTTGTGCCATTTGTTGAAGTGATAATTGCTCCGTGCTTTTGCGTCTTCCCAATTACTTGTAGACATATACCTGTATTCCTTTTTCTGCATATGTATGTATTTTACTGTCCTTTGTGGGGAAACTAATTCCTAACAGTTTGCAAAGTTCTGTGTTGTCTTTGACCCTGCCCGTTCTATCTCTGTTATCATGTATGAACTGCATGGTGTCCTTGTTTTCTGCCTGAATGTGTTCCCACATCAGGTCGAGATTTACGAAGTGTTGGTAGTTAGGATATGTAATTTTGAATTCGCCACACAGTTTCCACCATTCCAAACATTCAAAATCATTCCTATAAACCATTACTATAGGATGTCCCATATCTTTAAGATGATGCAGTTCGTGTGCAAAGGTGTGTGACTTTATGATTCTTTTACCTGTACCCGAGAAAGGCAGATCCCAATTATCTCTTGTGGCTCTAAACTCCATCCCCGGATCCCAGTAAGCACCAATGTGCATGAGATGTTTGTTGCCAGGGGTGTCAGCATCGTGCCAGTAGGTTCTCTTTTCAGAATAATCTGTGTGATCAATGTCATCACTCCAGTAGATATTCTTGACAACACTACTCCATTTTGATCCTGGTGCCCCTGTAAACAGTATGTACATTATTTTGTCAGCTCTTCCTTGTACACGGCATTGTAACCCAATTGATTCTTTCCAAAATCAGATAGTGTTTTCAATGCTCCTGGTGTGATGAATGACTTCAGTGTTCTCACCGCGGCATCACCCTCTGCACCTGTTCTCCATTCGTACTTGCCCACTTTCTTTTCGATAGCGGCAACCGACTCTGGATCCTTGATCATCTTGTCCAGTGCGGCAACAAGTTTGGCCTTGTTTGGATTGCCCTTGTTAACCCAGAATGCTTTCTGTAGAGCATCTCTCCAACTCTTGACAAGTTTGTATGCATCATAGAAGTCACCACTTGGTGCGACTCCGTATGTGGATTCATACAGTGCCTCGAATGTTGGCTCTGTGAAGTTTGGATCAGCATCATGATCACCTGTCTTAACATTTAATAGTCCATGATGGAACCAAGTGTATGCGTCGCCTTTGCCTATCACTGGCATCACGTGTTTCTTGTATGCGGCAGGGTTTTCCCTTGTGGCGTTCAAGTCACCTCTGATGAATGCAAGTCTTCTCTCAGACCCTTTCATTCCTTTTACCCATACTATCTTGTCCTCAAATGTCTTTACTGGATCACCGTTTGGTCCTGTAAGCAACATAACGATTGCCATGATCTCTGGAGTCATTCCAGATCCTGATGGAAACTGTATAGGTCCGTTTTTCGTGTCTGCCTTGTTTCTTGCACCTACAATGATGTTTAGATTCATGTGTCCCACTGATTCCCAATCAAAGTAATTGTACTCAACAGGTTCAACAAGATATGATATACCGTTACCACCATGTGATACTAATATAGTTTTGTCGTCGAACCTTAATTCATTTTGGAACTCGTTTGGTCCCAGTTGGTCTCTAGCACCTGGCTTGTAGATCAAGTTGATCTTTTCTCCAAGGTGTTTCTCCCATTCTGCTACAACTATCTGTGCCCACACAGAAGTTCCACCAGAAGGTTTTTGAGGCACGATTAAATTGTAATCTGCCAAGGCTGTTGTTGTCATCAACACCAAAGCCATTATTGTTTTCTTAAGCATAGTCTAGTCTACTCCGTTTTGTTATTCCCCAATACAGTAATAGTATAACACAGATCATTATAAAAATAAAGATCGGTCTTGTTATCATATCATTTACCGTATGTAGAGATGTTAGTTGATAAGTGAGATTGTATATCCTGTCACTCAACAGGTACCCTATAAGCAGTGCTGGCCTGCTGACTTGGAATTTTTTACATAGCAGTCCCATTATAGAGAATGCTACAAGTACCGCAAGGTCTTCCCAACCTCCTGTGTACTGCAAGGTTGCCCATACAATCACAGCAAGTATGAAAGGAAAGTAGTACACATATGGAATACGTGTGACCCACCCTGCGAAATATGCCAGTCCATAACAAATGACAGCAGTGATGATTGTTCCTAACAAGAAAGCAAATGTCATGCTGTCAAATAATCTGTCGTCGTAAAATGTATCAGGTGATCCTAGGTCAATGCCCAGGTACAAGAATAGTCCCATCAGTATCGCGGCGAAACTTGCACCAGGTATACCGAACAAGACTGTTGGAATGAATGAAGAGGCCTTCTGTGCGTTGTTGGCACCCTCGGCACCTATCACGCCCTTGACGTTTCCGTTTCCAAACTTCTCTTTGGGATTGGCCGCCACCGTGGCACCATACGCCAACCAGTCCGCCATCGCTCCACCCAGTCCAGGTAGAAGTCCTATGAAAGAACCTATGGCTCCTCCTCGGATGCTGTCCTTCCAACACCTGACAGTATCTTTCATTCCTTGTTTAAGGTCATGCCAACTGCCGTGTTCTGCTTTTATAGTCGTTGTAGTTTTTCTATTGAACCAACCATTCCACAGTTCTGGTATGGCAAAAAGTCCTGCAACGAAAGGCAGTATCTGCACACCGTCCTCGAGATATCTCCAACCCATTGTGAAACGAGGTACGTTGTTCACGTCAACACCAACCAGTCCTATTGTGACTCCAAGTACAATGGCTAGTGTGCTTCGGACATATTTCCTAGTTGAAACGAATCCCACAGTGACAAATGCCAACAGCACCAATGCCCACAGTTCGGGTATGCCCATGTACATCACAACCTTGGTGTACCATGGCAGGAATAAAAATGTAAGTGATCCAAAGAACAATCCATTGGCAGTGCTTGATGTAATCGCGGCACTCAATGCTCGTGTGGCCTCTCCGTTCTTGGCCATGGGGAATCCGTCCACCATTGTTGCCGCCGCAGAGTTGGCTCCGGGTATGCCTAGTAGCACACCACTGAATGAATCACCGGTTGTTGAGGATGCCACAACTGCCACACAAAAGATTACACCCAAGTAAGGGTCGCCCACAAAGTAGGGCATGAATCCAAATAGTGTGATTAAACCTGTTGTTGCTCCCGCGGCTGGTATTAGGCCAATGATCAAGCCGTAAACAATACCCGCCAATAGTATAGCCAATTCCATAGTTGTCAATGTTTGGGGTTAGTGTTGTGAACTTCACTGAGAGCGTTACAACAAAATATGTGTTAGTAATTATTCTTGTGTTAAGTAATATTATATGAAACTGAGTCCTAGAAAGCAACAGAAATATATCATGCTCAGGACCTACAGCCATCATGACCATGACATGGATGACCTGGAGGGTGAGTTCTGGCCCGTGATGGGCATACTGCTGGCCATAATAGGCGTGTGGACAGGATTCATACACCTCATAGATTATCTCACCATAGACGCAATCCCATGGTGGGCGGAACCATTAACCATCACACCTGTGATATTACTGCTCATAATGAAGGAGCAGTTTGATTCTCTTAATCCATTGCACTGGTGGCCCATGTTCTGGGGTTACAATGCCAAGTTACCGGAAGAGGACAGGATAACAATCCGACCTTTGGACACGGAACGGATCATGGAACAGCATGGTGGTAGGTTGAACGTACACATCATAGACTACGAACACATTAAGTTCCGTAGGAAGAAGGATGCGGTTATTTTTGGGTTGAAGTATTTCTAGCAGGCCTGAACACAGTGCCATACTTGGTCTCGTACAGTCTTAACTTGTCTGATAGTTCTTTGACTATCTGCTGATAGTCCGCCACCTGTACTTCCAAGTTGCCTATCTGACCTTTAAGAAGAACAAGTTCTTGTTCTTGCTTTTTCTTCTTCTCATCGGGTGATAAACAAGAATTAAAAAACGAACCTAATGTTGCTTCTTTATTTGCCTTGTCCTGCATACGACTTGTAAGATCTCTTCTTGGACTTGTTCATAGAGCTCATCTTGATTCTGCTCTTGTTCTTGCCCTGCGAGGTCTTCTTTGGTTTGCCTTTTGTGTATCCTGAAACATTTAACATGTCTTTATATTATAGTAGACAGTTTGATCTGTCAAGTGTATAATAGTAAATAATATTATGATCAAGTACCAACTGAGATGCAGGTGTGAACACGAGTTCGAGGGGTGGTTCCCTGACAGCAAGGAATATACCAGGCAGAAGAACAAGGGACTTATCAACTGTCCCATGTGCGACAGCACAGCAGTGGACAAGGCCATCATGGCTCCAGCAGTCAAGGCCTCCAAGAAGAAACAAATACCAGATGACTACTTCGTTATGGGCGAGAGTGCGGAACAGATACTGCGTAAACTGAACAAGAAGATCAAGAAGGATTACCAGGACGTTGGTAAAAACTTCGCCAAGGAGGCCAGGAAAGCACACAAAGGCAAACGTGATCAGAAGTTCTATGGCAGGCCCACCAAGGAAGAGACCAATAAACTGTTGGACGAGGGCATAGACCTGTTTGCGGTACCAGACTACAAGGACAATTAATCGCAAAAACACTGGGTTTTTGACCACGGTTGACCTTTTACACTTTTTAGTATATAATTGTTATTATGGAACGTAGGATAACAGAGATTGAAACTCCAGAGTTACGTAACCATATAACAAAAACCAAGGAAAAGGAAACAATATGCTAACAGGTATGTTCAATACACTTTTTCCTTCTATTAAAAAGGAAAGAAAAACCAT
>Ga0228615_1000983_pt1 | contig 14912 bp, 9 predicted proteins | sample 16DmetaG_FD_190530 | JGI IMG/M metagenome (GOLD analysis project Ga0228615, IMG submission 190530) | Seawater microbial communities from Monterey Bay, California, United States - 16D | ecosystem: Environmental > Aquatic > Marine > Coastal | place: USA: California | collected 2016-10-17
CCCTTTCCCGCTGACTATCCCTCGGGGGGTTGACGGTAGCACCCCTACCTTAAAATTAATCGACGTTCGCGAATAGGAATCCAAGAACTATCGATATGAAAAAGCTGAGAACTCCTAGTATTACCAAATCTCCACCCTCATTGATTGAGGCGATAAGCATGATAAGCCCAATTATGGGAGGTACAATGAAGTAAAGAAACGATGATAACGACTTCTTCTTTGGCGAGGTTGCTGAAATCGGCCCATGTCCTTCAGGGACCACTTGCGTAGGGTAAAGACCTTCTCCTCGAAGGGCCTGAATTACTTCCGCAGCCGAATGGCCTTGCTTGATTCCGCTCTTCTTTTCCCCCTTGGAATCGAGTGCAATATACTGAAAACTGGCTGTAAGCTTTTTGGGTGTGCTTCCCTCTTTAAGCTCCCCTTCTACTTTCTTAGGATCTTCCGTAGAATGATTAGTCCCTGATTTGAGGGTATTTGTAATGTTATACTTAGCCTGTACTTCTGCTTCTGCTTTTACTTCTGCTTCTGCTTCTGCTTCTGCTTCTGCTTCTGCTTCTAAATCGTCTTCTACATCTGATTCTTGTTGGGTTATTTCTTCTTCAACGTATCCAAGAATCGGCTTTTGATAGAGGCTGTCGTAACCTAAAACTTGGACGTTGGTTTCCCGAGAAGTTTGACCACTTAAACTGCCCACCAATTCTTTGTGTTCACCCTGAAAAAGGACTAGGACATCCAATCCTTCCTCAGTGATACATTCAAATTTGTATCCATCATTATAATCAGAATTAATCTGTCTCCCTAAGACTGATGAAAATTGTATGAAATTTAATTTCAAGGAATATCTATTTCCTTGAGCTATCCTAAAAATATCTGCCGCTTCAGAAGACAAAAGTCTTTCATTTTGCAACCTCTTTAGGAGTTCTAAAAATTCCTTTTTGATCACAGCGGTAAAATCATGACTTATTACTTAAAGGGTCTCAAGCCAGAACAAACACTTCCCCTAATATTACAATAATCATCGCTCACACACCGTTGGAACAAGGATCAATTCAAGCATTTGAAAAACCAAACTACTTCTAGTGACACAAAGCCGGCCTCTAGCACGCTTGAAGAGTTAAGCCATGCTTGTCATCCCTGCATTATAAACGACTACTCGGATTGTAATGTCTTGCTGCGGGAAATTCCCACATGATCACAACCAAATATGAAAGTGTCCCTACGCGCCCAGCTCCAATCCAATTACGACTTCCACCCTTTCCCATCAAAAGCAAATTCCTAGGAACCATGAAGACCGCATCGACCATTCCACTCGTCCTCTCCGGCGCCCTCTTGATTGTCGTTCATCTCCATGCCGATGACGACGAGGCGACCAAGAACGATCGACCGGTCGAAGTCTATGCCGATTGTCACGTCCACTTACTCGACTTCCTACAAAATGGCGAATTTCAGAATGCGGACCACAAATTCCCGGGTGGCAAATACGGCGCTCAGTCTGTGACGGGGCGCTTTGCCTCGTTGCCGTTTGGCGAACGGGGGCGGAGAATTGAAGCCCTGCTCGAAAGCATGGGCCGTGCGAAGGTCAGACACGCTCTGGTCATGGGAATGCCTTTTATCAAAAAGTGGTCGGCGAACGAACCCTTCAAGCGGCCGCACTACTACCTGGACAGCCCTTCGCGGGTCAAGCCGGCTCGCGACAGCGATGTCTCCGTTGCCGCGGCCATTGTGGATTACAAGCGGCACTACGCCGATGATCCAGCAAAGCTAGCTCAGCTAGACCAGATCCATCCCTCCCTCTGCGGCTTCGACACGACTGACCTCGGCGCGGTCGACCTGCTTATCAAGCGCATAAAGGAATTCCCGGGGGTGTGGGAATGCGTTGGCGAAGTCATGTCTCGCCACGACGACCTGACTAATCTCACCACGGGAGAACGGCCACACGCCAATCACCCGGCTCTCGCACGGGTGGCCCGCTTCGCTGGCGAGCACCACCTGCCGGTAACGATTCACCACAATATCGCTCCGATCTCGCGGAATAGGGACGAGGTCAAGCTGCCCTATTACCTCAATGAGTTCATCCAGCTCATTGACTACTGCCGCGTGGGCCAAGGCGACTGCAAACAGTCAACAACGTTCATCTGGTGCCACTCCGGGATCAGTCGCCGAATCGTGGTCGATAATCTTCCTTTCTGGATCAATGAAGTCCTCAAAGAATACGGGGACCAGGTTTACATCGATCTATCTTGGGTAGTTTTGCAAGACTACGTCATGAAAGACCTCGACACCTGGGTCGAATTGATTGAGCGCTACCCAGATCGGTTCATGATCGGGTCGGACGTGGTTGGAAAGGTAAGCGGAATTTCGGCGACCCTCCGCCCCTATGACGATCTGCTCCGAGTCCTGCCCGAAGCGGTCCGCCGCAAGGTCGCGCACGATACTTTCGCCAAACTGATGGAGAGCATGGCCTCAAAGCGCAAGGCCGCGGGCCTTGGAGAAAAGGGCATCGTGCTTGCCTCAGATTACGAGTATTCGGACAAGGCTCACGTCCAGCCGCGCTTCGAGGTCCCTCCATTCATGGAGCCACGTCTTGTGCGAGCGGCGAGCAGCAATTGACCTCCTGCTTGGGCGTAGAATGGTTCGTTGTCTACCTGGGCCGGGCAGACAACGTCTTCTCTCAAGCTAAACCTTGATTTAGTTAACAAGTAGTGGGTCCCAATAAGGTCATGGGTCATATCCCACCAATCCGGTTTTGGCAGCTTTCGGCCGCTTATCGCACTTGGCACCAGCATCTTGTTCGATGTCGAGATGGTAAAGTCACTTCACCTCAACCAACGCATTCAAGTAATCTTCGAGGTTCGTATAACCATCCCTGTCCAGATCCCCGTTTCTGTCCTCTGGATCCTTGGGATTCAGCTTCATTTTTATTTCCCATTTATCCGGCATGCCATCCTGATCTGTGTCGAGAGATACAGGCTTGTTTCTCAGCTCAGGCCATCCGCCGACTTCTTGTTGGCTGTTGATAAGACGGTGGGTTCTTTTGCGGATCCCCGCAATGATGCGCTTATCAGCAGCATCGCGTCTTTTGGATGCGCCAGCCTTATTTAAAATTAATTCATAAGCTTTATCAGCAGGATGAGTATGTGGTCGGTCGGCGATTGCTACCGGTTCCCGAGAGAGTCTGAAATTTTCATACAATACTTTCCCCGGATAGCTACTGGCAGACTCGCCGTCTCGTGCTCCCCATTGCATGGCGGTGTAGTTGTCTTTTGTCCGAGCTTTATTACCCTCGTATATGGAACCGCTCATGTATCCAACGACGGCATTATCTTTTTTTGCCTTTGGGCGGATAGGATAGGTGTCGGGTTTTGTGCTTGGCCCCGGACGGTAGTAGTTGTTGATCAAGTTAACATTACCCCCGCTCAAATTGGTGGAACCAGCCCTATTATAGACGACATTATTTCTGAAATCAAAGATGACTTCCTTTTTCAGGCTACCAAGTGTCGGGTGTCGGTTCCGGCTGCTGAAAAAGAGATTATGATGTAGGGATACATTACCTGCTGTTTTCCTCATAGACATCAACATGGCATGATCGCCTTTGTGGTGAGTGCTCTCGTGAAGCGCTTCTCCAAAAAGCGACCACTGCAGTGTAAAGGCTGATACTTCCGACGTGTCCATGGTTCCGTCCACACCCCATGTCGCTGTAACATGGTCGAGTATTACATTATTCGATTCATCAATACCAAGAGTGTCGGTTGACGTTTTACTCTCGTCCCCCAGTCGAAAGCGCATATACCTTATGATGATGTTCGAGCTATCAATGATCCCGAATTTTTCATCCCTGATACAAATCCCGTCACCGGGTGCGGTTTGGCCCGCGATAGTAAGCCCATCAACATCCTTTATTTGAAGTTTATCGCCTGCCTTCAAGCGAATGGTGCCGCTGACATCGAATACGATCGTACGCGGACCCTTGGTCTTTTCGATGCCATAGCGCAAAGAACCCTTACCGTCGTTCATAAGGTTGGTGACATGATAGACGTCACCACCTCGGCCGCCTGTCGCAAATCTCCCAAAACCTTCAGCACTTGGAAAAGCTAACTGCCTTTTTCCTGAATCAGGAGCCGCTGAAAGCGATACTATGGTGCACAAGGTCGACACGAGAAGCGCTAGTAAGAAAAGCGTGTGGTAATTCATAGTTCTCTTTGCAGAACAGTCTTTATTAGTAGTCCAATCGAATAATATATCTCGGGCGGACTACTGCAAAGGGTCGAGCAAAAGCCCTACCACTTCAAGGGAAACCAAACAGGATTCTTTAGAGTAGAACGGAAGGATAAGTAAAAGAGGCAATAATAATAAACCTTGTTCCCTCCCCCAGTGTTTCTAGTGACACAAAGCCGGCCGCTAGCACGCATAAGAGGTTAAGCGGCGCCGTCTTACTTGTGTTATAAAGTTCCTTATCGACATCTGAAAGACCACACACCCCACCGAGGGAACACCCGGCGCAGGTGCTATGTAATACGGCGGGAGATTTTTTGGACCAAATATAGGTGCTACTTCGACTGGTTTGTTATCCTTTGGCCCTAATACGCCTTCAACTTTTTCCCGCCAAAAGCAATTCCCTAGCAGTAATTGTGTATGATCTGAGATCGTGGTAAACTTCTACATGCAGGAAAATGTGACATAAAATAAAATGTATTTAAGGAAAGCACCTCAGTTTTTATAAAAGAATTATTATGGAAAAAGTTATTACAGCAGCGGCGTTTTTTTTAGTTATTCTCATCTCACAGGTTTCGGTCGCTCAGCAGATCGATCTTGGCACTCTTCTTGAGGAGATGGTGGATCGTTCAAAGATCGCTGAATTCCCAGAACCTGCATTTCAGTGTAAACAGTTCAGCAGCTACAACAGAGAAACTGTTGCGGTCGGTGAGGAAGGCTGGTTCGCAAATGCCGACTCGTCATTTTTTGAAGGCTATGAGGATGTTGACGGAAGACGTGAATGGATCATGATGGATGTCGATGGCCCCGGTTCAGTGGTCAGATGGTGGCTTACGCAGCAGAAGTTTGACGGCACGGTCAGGATATATCTTGATGGCTCAGATGAACCGATCTTTGCTGCAACTTCTGACAAGATCGTTGGCGGATCCGCGATCACAGGAAGGCCTCTCAGCAATGTTGTCGGCTGGAACGGTCGAAATCTTTATATGCCGATCCCGTTCAAAAAACATTGTAAAATAACTTACGACGGCCCAAACGCGAACGTTACCGGCAAGTTCCCTGACTGCCATTACTACAACATTAATTACATCAAGTATTCAGCTGAAACGGATGTTAAGACCCTTACAAAGGACGATCTTACAAAACATTCAGCTCTGATCGATCAGGTGCAGGAAAAGCTTTTAAAGCCTGAAGAGAACAAGCTTGCAGTATCGAGGAAAGCTGATGGCGGAAAAAAGACGCTTAAAAGTTGTAAGAGCCTTGCTAAAAAGATCAGAGGTGTTGGTGCGATCAGTTCGCTCGAGCTAAAAATTGACTCGGACGATATTGCAACCGCGATGCGCACTACCGTAATCAGCATCAGCTTTGACGGCAAAGAACATGCACTCTCTACGATCGGTGAATTCTTTGGATGTGGACCTGGCCTGAATCCTTTCAAGGGTTGGTGGCGACAGGTGCAAAGTGATGGCTGGATGAAGTGCTGGTGGCCGATGCCGTTTAAGAAGAACGCTACGGTTAAGATCATCAACTATGGTAATACTGACGTTTCTGTCGAACTTGGTCAGATCAGCATCAGCGACTGGAAATGGACCGACAAGACGATGTATTTTAACACCACCTGGCGAAGTGAAAATAACATGGAAACCACTGAACCTTTTGACTGGAATTTCGTGACTATCGAGGGCAAGGGCGTTTATGTGGGCGATACACTGGCTCTTTTCAATGAAGCGATTCAGCCTCATCCGAGGGGCACCGGTACATGGTGGGGCGAAGGCGACGAAAAGATATTCGTTGATAAAGAAACTTTCCCGTCAACCATAGGCACTGGCACAGAAGATTACTACGGCTATTCATGGGGCGTTGGAGGCACCTTTAGTGCACCTTTCCATTCGATGCCTCGCGGTGACGCAAACGGCAATTATACCCTGCCAAACCATACGACGAATACCAGAGTAAGGTCGCTCGACAGGATACCATTTAATACGCACCTCAAGTTAGATATGGAAGTACTGCATTGGCAGAAGGTCGCAGTTCTGGATTATGCTGTGACCACCCACTTCTATGCTGTTGGCACTGCTGAGGCAAACGGTGACCTTACACCTGAAAAAGTTCAGGTTAAGCTCGGTGATCCCAAAGTTGCTGCTGCTGAAGCTGAAGCCAAGGCCAAGGCCGCAAAGGAAGCGTTAGAGTCTAAATAGCCCCGTCTCTCCCCCCTTCGCTCCGGTCCAAATCTGACATCAAGGCCTTCCTGCCAAAAGCAATTTCCTAGCGGTATCAAAAAAGCTAACTTTGGGTTCTCAGCCATTCCAACAGATTAGCAAAATCCTTGGGAGAGATTATCTTGTCAAAGTTCGGAGGCATGAGCGAGATTGAAACCGTTTCGCGGGACTCGATCTGGGATTTCTGAAGTCGTAGGGAATCTCCGAGCAAGTTACGGACTTGCAAAGCCTTGCCGCGCTCGCCCGTGATAAAGGCACTACTTTCCGAACCATTTTTGAAGGTGAAATTAGTGAGATGAAAGTGGCTATCGACGTTCCGATTGGGATCAAGAATGTCCTCGGCGAGTCGCAACACACCGCGGCTTCCGATTCCATCCAACTGTGGTCCGACTAGGCCACCCTTCCTCTTTATTTGGTGACAACTTGCGCAATGGTTCTGAAATACTAGAGCTCCTTTTTTGGAATCAAGCCTGCCCTTATTCTTGGTGGTCTCGTATTGCAAAATTCGCTCTTTTATTATTTTGTCCACTCGGTCGCGATTCGGAGCTTCCGTAACAATGGGCGAAACGGACTTAGGTAGCCATGGATTAAGTTGATCACGCAAGCTTACCGGGGCATGTAATTTCAAAAGCACGGCCAACTTGGCAAGCTGTGTGTCGAGATCATTGTTGTCGGAGAATGTCTCGATACTAATACCTTCTACTCCGCTGATCCGAGTTATCCCCAGCCAAGCAAAGGCCTCACCGGCGTCGCCATCTGTAACCTTGAGGCGCATTTTTTTACCAGCTACCGTTTTCCATACGACCTTTTGGGCTATGTCATCTCGCGGTGGATAAACCCGCTGAACTTCCTGACCTTCCGAGTTCACCAGAGAGACATGGCTCTTGAGATGAGGATCCTGATCCGGAAATCCACGATGTCCCATAATCCAAAACGAAAGTGCATTTCCAGTGACAAATTCTTTCGACATTAAAATACCAGTTCGCTCCTCTGCTCCCGCAAGACCCGCAGGAAGACTTGAGATCACACCAACCTCCTGCCCATCCTGACATTTCCGTTTCTGTGCGACCCAGGGAGAAGGACTATCAGGGCGAGAGGGATGAGGGAGATTAGTCCAAGAAGTCACAGATTTTTTTTGGCGGTCCTTTAGAAGCCTTACCGCAAGCGCTTGCGCCCAATGAATCATGCCTGGGTGAGGATCCAACTTTCCCCGCTCGTCAAGTCCAGCCTGCAAGGCATCGAGCTCCACAAGCTGAGTCTTCGGAGAACTCGCACCCTCAAGTTCCCCGATCAAGATGGAGAGAGTTTCATCGTCCGCAAATCGGGCAATGTGACTGAGGTGATTTCTTTTTGAAGATGACTTTGCAAGCAAAGAAGCCGCCTCCGAGGTGCCTACAGCTGGAGCAAAAGCCAGCAAAGCCTCCACGTGGGAGGTTCGAGCAAGTAAGCTCTTTGGGAACTCCACCAGGTGATTTCGGATCGCCATGCGAATAACATGGCGGAGGTGCGTGTCATTTTTCTGAGTGATCGCAAGGGCATCGAGCAAAGGATCAAGAGCCTCTTTCTTCGGTTGAAGCTGAAGGGTATGGGCCGCCTTCCTCCGCTCGAAAGGATCTTGATTAGCAAGTCCTGCGATGGGATCTCCAAACTCCTTGGAATCAGGCGGCGGTGATTTCAAAGTGATGTTTCCGGTCCGGGTGATTTTCCAGATCCTTCCCCGCTCTCGATCCCGCCCGGGGTGCGTCAAAGGCACTTCGTAGTGTCCAATAATTCGATTATAAAAGTCGGCGACATATAGTGATCCACCGTCTCCCTTGCAAAGATCAACGGGTCGAAACCACAGATCGTCACTCGTTACAAAATCCCGCTGTTCAACCGCTACCGGAGTGGTTCCCCTAAACTCCACGCGATCATGATTTATACGTGAAGTCACGGGATTTCCAATCAAGAGATGGTCATGCACCCCCGCTCCCCACCAATTCTTATCAAGATAAACGATGCCACAAATCCCTGTAGATCCGTGAGTGTGTTCGATCATGGTTGGCGCGAATCCCAAACCATCGTGGGGTTTTCCAAAACTAGGATATACTCCGCCCTGTAGAAGTTGATAAACCGGCGCACTGTGACAATCAGCACTGTAAAGATTTTCACGACCATCAAAGCTCAGCCCGAAAGGATTGACCTGCCCACGGGTATAGACCTCTACGCTGGAACCATCAGGGCGAAAGCGAAAGACGTTACCAGAATGAAGCTCAATCTTCGTCCCATCCTTTGCCGTCAATGTGCTGGAGTTATTAAATCCATGGGTTGCATAGACCCAGCCATCGCCCGGACCCATCCGAAAACTAGAACACATCCCATGAGTATCTTTCTCGTATCCCAGCGGACCAAATAGAACCTCCCGAAGATCCGCCTTTCCGTCGCCCGTGGTATCGGCAAAATACCAGATATTTGGAATACTCCATGCGATACATCCATCTTGGTGCTCCGGTTTATGCCAAGGCAGCACTCCGGTGGGAATGTTGAGACCGTCGGCAAAATCAACCACCTTGTCAGCCCGGCAATCGCCGTCGGTGTCCTCCAAGATCTTAATGGCATCCCGGCTGTCACGGACCTTCGAGCCCTGCGAATCAAGCCAACGATCCTTAGCCGCCGCGTAAGGATACTCGACTGTCGAAGAAACCCACACGCGCCCGCGTGAATCGTAGGCTAGGTTTATCGGCTTGTTGATCTGCGGCTCCGCTGCAAAGAGCTGGATCTCGAATCCCTCCGGAACATGCAGGGCAACAAGTTCTTCTTCAGGAGAAAGAGGGCCTGAGAGACGAACCAAGGACTCATCCGCCTGAGCATGCAAACCGATAATGATGGATATTATGATCAGATTTTTCATCTAAATAAATTTTATGTACGTCCTGAAAATTTTAAAAGTAACCTTTAATCCTACCGTTAAATCCGTGCGAAAGCTATCTTTAGATCCTAGCAAATGTAACCGTAAACTCAAAAAAGATCACGATGATCTATGGATTTTTTGAGACTCCACTCTTATCAAGAGAAAGCTTCAAGCTCCCTCCCCGACATCTAAAGACCACCCACCCCATCGGGGGAAGATCTTGCGGACGCTCTATCTAATTGGGTGAGAGATTTTCTGTGACTGAATTGTGCCTCTCTCTACTATGGGGCCTACTTGGGGAGTATTTTTAACTCACTGGCTTATAGGCCTGTTAGCTATGCCGTGCGGCCTAAATAAAGAAACCTACCAAGGGGTTCCCCCACCATTAACATGAAGTGTTTGCCCAGTGATGAATGAAGATTCCTCTAGAGCAAAAAATCTCACCGCATTGGCCACATCGACTGGTGTGCCCCAGCGTCCAGCAGGGATTTGAGAAAGGTAGTTATCTTTCATTTCTTGCGGGTCGTTTTCGTGGCGTTCGACAGGAATCCACCCGGGAGCGACCATATTGACCGTGATACCGAATCCCGCGAGTTCTTTAGCCATGCTTCGTGACCATCCAATCTGCCCTCCTTTGGCAGCGACATAAGCTGAGAAGTTGGGGACAGAATGAGCATAAACTTCAGAGGTAATATTAATAAAGCGGCCCCATCCTTTTTCCTTCATGCTTGGGAGTGCAGCCTGGGCTAAGAGAAGTGGACTAATGACGAAGAAGTCCAACATCGAGCGGTAGAACTCTTCGTCGTATTCTTCGATCGGTTTCTGTGGTTGGTCTGGCGTGGCATTGGGAACAATGATGTCAACCGCGCCGAGCTCGTTTCCAGCCTGTTCGAAAAGCCGTTTGACCTCTGACTCCTTTGAAACATCCGCCTTAATCGCAACAGCCCTGCCTCCTTTGGCTATGATTTGCTCAGCGACCGCTTCTCCTCGGGAGATATTATTGAAGGCATTGATAACAACGCTGGCACCAGCATCGGCGAGTCCTTTTGCGACTTCGGATCCAAGGCCCTTGCTGCTTCCGGTAACGAGGGCAACATGGCCTTTAAGTGAATGACTGCTCATGAAATTTTATTTGATTAATGTTTTTTGAATAGCGCCCCATCTTGGGAACACCTCCAAATCTTAGGTCATAGCTGACTTGTTCCAATGAAAGAGTTAGGGACGGGCGCAAATTAACAACTCCCTTTTCATCCCCTCTGCTCCTCTCCAAATGCGACTTCAAAGCCAAACCACTCCTAGCAACACAAAGCCAGCCTCTAGCATGCATGAAGAACTAGGCGGTGGTCTCTTCACTATAAATTCTCTCCCCGCTATCATAAGATCACCCACCCCACCGGGAGAAGACTTTGCGGACGCCCCTATAGATTGCGGTGGAGATTCTTTTAGTTCCCTACTATGGGCGCAATTTTGGTTGGTATGTTATTCGCTTCCAAGAGGGTGGATGGTTATGTTACCCTTCCTCCTATTTTAGAAGGGACCTTTCAACCCTTTCCCGCCAAAATCAAATTCCTAGCAACATAGCAATAAAATGAAACGTATACTAATAACAGCGATCGCTGCTGTCCTATTGTTGGGGTGCGCCTCAACTAGAAGTCTCGATTTTTCTACCATTTCTATTGGCATGAATAAACGGGAGGTCATTGCTTTAAGTGGTGAGCCATTCAGGGTCGCGGCCATGGACGGGTTGGAATACTTTATTTACAGAAGGTTTGATAATGAGCTCTTTAAACCTAATGGGTTTAGTGTTTATGAAGCCTTTATCCGATTCGCAGATGGTAAGGTAGATGCCTATGGTAGGTTAGATGATTTCGATAGCACTAGGCATAAAGAGCTATTGATCAAAACAGCTGAAGCGGAATAAAACCATCCTACTCACAATTGTGTTTTTAGCGAGGTGCGAAGCAGCTACCTTTCTAATTCTTTAAGCACTCACGGTTAGTCACGCGCGGGGCAGAATTGGCAGTTACCTTTAATTCTTCGGAAAAAAATTTAGGTTTAACTATGACAATCACCCCCCTTTCTTCCTTCTACGATCTCCTCGACGGCGATCCCAAGTGCCCCACCCCAAAAGAAAATTCCTAGCAGTAATGAACTTTATTTTCGCCTCCATATTATTCTTCCTACTTTCTGGCGCGATACTTGCCGAAAACTGGAAACTCCAACCTCTGAAGTATAATAATCCGGGTCTCATCGTCGATCTCGGCGTCGGACTTTGGGCCTGGCCCCTACCAATGGACTACGATGGAGATGGCGACTTAGATTTGGTCGTCTCATGCCCAGATAAGCCCAGCAACGGTCTCTATTTTTTTGAAAACCCTACGCAAGACCCTTCAGTCAAAATGCCGGTTTTCAAACCAGGCGTCCACATCGCAAAAACCGGTCACAATATTCAGATCAGCTACGTTAAAGGTGAAGCACGTATCCTGCGCGAGAACCTAGAATATGTCGACTTTCGCACCAACCAATTCAGCCGGCTCGACAAGATCTATCCCACTTCCAAAATTCACCAAGGCAAAGGCCGCACCCGCGCGAACATGTGGCGTTATGTCGATTGGGAGCAGGATGGTGATCAGGACATCATCGTAGGAGTCGGCGACTGGTCGGACTACGAATGGGATCACGCCTATGACGCGCAAGGCCGCTGGCAGAATGGCCCACTTCACGGTTGGGTCTACCTGATCAAGAACGAGGGCGGCGAATACGCAAAGAATCCCGTGAAAGTCGAGGCTGGTGGCGCACCAATTGACGTCTATGGCTGGCCAAGCCCGAACTTCGCGGACTTTGATGGAGACGGCGACCTTGACTTGCTATGCGGAGAGTTCCTCGATCGCTTCACCTATTTTCAAAATATAGGCTCCGCTACCAACCCGGAATACGGTTCTGGCTCAAAACTAGTGGGCGCAGATGGACAGACTCTTGCCATGCACTTGCAAATGATCACGCCCACTGCTCTCGACTGGGACAAAGACGGCGACTTTGATCTTATTGTCGGTGACGAAGACGGACGCGTCGCCTTGGTGGAAAATGTTTCTCCAGAAGGAGCGAGTCTTCCAGTCTTCAAGCAACCGGTTTACTTTCAACAAGAAGCAGACGAATTGAAGTTCGGCGCACTCGCCACACCGTTTGCCCACGACTGGGATAAAGACGGTGACGAAGATATTCTTTGCGGAAATACCGCCGGCAATATTGCTCTCTTTACTAACCTTGATGGCAAAGGCACGAAATGGTCGGCTCCGGAATTACTAAAAGCTGACAATAAGGTGTTTCGGATTATGGCGGGGGAAAATGGTTCAGTCCAGGGGCCTGCCGAAGCAAAGTGGGGCTACACCACTCTATCGGTTGCAGACTGGAATGATGACGGTCACGACGATATCCTAGTCAACTCCATCTGGCCCAAGCTTCAGTTGCTACGCAACACTGGAAGCGGCCTTACTCAAGAGCCTCTTTCCTTTTGGTCAAAAGAGGCACCACCCGCCTTCTACTGGTGGCAAAACCTTGCTGAAAACCTGCAGACTCAATGGCGAACGACCCCACTCGCAACGGATTTTGATGCGGACGGAAAGCTTGACCTCGTCATACTCGACCAAGAGGGATTCCTCACCTGCCAGAGCCGGAACCGAAAGGAAACCCGCCTCTTTCTTGATGAAGATCTTCAACCGGTGAGACTCAACGCCATCACAGCAGGAGGCTCAGGCCGGGTAAAACTCGCGGTGGTCGACTGGGACAGAGACGGGCGGCTCGACATCCTGACGAATTCCCAAAATACGACTTGGTGGAGAAATTGCGAGGATGCCGGAGACGGGAAGGTCATACTTAAAAAGATCGGTAATCTCGCAAAACGAAATGTGTCCGGCCATACCAGCAGCCCGACGGTTTGCGACTTTGATAGGAACGGGAAACCAGACCTAATCGTCGGATCGGAGAACGGGCGACTTTATTTTATTAAGCATGAAGACTGCGTGTCTTATCCACCCTCAACACTGAAACCTCGCAAGCCAAAAGAAGTCACTCCCCCACGTTTCTCAGGGCTAATCAGCGAAGAATTTATCTTCCAAAATGCCCCCCACAAGGAATGCCATGCCTCAACACTCGCACAAACCTCGCGGGGTCTAGTTGCCGCTTGGTTCGGAGGCACTAAAGAAAAAAACCCGGATGTCGGTATCTGGTCGAGTTACCATGACGGGAAGCGCTGGTCGTCTTCCCGCCAATGGGCTGACGGCTTGCAGCACAAGAACCTTCGCTACCCCTGCTGGAATCCTGTCCTTTACCAACCAGAAGGGAATAAACCGCTCATGCTCTTTTTCAAGGTCGGCCCCAACCCACAAGAATGGTGGGGTGAACTGATACTGAGCTACGACCGCGGCCGCTCTTTCCAATCCGCGCAACGCCTTCCCGAAGGGATTGATGGGCCAGTTCGATCAAAACCAATACGTCTAAAAGATGGCGCTCTACTCTGCCCCTCATCTACAGAGCACGGTGATGATTGGCGTTTTCATTTTGAGAAACTGAACGACGGTAAATGGTCCCGCGTTGAGCCAAAACAGCAGCTCTTTCAGGTCATTCAACCAACCCTACTTAACCACCCCGACCAAAGGATCCAGGCTCTTTATCGCTCTAAACATGGGGCCATCATCACGAACGAATCAAAGGATGGCGGGGAAAGCTGGAGCACCCTTAAAAAGCTCGGTCTTCCCAACAACAACTCAGGCATCGAGGCTCTAACTCTAGCTGATGGCCGACATCTCCTCCTCTACAATCACCTCGGCGGGCAAGGCAATAATGGTTGGGGTAAACGGTATGCTATCCATCTAGCAATCAGTGATGACGGAATCATGTGGAAAGCTCTGGCAGTGATCGAAAAAGCGAAAGAAGGAGAATTTTCCTATCCGGCGATGATTCAAGCTAAGGATGGGCTTGTCCACATGACTTACACCTGGAACCGCAAGCGGGTAAAGCACGTGGTCATTGACCCCAAAATTCTAAAGCCTGGCGTAACCCTTAACGAGGAGGCGTGGCCGGAATGAAGACAGCCGACATCATCGTCCTCACTACCTATCTCGCCAGCGTCTTAGGGGTTGGCTTCTGTTTCGCTTGCCGCAGTAAAACTTCTGAGGGGTTTATGAAAGCAGGAGGGCGCTTACCCGGATGGGTCATCGGGCTCAGCCTCTTCGGAACCTATCTTTCTTCAAATACATTCATCGGCGTACCCGGCAAAGCCTATGCCGGAAACTGGAACGCCTTCGTGTTTTCACTCTCAATTCCGATCGCGGTTTTCATCGCTACAAAATGGTTCGTGAAATTCTACCGCAAAACCGGCGAAATTTCGGCCTACGAGCACCTCGAAAAACGCTTTGGCGTCTGGGCTAGGATCTATGCCGTAATCTGCTATCTCCTGACCCAAATCGCGCGCACCGCAACCATCATGCTTGGAGTAGCTATCGGCTTACAGCAAATCACCGGCTGGGATCTCACCAGCATCATCCTTGTTTCCGGAATACTAGTCACCGGCTATACCCTGATAGGAGGAATCG
>Ga0228615_1001007_pt1 | contig 14722 bp, 8 predicted proteins | sample 16DmetaG_FD_190530 | JGI IMG/M metagenome (GOLD analysis project Ga0228615, IMG submission 190530) | Seawater microbial communities from Monterey Bay, California, United States - 16D | ecosystem: Environmental > Aquatic > Marine > Coastal | place: USA: California | collected 2016-10-17
TGGCTTTGTGTTTCCTCTTTCAAAACCACAACTTTTTCAAAGCAGCCTGGATAAGTTCGCCTCTTCTCGAACCGATGCTTCAAGCCAAACCATGGATGAAAATCGCCCTCCCTTTAGCCGCACAGCTTTTCCCTTCGGCAACTATCAGCACCGGAGTCAGTAGTTCAGACTGTAGCCGTAAGATTGACAGAGGCGAAACCGAGAAAGACCTAGCTCTTTTCCATAGTCGCATTTCAATCGGATGGGGTCGGGATCTTCGTGACGCCGCCAAAGAAGTTCGCGAACAATTTAGCAACCTGGCCTTCGAAAATCCTATTCTATTTACACAAGGAGATTCTGATCCTATTTGCCCCATTAAAATTTTAGAGGATAAATTAAAGATTTTCTCTTCGACTCAAATCTCATTTAAGAAAATCAAAGGAGCTCTTCACGAGCCCTTTTGTGGTTCGACACGTGAGGATTTCCTGATGCACCTCAATCGCTGGATCGACCATAAGCTAGGGTAGCCTTATCAGAATTGCACGATCTCGAAACTCTCTGGTATTTCGAAAACCTTCCAACATTCGAAGGAATGCTTACTTGCCTCCATCAATAGAAAATTTCTACTAAGCCACACCGTGAATCATTTGGTCTCTCAGCCCTTGAAGCTTCTCAATTTGGGGTCCTTGCCGTGATCTCAAAACAATCAGGAGCTACTGAAATCCTAACCGAAGCCGAAACCATAGATGCCTTCGACACCGAATAAATGATACGTGGGATTCTAAAGAAACTAGATGTGGGTATTTTGATTAAACCGCTGCCCATTAGTGACTGGGAAGATTTTGCATCTGATGTGGTATCCCTCTACGAATTTCTTTTGAATCGCACTACTTGATCAAACTCGTGCCAGTCATCTCTTCCGGTTGTTCAAGGCCCATCATATCAAGCAAGGTCGGAGCAACATCAGCAAGAATACCATCTTTAACCTTCTGACCTTTAGTATCCTTAGTAACATACCACAGATGTACCAGATTCGTAGTATGGGCAGTGTGAGGAGAGCCATCAGCATTACGCATGAACTCGCAATTCCCATGGTCAGCCGTGATGAGAAGTTTGCCTCCCAACTTTAAAGTCTCTTCGGTGATCGCCCGAACGGCCGCATCAATCCGCGTTACCGCAATCTTTGCAGCCTCAACCACCCCAGTGTGACCAACCATGTCTGGATTGGCGAAATTGATAATCACAAGATCGTAATCTTTCAGGTGTCCAAGGACAAATTCCTCAACCTCTTCCGAGCTCATTTCAGGCTTCAAATCATAGGTCGCGACATCCTTCGGAGAAGGAATGACCTTACGATCTTCGTTTGGATAAGGGGTTTCCTCTCCTCCATTAAAAAAGTAGGAGACGTGAGGGTATTTCTCAGTTTCAGCGATTCGAAGCTGCTTCTGACCTGCCTTTGCAACCGCTTCGCCAAGCGTCATTTTTATTTTCTCTGGAGGAAAGATAGCGGGACAATCGTAAGTTTCGTCATATTCCGTAAGCGTGAAATAATCAACTTTGGGAATCACACCTGTGTCGAAACCATCGAATTCGTCACCGCGGAGAAACACTTCTGAGAGTTGACGAGCACGGTCCGCACGGAAGTTAAAAAAGATTACTACATCACCATCATTAACCCGTTGGGCTTCGTGATCGAAGAAGACCATGGGAGAAATAAACTCATCAGTCTTATCCTTGCCGTATTGCTCGGCAATTGCTTCGCTTGCGAGAACTTCAGTCTCAGCCCCCTGTCCATGAACAATAGCGTCCCATGCCAACTTAGTTCGCTCCCAACGCTTATCACGATCCATCGCGTAATAACGACCAATTACCGTCCCAATTCGCGCATCAAACTTAGCTAGCTCATCCTCAACGTAGTTGAGATATCCTTTCCCACCCGTCGGGGAAGTATCACGCCCATCAGTAATGGCATGGACCATAATCTCTCCACAGCCAGACTCATGGGCAGCTTTGGCCAAAGCAATAAGCTGATTCTGATGACTATGGACTCCACCATCAGAAACGAGACCAATGAAATGAAGACGTCGCCCCTTTGCCTTTTCAAAAGCCTGTTTGAGAATCGCATTGTCCTTTAATGTGTCCTCGGAAATCGTCTTGTTTATCCTCGTAAGATCTTGATACACAATGCGCCCGGCTCCAAGATTGAGGTGACCCACCTCAGAATTTCCCATCTGACCATCCGGCAGCCCTACGTCCATACCAGAAGCAGAAACGCAACCTTTGGGGTAAAGATCCTCCATTTCATCGTGAAAGGGAGTTTCTGCCAATTCGACAGCGTTACCATCTTGTTCAGCGGTTTCTTTTCCACCAGGGTTAAGCCCCCAGCCGTCACGGATAATAAGAACGACAGGTTTGTGAGTCATTACGCCCCCGTGTTACGGTCTTACCGTCAATCCTTAAAGAGAAAACGGGGAAAACTCAGGTCCAGTCTAGAAGCAAGCGTTTTGGCCGGCCCTGCGGCATTTGCACCATAGCCAGACCTTGACGACAAGTAATTAATGGCTGCCCCTCCCCTTCTCGAACCACGGTGAAATTACACCAAAATCTAACTTTACCGATCTCGCTCACATGACCGTGGATTTTAAGGATATCGCCAAGTTTAGCAGGGTGCTTGTAATCGATCTCAGTCCGAAACACCACGGGAAATAACTGAGTTTCGGCCATCCGTTGCAAATCCATACCCATGAGGCCTGCCAGTTTAGTCCGACAGATTTCGATCATACGGAGATACGCAATATTATGGACTACACCGCCACAATCTGTGTCGAAGAACATGACTTCCTCCTCGGTCGTTAACTTTAAGTCTTCAAGCTTCATCGTTCACTCAGCAGGTTATTTTCTTCATGTGGCAGGATTCGGCTCACCTAAACGGTTTGATCTACCGCCCTTACCCGCTGTCCAAACCAATAATCAACTTCATCCTTTCCAACAAGCCTCTAAAAACACCCTATGATAATTAGTTTAACTTCTCGTTAGAACCCACGGTGACCCTTTAATATTGCAAGCTGTGTGATAAATAATCCAAGACCTTGAATGGAATAGAAGACAAGATCGCTATCTAATCTCCTAACTCAGATATCGACCTCCTCTCCAAAATAAAACTAATCTTATCTCACTGATCCTTCCTCCATCTTAAGGAATCTCATCTTTAATCAATAATTTGGGAATTTCTAATTATGAATTTCTCATTATTCTCTTTTCGTGACCGAATCTCCTCCACGTGCTTGGGCCGAAATTGATCGCTCTGCTCTGCATCATAATCTTCAGCTTGCTCGCCGCCATTCCGGCAAGGATGTTATGGCTGTAATCAAAGGAGGAGCCTACGGCCACGGCCTTATTGAGATTGCTAAAGAACTAGACAAGCAAAACCTTCCCTTTTTGGGTGTTGCTAATACCGGAGAAGCTCGATGCCTTTCCAAAGAGGGAATCAAGACCCGACCGTATATACTTGGAGCGACGCTTCCGGCCGAACGTGAAGAGATCGCTGCCAGTGGCTGGACTCCTTGCCTTTGCTCTTTCAAAGAAATAGAGCACTTCAACCAACTCGGAAAAGACTCACCGATCGAAGCTCATCTAGCACTCGACACTGGAATGGGGCGTGGAGGATTTTTACCTGATCAACTTGGTGAGGCTTTACAAAAACTAAGGCAAACTTCGGGAATAAAACTTACCGGAGTGGGCTCACACCTTCCTGTTGCAGATGAAGATCCGGTGTTTACCCACAAGCAATTTGAACTCTTCGACTCAATGGTTGAGAGCATACCAGGACGTGATGAAAAATTCCACGTCCACCTCAGTAATTCGGCTGGCCTTCTCGATTACCATAGTCGCACCACAAATCTCGTTCGCCCCGGCCTCCTTATTTACGGGATCTCTCCCCTTCCAGCTCATCAGGAATTCTTAAAACCGGTCATGACCTTCAAATCTAGAGTCTCGATCATCAATCATCTCCCAAAAGGACATGGCGTTTCCTATGGTCGGACCATCCTTGAACGCGACACCAAAACTGCTGTCGTGGGGCTTGGTTATGGCGACGGCTATCCTAGGTCACTATCAGGAAAGGGAGCTAGCGTTGTCCTCAACAATTCGGCCTGCCCTCTTCTCGGTCGGGTCACCATGGATCAAATCATAGTTGACGTCACCGAACTCGACACATGTCAGCCCGGCGATGAAGTCGAGCTCTTCGGCCCCAATCTCCTCGTTTCAGATCTAGCGAAAAAAGCAGACACAATCCCGTGGGAAATCCTTACTCAAATCACACCGAGAGTGACCCGGATCTACCGTTGAAGCACCACTCGTTTTTCGTCATCGAGATATGATTGAATCGAAACTTCATCCACTGAAAAATCCATGATGACGGCTCCAGTTTCTCGTTGATTAAAAAACTGATAGCCCTCCTCGCTTAAATGCTCAACCCAACTCTCCCTGGGTATTTCATATCGAGGATAGCTGGCCCCGCTTGAAATAATCACCTTAGCCCCAGTCGCCTCAAAAAACTGATGTTGTCCAGAGAAACCCCATTCGTGGTGTCCCATCAAAACAATATCAGCACTCAAGTCGATGCCCTTAGCGATTAAATCAAGTTCAGCCACCATTCCTAGATCACCAGTCACGAGAATTTTCCAGCCCTTCCAATGAACTTTTATCACCATATTTCTATTATCGGCAATATTGCGAATCCCCTTCTGCCCCGCATTTAAAATCTCGACCCAAACTTCTTCCGCTAATTCAATCCGCTCTCCAGATTTTCCCAAACGTACGTCACAATCAGAGCCTTTTACCTGCGAGAAAAACTCACGATACTTGGGACTGAGGGCGTTATCTACTGGAAAAACAACCTGTGTTAAAAATCTCTCATCTAGCATTTGCGGGAGAGCTCCCACGTGATCACCATCAGGATGAGTCAGGAAAGCGACGGAAGGCTCTACTTCCCAATGGCCTAGAATAGAACGCAATTCACGCGTAAAAAAATTTTCACTCCCCACATCAATCATCGCACCATCTTGAACATCAAGAAATGACGCTGCACCTCCGTCATAAGTATCAAACACCACCCAATCACCTGGAGTTAGACGCCTTGATCGCCAGTGACCAAGCGGCACCTTTGAGAACCCCTTAGCGACATAGAACGCACTTGTGGCGACCCCCTCATTGATTCGATTGACCACGATCCCCAAGCGATCCTCGAGAGTGCCCAAGATTGCTGAGAAAAAAGCGAGAGCTAAAATCACCATGGTTACAGGAATCAATAGCAAGCTTGTTAAAATGGCAATCGGAGTGACAACTCCGAAATGCCAAATCATGATGGGCATTGATCCCAACCAAGCCGCCAACGAACTAGCTCCAAGATGGGCAAAATAGGTTCGAACTTTGAGAATTTTCCGCTGACCGTCGCTCAAAAGGCGCGAAGGAAAAAACGGGTCCAACTCCGCAATTCTCCCTGTCAACTTTAGTGCGACTCCTACCCCCACTGCAATCGCAAGCAACACCCCATACGAAAGCTGAAATCCCACATCAAAAACTTGGGAGGGCCTCCACAAAACAACTAACAAAAAACTGAGAGCGAGCGCGTTAAAAACGGATGGCCTTCGCCGAAAGAAAAAGGCTCCTAAAAAACAGACTGCCATCAAAGTGGCCCGAACTGCCGGAGGCCTCAGTCCCGTAACAAGGGCATAAATCAGCATGGTCAAAATCACAAAAAAGACACCCACTCTGCGAGGAATCGGCAGATGCATCAGAACCATCCAAAAGACAGCCCCCACTAGGGTGACGTGAAGCCCACTCACCGCAAAAACATGCATGGCTCCACTCTGACGAAAGGCCCTACTAATTTCGGAATCACGGGGAGGTTTTTCACCCAGGACCATTGCCGTAATCACATCACGTCCAGAACTTCCGACCGGTAATCCACGAGTGATTAAGATCGACAATTCTTCACGAAGATTTTCGGCCCACCGATAAGGAGCTGAGGCCCAATTTACGGACACTAATTCACTTTCCTTAACCCAAAGACCGCCAAAGATCCCCTCCCGTTCCCAAAACTCCATCTGTGAAAAAAGGCCTGGATTACGTTCACGGGGTGGAACAAAAAACCTCCCCTTGATTCGCCTGATTTCACCCGGTTGGAAATCTTCCGCTTCAAAGATTACAACTCGACGTTTCACTCCTCCTTCGTCCATTACACCAAACCGCTTTGTTTGAGTTGGACTGGTTTTTCTTCCCACCGCAAGAACACCTTCAACGAATTCACTGGAAGATGAGGCAAGACTTTCTTTGACAGGAAATTCTAACACCTCAGATCTCCACGCCACCGCCACCGTCAGCACGACAATCCCAACCCACCAAGCAACAGCCATGCGAGCCAAAGCCAAAGCAAGCGCCATGAAAAACACAGCACATACAGGAGACTTACCAAAGGTCGCCCCTGCCAAACACGCTAAAGCTAGCGGAACAAGAGGTGCAACTGCCAGTAAATGTCTCCATTTTTTGTGCACCCATTCCACAATTTACCCTTCTTCCAATTCGCGTAACCTATGAGCCGCGTTACCCGCATGTCGAGTCCCTTGCAACTCCCTAATCACACGCTTCATCACCGCAATCACCTGATCTTTATCAGCAAGATCTTCCTCAGAAATTTCAGCAATTCGGAACATCAAAAAAGCAGCGTCATCCTCCGGCCACTCATATTCATCTAGACCCTGCTCAAGCGTGCTTATTGCCCCGGCAGGACTATTCAGGTGATCCCGCTGAATTTTCGCAATCTCTACCAAAGAGTGTCGGCTCTCAGGATTTTCAAGCAAGTATCTACGATACACCGCAATAGCATCGGCATACTCTCCTTCCGCAACCGCCGCACGCGCTTCATCTAGGGGGTCATCATCCACCTCGGCCGTCGAACCCATCATTTCCTCGCTTACCTTATCAACCAAAACCGGCAAAACATACAAGATCGTCAGAACCCCCCCGTAAATCACCGTCACCAAAAGTGGAATACCTACCTTCAACATTCCCTCAACAGCATCCTGTCGATTCTCACCAAACTTCACCTCGGACCAAGGATCAGATTGACCATTTTCATAAGCCTCTTTTTTTGCTTCTCTCAAACTATTCTCATCACGCTTGAGACCCGCCCACGCGATGAACGTGTAGATAATTAATACACTAAGAACTCCACAATGAATTTTCCCCAATTTCGACATCCTATCGGACACTTTACCCGATCTTGGTCTGTTATGCAATGGAACTAATCATTTCAAAAACCCGCAGGATCGGATCCACCAAAGCTTAAAAATTTGAATCTTTCTCGCTAAATGATTAATCAACTGGCCTTAGACGATAGAAAACCTTTCGGTTTTCAGCGTTTGGCGCGATGAAGTCATCAACAGAAGTAGACGTAGTCTCGCCCTGAAGAATTAACTCGCTATCACTAATTTCCAACCAACTATCCGGAGTGAGATCAAAGGAATATTCAAAAAAGTAGTCGCCTGGAACTCCAGCCCAATCGACCTCAACATTTCCATTTTCGAGCTGACGAATTGCTGTGATCTTTAGTTCCTGTCCACTTCCTGGAGTGATTAGAGACAAAATTTCAGCTTCACTCAAAGCACGATCATAGATTCTGATATCATCCATCTTTCCTGCCACGGCCCGGCCCTGAAAGACACGAGCATTTCCGATTCTCACTCCATTGCTAGCATTGGTATTCACAGTTGTCCCACCCGAAGCGGTCAAAGCTTCTAAATTTCCATCAACATAAAACAACGCATCTCCAATCGTAGTTCCAAGAATAGGGTCAAACACGACTGCGCAGTGGTGCCATTCTCCAGTTACGATGGGAGTAGTAGCATTGGAGCCAGAACCAGCGACTTCTGTTCTAAGCTGATTTACTCCTGCTGTATTAATACGAGTATCAAACCTAGCACCAGTTGCGCCAGTGCCCCAAGAAACCAAAGTTGCATTCAGATTTGGCTGGACCAAATCTCCTTTGAACCAAAAAGCAAGAGTGCGAGCTGAATCTCCTCCAACACCATCGTAACCACTCACATCAATCCAACTCCCAGCACCATCGAACGCAATCGATGCCGTGGATCCTCCGGGCACCGGAGCGGGATCATTGACATCAAAAGATGGAGTTCCAACGAAGAGACCGTCAAAAAGAGAGCCCCCTTCACCAATTAGAACTGAGCCATTTTTTTCTCCCACGGCCTCTCCCACCCTCCAATGGGCCACTGGAAGAGAAACATCCGCCAAGGCAATCGTGACAGATTTGGTAACCGCACCTTGGGAATTAGTTGCAGTAAGAGTAAACATCATTTCCTCATTTACGGGAACAATGACACTTCCCGAAACAGGATCTACCGTGCCAATTCCATTATCGATCGTAACATTCGAACCATTAGTAACATCCCAGAAGAGGGTGATGTTTGATCCCGGACTCGCTTCAGCAACACTTGAGACAAACGAATTAATTACGGCCGATTCATCGACCGCTATTGCGATCTCAAGCGACTCACTGCCAAGAGAGCCGACTCCGGTCAAGGTGTATGTAGTTGTCACTGTAGGCGAAACCATTATTGAACCTTCACCATCAATTGTTTGCGCCAGTATATCGATAGGTCCGGTTCCGTCATCAAGCGTCAAAGAGCTTAGTTCCGGAGAAACCAACCAGTTAAGCTGGGCACTCTCCCCTGAATCAAGATAGGTCACACTAGATCCAAAAGATTCTACCGTAATTGAATCGGAGAGAAATCCCTTGTAGTGTTCCCCAATCTTTGAATCGGAAGAATCACCGTCACCATCCGGATCATCAAGACGACTCCCGTAAATTGCAACATCATCAACGACTCCGTTGAAAAACTGTGTCGTCAGAACCTTATTGGCACCAATAACCCAACTTCCATTAGCGGCCTCGGGAATTGCATTCCCAGTCCCGGCCTCCGCACCATTGATGAAGAAACGAAAAGTGGGTTCCACTCCCTCTACAACTGCACTTTGATCGAAAGTCAAAATGACATGATCGAAAGATTCTCCTAGATTTATAACACCTGAATTAGTCGTCGTTCCACCCGAAAAAGTCGTGATAAACCCAGCCCCATTGACGACCAAATTGCTTCGCCCAGGCCCGAGGTTGCCGTCTTGATTAGCAATCACCACGCCCTCTGGGGCGCCAGCTGTTCTTTTAATAATCGCCTCGATCGTAAAATCCCCAACCGATGTGTCCAAATTCAACGGTGAAACCAAATATCCATCACCATTAAAAGTCACTGCCGAGCCAACCGCTCCATCCGAACCAAGAACCGTAGTCCCAGCCGGAGAACTGTTATCGATATCCAAGCCGTTACCGCTGGAATCAACGAGGATCGTCGCTCCAGGCGCTTCCTCGAAGCGATAGTAAGCCAGTGGATCTGAAGCAAGAACAGTGGCCGGATAATCAGCCAGAGCCGTGGGACCGATTAATAGAGCAGTCAGAGTTGCAAGTTTTATGGGTGTGCTTTGCATTTTTGTTTTTGTGTTTTAGGGATTACGGGTGACCCGAACTCGGAGGAACTGTTGGGATCCCAGCGAAAGAGAAATTGGGCTACTATAAGTGACTGTCTCACGACCATTCATGTGTTTTTCAGAATCCGTAAGAGTCGCCAAAGACGACCAATCCTGCAGATCAGTGGAGACCTGCACTGACAGATTTAAATCGGGAGTTTTTATCAGCTTGTCAAATTGAAGTGAAATAACTCCTTCCTTTACCACGACGTTGGCGAATGATCCAGACAAGAGAATCTCTGGGTCGATCCCCAAAGCGTAGTGCATGAGATTACTGAACCCATCCCCATTGGCATCCGCCATGGGACCGCTGACGAACGGATCTTCAAGCTCACTCTTTGTAAAAAACGATTGAATCCAAGACTCATAATCATTGCTGTATGGAACAGGATTATCAACCCCTGGCGACCCTCCCACTTCGCTACTGGTTGCCCAGCTCAAGCGATCGTCCCAATCAGACCAATCGCCCGCCTTATCTCGAAGAGCCAAACTATACCCGGAATTCCCCGCCGCTGTAAACCATTCCTCTGCATAGTCGAAGGAGAGTATATTTTCTCCAGTGGCATCACGTAAGGTGATCTGCTCGCCTCCATTGTTCAGAGCCCCGGAAAAAATTCCCACAATCTTGAGTTCAGGAAAATGAGAGGAGTTAGAAACCACCAATCCAAATTCCCCCGGAGCAAGTGAGCCCGTGAGCTCCGCTTCCACTCCGTCCGTAAAACGAATCCCGGACAAATCCAGTGAATCGGGACCAATATTGGTCAACTCAATGAATTCAAAATCCTTTCCTTCCAGAGGAGCAAAATGGATTTCAGTGATCCTGAGATACTTTTGAGCATCGCTTTCTTCCGAGGTCGTAAGTCGTTGATCAACAACAATCCCCTTAGAATTGGTCAGCTTAATGATTTCTCCACGCGCCGAAACCTGACCCGAGTAGTCTCCCTCCACATTCAGTCCCTCCCCTCCTGTCGGGCTTGTCGCCCGACTTCGAAACGTCAAAACATTCGGACTTAAATAGACACTACCTTTGGCCTCAAGAATAGTCCCAGGTAGAAACTCAAAATCAACACCTCCAGTCACGTTCCAGCCGCTTAAATCGATCGCCTCATCGGCGGCATTTTTAATTTCAATATATTCTTCATCCTGATTAAGGGAACTAGGATTCGCTTCGATTACACCAAACGACACCGAGGTCACGGCACCCATCGGTCCCGGCAATAATGCCGAACTCGTCTGAGCCGTTGGGTAGCTGGCCGAATTAGTCACCAGATGAGTCACCGAGAGATGAGTTCTTCGGGGTATCAAGTAATCTTCCTTGAGAACAGCAATAGCTTGAGTCAGTGATTGCGATCGACCAAACTGCCCCCATTTCGCTCGGTCGAGCACAGCATCGTCCTTAAGTATAAGCTCCATTGCATCGAGCCGATCATCCACCATTTTACTCATCAGTATTTCGTCCACGAGGCTCTGTAAACGCCGCCGAAACATATTTTTCACCCGATCATTCTCGAGTAGTTTATCGATCAAGCGATTCCAGCTACGATTGCCCTGCAACTCACGAACTCCTACAAATGGATGACTCGGAGAAATTGGGCTGTTTGCATTTCTACCGCCCAACACATAATCCGCTGTGGCCCAAATCCCATCGTGAGAGATATTGTCATTCGTCATGTAATGGCTCCCCCAGGTAAGGTCTGTATCCCAAGGTAACTGTGTCCATTCGCCACTCCCTTCGGTATCTCGATAAAGATAGTAGTTCTTCGACATGTTATCATTATTTTGACTTAGGACTGTAGCGGCGAGGTAGTTGAGCTGACGAGGGAGATCAACGTTGTCGAAAATAAAATTCTCAAGCGCAGCACCGCTCGTATTTATCCCACGCACGAAAGTCGAAAGGTCATCGTTCGATTCGAATCGACGGTTCTTCTTTTCGACTCCCGAAGTTCCACTCGTGCCTGCGTTAAACATTTTGTAAAGTGCCCCATCATCATCGAGACGGCTTTCACGGCGAAGCAGGCGTTTGTCCACCTGCTCGGTGTATGCAGCCACGCTGAAGAACTGACCATTTTGTTCAACACGCATGAGAACGCATTCGGAACCCGGAGAGCCAGCCATGTCGTAAATTTCATAGCTGAGTGGCTGTCTGATATAAGCCTTGTCCGTCCAGGTTGTATTGAGATTAAACTCCTCAGCCCGAACTCCACCAAGTTGCTCGACGGTTCGAAAGTGATGCCCTGTATTAAAGTCAAATTTGTAGCTCTTCTTCGAGAGACCTGCTGATGAACCACCCCTGATCCGACAGTAAACATTGTCGTAGAACTCACCCAAGTGCATCACGGCGACTCTCGTCCCGGTTCGATTATTGGCCGCGTTAGGGTTTTCCAAAAACCACTCCAACACTGGAAGATCAGATTCAAGAGCGGGATCAAGAGCAACTGTCCCGTAATACTTGGGAGAATTAAGTTCATCAAAAAAGAATGGATTTGTGGAAGTCATCCCATTGACGTCTCGAGACTCCACACGCCAACGAATCATCTCGCCAGTCTGCAATCCCTCCAATGAAAGGTCAGCAGAATACACTCCGTCCCCCGCGACTTCATCTGGACCAGTTCCATTATCAAACATTTCAAGCGCGCTTTCCGCGAGGAACCCACGACGATAAATCAAATTCACCTGCGCGACCGCGTCTCCGCTTGCCGTAACCTCGGCCGTAATGGTCAGGGAATTCTGTGTGGCAAGATCCGGCCGCTCCGGGTTTTTCGTCACCTTTCGAATCAACGGTCCAAGACTGGTCGTTCCTCCCCCGTTGGCAATTCCGGGAGAAGGGGTCGGCATGTAAATCAACTTGGTCGAACCATCCCCCCTAACCTGTGCTGTGAGTTCGCAGTCGAAGAGAAAATCGGAACTTGTGGGGGAGCTATTTAAACCGTGCACCGCCAAGATATTCTCCCCAGCCAACAAATTCACCTGAGTTAAATTAATCGCGAAAGGCTCCAAAGCGGTAGCCTCGGTGTCACTATGATTTCCCCGCGCCCGCGCTTCAAAATCCCAAACTCCGTCATTGGGCTCAAAGGCTGATACCAAAATCGGACTCCCATTTATATAAATTGCAAAGCCGTCATCATAGCGGGCTCCGAATTGGAGGGAAGTGACCGCTATTGGATCCTCAATCGTAAATGGAACCCTAAGATAAAGCGTTGTATTCTGTCGATAAAGGTCATTTTGAATGTCACCACCATTGCCAATGAAATCATCGTAAGGGTCGGCGTTTGTCGTTGTTGCATAACCCACGCCCATCCCGGCAGAGCTCCACCCGCTGTCATCAAATGACAACTCATGAAATGGTAACGCCCCCCCAACATCAAAATTTTCATTATCCGGAACCAGATAAGTCAACGGAGCATCGGGCCCGACCAGAGTCACTGAATTGGCATCGACCAACCCAATTCCAAATGAAATATCAGGATATTGAGAGGGGAATGATGGGGCATACTCCGACTCCACCGAAATACCATCGGGCCTGATCAAGGCCAAGTATTCTCCCGATGAACTGAGTTTAAAATCAGTGTGCAACTCCTGATCAAAAATTGCCCGGTCTTTTCCCGAAGCAAAGACCACCAACTTTTCTCCGGGTGCGAGTATTACCTTCGGGATTACCCATCGTTGTAAATCGTCAGCATTATCAGTAAGCGCCCAACCGTCCAAATCGATCATCCCACCCGATAGATTTGAAAGCTCAATCCAATCAGAATTCTCACCATCCTCATCAGTCAAACCGGAAACATTTGAAGCAAGAAATTCGCTAATGACAACTTCCTGCGCACTCAATGGAATAAAACACAAGCTGAAGACCAAAAATCCGGAGGGAAAAAATCGGAGAATCATAATTTACAGAAAAAGACAGCCCCCAAAAAAGAGAGGCTGTCTATGAAAAATAAATGAGCTGAGAAAGTCTCACCAAACTACTTACGGCGACGCCCAAGTAAAACCAGAGCTCCCAACGTCGCAAAAAGTGACGAACTTAGTTCTGGGACAACAGAATTAGCAGTCGCAGTCGTTCCACTGAAGCTCAAGATAGAAGGGTCTTCAGCAAAGGTCACCCCGTTCACAACAATATCAGCACCTTGTTCGGTAAATTCCGCCAGGGAAGGCAAGGTAAGCTGAGCTCCTGGGGACAAGTTAATTGTTGTCTTTTCGGTCTGGCTATTGATCGGATCTCCTCCTCCACGAAATCTGAGACTACTCGTCGCATCGACATTGACCTGAATTCCAATCGCCGCAAACTGGGCATTCATACTTGAGCCTCCAACAATATTTAGCGTCGAAATGACATCACTGGCATCATTGACCCCCGTAAAACCATTGTTGTTAGTAAAAGTGAACGAAGTGCCACTCATTGTGACAGATAATCCATCTCCAATCTCAAGATTTGAGAATGAGCCACTAGGATCATTAATCGTAGCGCCTGTAATCGTAACTAGATCATTAGTCGGAGAGGCCATTGCCGCAGAAGCAGATTCAGAAAAATCCCAATTAGCAGCATTGTAAAAATCATCGGTGTCACCACCCCCACTCCAGACGATCGCAGCTTGCGAGGAAAGACATGTTGCAAGCAGCACAGCACTCTTAACAATAATTAGACGTTTCATTTCTCTTCCCCTAATAGAATTTCTGGAAATGGTAAAGCACCAAGGCGAATTTTAAATCATTAGCTTCGCTTTAAACAAAAGAAGCCGGACGGTCTCCCGTCCGGCTCTTGAATGATTTGCGAGAGGCAAACCGGCAATGACTTACATCATACCCCATGCCACCGTGGTCGTGCCCGTGTCCTGCATCGGCAGGCTCAGGCTCAGGAAGGTCGGTGATGAGAGCCTCGGTGGTGAGCATCAACCCAGAGATCGAAGCCGCATTCTGCAGAGCAGAACGGGTCACTTTGGTCGGATCAACAACACCCGCTTCAATAAGGTCCTCATAGTCACCAGTAGCAACGTTGTATCCTGCATTACCAGAAGCATTTTTTACCTTCTCGACGATAAGTGCACCCTCGAGGCCTGCATTAGCAGCAAGCTGGCGAAGTGGAGCTTCGATCGCGGAAACGATAATGTCTGCACCAGTGGCTTCATCTCCAGAGAGACCAAGGTCACCA
>Ga0228615_1001045_pt1 | contig 14375 bp, 10 predicted proteins | sample 16DmetaG_FD_190530 | JGI IMG/M metagenome (GOLD analysis project Ga0228615, IMG submission 190530) | Seawater microbial communities from Monterey Bay, California, United States - 16D | ecosystem: Environmental > Aquatic > Marine > Coastal | place: USA: California | collected 2016-10-17
GCAATTTTTTCAAGTATATCTTCCCAAAAATAACTGCTTTGCCACTGATACGGTTTTGTTGAGATATTTTGGGAATTGGAAAGAACTCCATCTCCCTCCAGTATGAGTAGAGCGAAATCGAAAATTGTGTTCCACTTCTTGAGTTGAGGTGGTACAGGAGTTGACCTTAATGTGCGAATAGCCATACCAAAAGACATTGAAGGGATTTCTCGAAATCGAGCGCGTGTAATGGATGCTTCGTTACGTAATTTGTTGAGAAAACCGTCAAACATTGATTTTCCAGAAAGTGAAGGCGTTGAAATAATCATATCGATAGCCGACATGAGTGCTGAATAGTGAGGGGTTTTGATCGAAAATTCCTCCGTAATGCATACCATTTCTGGTGAGCCGGAGGCAATAAGTGGAATGCTCGATGCAAAATCGATACGTCCTCGTAGTGTCGAGGTTTGAACGCGTAATTCATTGTAGCTTCGACGTAATTCACGCATTTGTTCATTTATATCTTCAATTATTCCGATAAAGAGAAAGTAACGGAATTTGCTCGAACCAGTACCCAACTCAAGCAGATGTCGTGAGCGTGTTTTTTTACCCCATATCGTGTAAAATAGAGCCTCTAACCTTTTCATGTCCTCTTCAAACTCATTCTTTTCAAAATATTCATCAAGTTCGTTTTTTTCATTTTTGGAAATATTTTCTTTTTCGAACACACGGATCCAAGTTTTTTCTTTTTCAGATTGAAAATAGGGGAGGTCTATTTTTTCATGTGACTGAATAATTCGAAAGCCTTTATCTGGCAAGACAATGATTTTACCATCATCTATTTTCATTGGAGGGATATTTTCAGGATTTGGAAACCAAAACCTCGGCACAACTGCGACGGTGTATCCGTTAGAAACGCTGAATCCAAGATACAATTCTTTCGCCTTTGTTTCCAATTTATAGGAAAATGATTTTTCAGATGAAGATTGTACCATACACCCATCACCGTAACATCAATTTAACATTATGAGGAAGTTTTCTCGTCATCGTCATCTAGTTTACTTCCGTTGTCCTTATCGTCGTCGCTCTTTTCGTGCGGACCGACAAGCGTTCTAGAGAAAGTTCTGTTTATATTTTCATCCGGTGTCACCAATTCCAATTCTATACCCTGTAAATATTCTATAACCTTCTCTGCACGCTTATCGTTTTTGTCCCAAAGTGCATGAGCTTGTCCTGTTGCGTCAAGTAAGTCTGCCACTTGAGGTAGAATCGAATATTGCCACATCTGTTTGGTGAATTTTTTAGGTTCACCAATCGAATCGTTTGCTTCTGATAATTGTTCAATTAATTCAAACAAGTACGAATGGCCGATTGTTGCATCTTTACCAAGATTGTTTTTTAGCCAGGTGTTAAGAGAGTCCCAGTTTTTCTCGGCATCTGTAAAATATTTTTTTGCGTCATCTGATAGTGACTCATACTTTGTTTCCTTCTTTTTGAAAATACCTGTTTGAGGGTCTACACGTAAGAACACAAATCGGCGCCTTAGAGCAGAATCCAAAGGAGCAACAGAACGATCTGTTGTATTCATTGTTCCGACAACAAGTAAGTTATTTGGGATGTGAAGTTTTTTCTTTGAGCCTGAAAGTGTGACTTCTGTTCTCTTTTCTTTGTTCCAGTTACTGTCGCATAGTTCACACCAATAGTACTGAGTAGTTTCATATTTGCATGTGCCCCGACATCCAGGCATAATGTAATCTGGAATTTTCACATCAATGAATTGACTGTATCGGTCTCCGTTTGTTCCAGTTTCCATTGCAGTAATCTCAGTCACAGGGACTTCAAATGTCCGACCTTTATTATCGAGAATACTGAGACTATCAATCTCTAATTCACTCCAGTTTTGATCTCTGTATTTGATTAATTTTTGAACGTCTTCGGTCAATATTGGATGGGCTACATGGTTAAACTTTAGAAAAGCACAGTACCTTTCACTGTCTGTTGAAATTAGGCAAGACTCAACAATTTTGCCGTGACCGATATCTCTTTGATCTTCTTTGTCCTCTCTTCTTTGTAATGAATGAGATGTAATACCATCTTTATTCTGTCCAATATATTCAAATGTGATGTCAGAGCCGTTGAACACTTTTGCTCCTGGTCGAAATGAATCTACAGCAGTATTAGAGATTTGAATCTTTCTTAAATCGCAAAGTTTGTTTATGATGGTTTCTTTTTCATCACTAGTACCTGTCAAATGTTTAACTTTTTTCTTTAGATCTTTATTCAGTGTATTTACCACTCTTTTAGTGGATTCTTCGATTACAGCAATTTGTTGTTTGAGTTGCTCCACTGTATATTTGTCTTTTTCAGCTTCATCTATGTCTTTAAGCAATTTTTTAATTTTATCTTCCAATGTATCTTTATCTTTGTTAGTATATTGCAGAAAGATGATCTGTGAATCAGAGGATTTTATTGGTTTTCCATCTTCGATACGATTGTATCGTATTGTTCGTTTACTAGTCTCTAATGTTGTGAGCAAATCCCCAAGAACACGGGGAACGTTACTTCGGTTCAATTCATCGAGTAAGACCACATGTTGCTGATGTGGATTTTGGATTGCATCTCGAACGCGTTCTACAAAGACACCTGGTTTGTAGATGAATCTACTTTCTGCATCTCCGTCGGACTTTTCTGCTGGCCTCAAACCTTCAATAAAATCTTCGTAACTTGTTGCAGGATGCATGGTAATTGCCCAATCGGCTTTTCCTCTGCCGCCAATTTCTAGACTCTTCTCAAGTTGCTCAACAATGCCTTTGATAGCGTGGGTTTTTCCAGTGCCAGGAGGTCCTTCTAGGATGATGTTTTTTCTTCGATTCAAAATATCTGCATACAATTTAGAATCAGTTTTTTTGTCAGAACTATCTTTTCCCGAACCACTGCTTCTAACAGCTTGTGATGACGGGGGATTTGTGCGGGTTGCCTCACCCCACTGAACAGAATTGAACACAAATTTATGGCTAAGATATTCAGCATTAGTTTCATGGTTTTCAGAAAAATCGGCGAAGCAGAATCCTGTGTTACCCCTATCGCCTTCGGCTTTATATTTTGTTTTCCTGATATTTTTCACTTCATCCAGATCGCAAGTGGTTCCCTCGAGTGTAACACAATCTTCACCGAAAGAGGCAATGTCAGGGCGTTTTAGATTTGTCAAACCATCTAGAGTTCCCTCACTTTGGCCAGATTTAGTCCAATCTTTTTTTAATTCTGATTTGGATATAAATCCTCTTTGCTTGATTTTACTTACAATCAAGTCTTGAAACACTTGTCTCTTCGACATATTGGTCGTTCAATTACTTGTCAATATAGTATTTGTGATACATTAAAATGGAACCTAACTTTGCAAGATGTATGGCGCTTATAGGAAACAATTGGCGCGTTTTTTTCAAATCAAACATAAAAAATAAAACAGTTCTGGCGGCAATGACCAACAAGCAAAGTAACGAAGACGGTACACTTTCTGATGAAGAAATCAAGTGGCTCGTACGCCGAGCAGAAGGTGGGTTTGCCATCACTACAACCGCAGCAGCCAACGTCACTGAGCACGGCCGTGGTTGGGAAGGGGAAATGGGTGTATGGGGCGACCATCAATTACCTGGCTTGACCAAAATGGCAACCCAACTCAACGAAACTGGAACCGTGAGTCTTGCGCAAATCTTCCATGGTGGTATGAGAGCACCGCAGTCCATCAATGGTGTTCAACCGGTTTCAGCAAGTGAGAATACCGAAGCAGGAATGGACGGCTTGTACACTCGAGAACTTACACATCAAGAAGTGCTTGACATGATTCAATCGTTTACCGATGCAGCAGTTCGTTGTCAAAAAGCAGGTTTTCACGGTGTTGAATTGCATGGTGCCCATTCGTATCTGATTTGCCAATTTTTAGGAAGCGTTACCAATCGACGCAAGGATGAATGGGGTGGTGATTTGATGGGGCGTAGTAAGTTCCTACGTGACATGATCACTTCAGTCAGACAGGCAACGGGTCCCGAATTTATCATAGCGGTACGCATTTCACCCATCATTGAAAAGGCTGGAATTTTCCTGCATGAGAGTCTTGAGTTGGCTCAAATTTTGTGCACAATGGATCTCGATTTGTTGCATATTTCGTGCTGGGATGTGTTTCAAGGTGTAGAAGGTGATGAAGACGGTCCAAGTCTTACCAAGCGATTCGCAGATGTCGTTCCAGAGCATATCCCTCTCATTTCAACGGGTGCAGTTTGGACTTCCAAAGATGCTCAGTGGGTTCTTGATGAAGGTGCAGATTTTGTCGGTGTTGCTCGCGTTGGAATAGCTCATCCCGATTGGCCGATGCATCTTGATGACCCAAATTATTCTCCCCAACGACCACCATTTACCGAGCAACATTTGCTCGATGTGGACTTGAGCCCTGTGTTTGTTGAGTACATGAAGCGCTGGAAGAATTTTGTCGTTGGCGGTCATAATCCGTGACTACTGACAATGAATGAAGGATTGCGTGAGTGTAATTTCTAGTCGTGCAAACTTGAAGTTCTTAAGGGTCGACACCTCGGGTTGTGTGAGGTAGACAGTATGTCGAATTTAGGGGCCCCTAAAATTGATTTGACACGATTTCTGTCAGCCTCTCCCGTTCATGAGATTAACGGAGTGGCTGTCGATGCAATGCAACTCATGAACAGCGTTAGTATGGTCTCGATGAAACTTGATGCTGAGAATGTTGAATCAGTCAAAGCATTGACTACTGAAGGCCTTTCAAAAGCCTCTCGTATCGAAGCCATCCAGAAAGTGAAAGAACATTTAGGATGTGATGTTTTTGAACTCTCAACATGCAACAGAGTTCTCTATGTCGGATTTGGGTGCCTGAGTGAAGAACTTGAGCAGAGTATCCTAGCGGTATTTGATGTTGAACATGCTCCATTCCAACATTGCTCTGGAATCGAGGTTTGGCGGAAATTGGTCAAAGTTTGCAGTGGGCTTGACTCGTTTATTCTTGGCGAACTCCAAGTGATGTCGCAATTCCGGGGTGCCGTTGCAATGCACCGCAAAAACGGCCTTGTCAGTGACATTAACAGTTCTTTCTTCGATCACGTTGTTTCTGCAAATCGGATGTTGCGCAAAGAATTTGGTTTTACTCAAACAACAGAATCCATGCTCAATTTGGCAACAACCGCTATTGAAGAACTTCTCTCAGAACAAGAGTCTCTATCTTCGGTGGTTCTTGGTTTTGGCGAGATGGGATGCAAGGCTGTAGAGACTCTTCTTGAGTTTGGTCAAAACGACATCACTGTCGTTACACGCAATCCTGAATCTTCAACTCAACGTCACCCAAAAATATCCTCCCAAGTCAGGGTCATATCATTTGCCGACTGGACTGATGAATTGATTCAACCTTCATTGATTATCTCGACAATACGCAACATTGACCCTACCTACACGTCCAACAATCTCATCCCGAGTACTTCGCCAGCTAAGGTCATGGATTTCTCTTGGCCTCCATCCATAGAACCGTCTGGCGTATCAGAGAATCAACAACTTCTCGGTATGGAGTATTGGATTAAAGTTGCTCGTAAAGTCGGAATGGAGTGGGATTATGCTTCGACCATCGGACGCAGTGATACCTTGTTGACAGACATTCAAAACCGCTTCATGACGGCCTTAACCGACAGAACTCAAGCAAAGTTTCGCGCTTACATTTACTCAACTCTTGAAAATTTAGCAGAACAATGGAATCAATCGAATTTAGCAGATGATACTACAAATCAACTTGGCCCATTCTCTCGAGAAATTGCAACATGGATATGCAACCAAAACGGTCCATTTGAAACCACTCAACTTGGAGATATGGTACATTCAACAGACAGACCAATCAATCCAACTCTTCTTAGCAGGGTGGCTCGTGAAGTAACCGAGACGATTGTTCACATTAGCGAACAATCTACCCTTCCGGAGGCCACATCTTGAGTCGCATCAGAATCGGTACGAGAACCTCAACTCTTGCCATGTGGCAGGCAAACAAGGTGAGCAATGCTCTCCGGCAACACGGCTTTCAAACAGAAATAGTCGGTATAGCGTCCCAAGGAGATCAATCCTTAGGCGGAGATTTGGCTACATCAGTGGGGCAATTTATCCATGCGGTTGATGCACAACTGCTCAGCAATGCAATCGACATCGCAGTCCATTCAAGTAAAGATGTACCGGTAGATGTGAATCCAAGCATTCGTAATCTTGCTTACCTTGAGCGGGGATGTACGAATGATCTGCTGATTTTACCTCCGTCCAATGAAAATCGTTCTCTTCTAGAAGTGTTGCAGAATGACATTGAAACACCACTTGACAGTGTTTTGCAGTCAATTCCTGAATCAGGTATGGTTGGAACTGTTTCTGGTCGTCGACAATCCTTCATGCTCAGCCAGCGGCCGGATATCATTCCAATCGCTGTTCGTGGTCAAGTTGAGACAAGACTCAAACGTCTGCAACAAGGCCGGGTTGACGGCATTATTCTGGCAGAGATTGGCTTGCGTCGTCTCCATGAAATTGGGGCTCTAGAATCTTGGATTCTTGAATTTGGAGCTATACGGATCAGCGATAACGCTTGGCCTACGGCACCAGGTCAAGGTTCAATTTCGGTCCATTGCCGTAGTGAGGAATTCGAAGCAATGGTTGGGTTACGTGAAATTTTGAATCACGCAAAATCAGAAACAGATGTTGTCAAAGAGAGAGAGATTTTGGCATCAATTGGAGGCGGTTGTCTCTATCCGGCTGGCATCAAAGTTGACGGTCAACATGTTTCAATACAAATCTCTCCTCCAAATTGGCGTGAAATTTTCTGTAAGGGTTTGCACTTCCATAATTACCAGTACCAAGGAAATTTAGATGACCTTTCTATAGAATTGCCAGAGCAGGAGATTAACCACCTTTCAGTTCAAGAAAACGGTCCGAAAATTATCTCCACTTTGAACTCAGACCGTCTTGCACTCACGCTCATCAACGAAGGAATACCCGTCATCAACAAGCCGGTTATCGAATTGGTCTCCAAACCTGAAGCATGGCCACAAGAATTTCTCGATGATTCTATTTCACGTTCTAAATGGCCTTACCTTGTTCTTACTTCTCCTTTTGCCGCTAAATGTGCGATCGAAGTTGCAAAAACCAACGGAGACCTCAATCGGATTCAATGGTTAGCCATTGGTGAAGGGACTGCACGTGCATGCTTTCAAAGGGGCGTGACAGTATCCATCTGTGCTAAGTCGAGAAATTCATTGGAACTTACCCAATATATCGACAGCATGATTGACCGTAGCATCCAGTTGTATGTGCCTCGTTCGAATGTCGCTTCTAACGAACTTATCGACTCGCTTCTAGGTCTTGGATTTGACGTAAAATCTTGGGTCGGCTATGAAAATCGAGCGAAGAGTGTTGAGCAGTTTGAGGTTGGTACAAACGATGTACTCCTACTTTCTTCACCTTCATCTGCACGAGCTTGGGCTGGAAATTCACTACCCATACCTAAAAATATACTGTGTATGGGCAAATCATCACAAGAGGAGATTGCATCACTGCCGCATTTTGCTGAATCAAAGGTGGAAATATTGCAGGGGCCAACAGCAAAATTTGTTGCGAAATGGTGGAAGACGAGGTGAGAAAGTGAACATAAGACCGAGAATTAACCGCTGGACTCCCTCTCGCAGGGATCTCAATTTTGGCACCTCGATTCAATCCAGTCTTGTCCAACCGCATTTCGTTGTCGAAGGAGTTGGTGTTGATGAGCCAATTCCCAGTATGCCTGGAATTCACAGACAATCTTCAGACGTTCTTTTGAAAACGATCGCTTCTGATATGGAGATGGGCATCCACGCCCATATGCTGTTTGCAGTCATCGAATCCTCCAAGAAAGATGCAACTGCGAGTATTGCTTCTTCACCAGACATGCACTTGATGGGTGTAGTTCGAGAATTGAAATCGATATACGGCGAATCAATTGTTGTTCTTACCGATGTTTGTTTGTGTACTGCCACTGACCACGGTCATTGTGGGATTATCCATGATGAGCAAATCGATAATGACCTCACGGTGGCTGAATTATGTGCAATTGCGCTGGCCCATGCAGAGGCCGGTGCAGACTACGTCTCGGCTTCTGATATGATGGATGGAAGAGTTTTTGCGATTCGTAATGCACTTGAGCAGGCTGGGTATGTGAGTACGGGGATTCTGTCGTATTCAGTCAAATATGCATCTTCCTTTTACGGACCTTTCCGTGATGCTGCGTGTTCAAGCCCATCTTTTGGTGACCGTGGCAGTCACCAAATGGATATTCGCTCAGGTTATCCTGAGGCAATTCTTGAGGCTGTAACCGATGAATCAGAAGGTGCAGATATTATCATGATCAAGCCTGCACTGACTTATCTCGATGTTGTTCGACAAGTTTCAGACACTGTGTCCCGTCCAGTAGCCGTTTACAATGTTAGTGGAGAATATTCGATGGTACTTTCATCAACTCCGGATGAACATTCTCGAGGAAAAATGGTTCGTGAGATATTGCACTCCTTCAAAAGGGCTGGAGCCGACATAATTGTGAGTTACCATGCACGCGAGGCCGTGTCTCGCAAGTGGCTTGAATGAGGTGTTTTGATGCAGCGGGAAAAATCCGATACTCTACATAACGAGGCGTTGGAGCATTTGGTGGGTGGAGTCAACTCACCCGTAAGGGCATTTAAGTCCGTTCACGGTAACCCAATCTATTTCGAAAAGGCATCCGGTGCAGTTGTAACAGATGTCGATGGTAACCAACTTGTCGATTTTGTTCAATCGTGGGGCCCTCTTGTTCACGGCCATTCCCACCCTCAAATCATTCAATCAGTCTATGAGAAGATGCAGAATGGTACCTCCTTTGGTGCGCCGCATACTGGAGAGATTGAACTTGCCAAGAGAGTCAAGAAGCGATTCACATTTATGGATAAAGTTCGCTTTGTATCCTCTGGCACTGAGGCAGTAATGAGTGCAGTACGTCTTGCTCGAGGCTACACTGGAAGAGACTTGCTGGTCAAATTTGAAGGCTGCTATCACGGCCATGTCGATTCGCTTATGGTTAGTTCGGGAAGTGGATTAGCCACATTTGGAATTGCCAGTAGTCCTGGAATCCCAAAGGATACTGTTGCTACCACACTCATTGCTCCGTTGGATGATGATGAAGCAGTTGATTATCTGTTTGAAGAACACGGTGATGAAATCGCTGCCGTGGTCATCGAACCTTTGCCAGCAAACAACGGATTACTGGTCCAACGACACGAATACCTAGCAAAACTCCGGCAACTTTGTGACCAGCACGGTGCCTTACTCATTTTTGATGAAGTCATCAGCGGTTTCCGTTTCAAAGACGGTAGTTACGGTGATATCTCCGGGGTAACACCAGACATCACCGCTCTAGGAAAAATCATTGGAGGTGGTCTTCCGGTAGGCGCTTACGGTGCACGAAGTGAGATTATGGACAAGTTGTCACCTCTTGGACCAGTTTATCAAGCTGGAACTCTTTCGGGAAATCCACTGGCAATGGCTGCAGGAATCATGACACTCGATATGCTAGATACTTCAGCCTACGACTATCTTGAATCTCTTGGTCAAATGCTTGAAGACAAAGTCGAGGCAGTACTCGAAAAGCACGGACATCCTATGCGTTTGACCCGTCGAGGGAGTTTGTTTTGGTTCTCACCGAGTTCTGCGCAACCTCCGTCGCGAGCTGATTTGATACCCAGTGATGCAGGCGTTCTGTATTCTGATGTCCATCGTGGGCTGCTTGAAAAGGGTTACATGCTCGCTCCATCTGCTTATGAAATTGGTTTTTTAGCAACCGTCCATGAAGAGAAACATGTACATGGAATGGCTTTGGCACTTGATGAAGTGTTGAGTGAGTTGGAGTGGTCCTCATGAACGGAAAACAGCGCATAATTTCAGCCCTTAATCTCGAACCGGTCGACCGAACACCGGTTTGGTTCATGCGTCAAGCAGGTCGTCACCTGCCCGAGTATCGGGAAATTGCTGCTGAACATTCTTTTTGGGAGCGATGCATGGATGTTGACTTGTGTTCCCAAATCACACTTCAACCTCTTCAGAGATACAACGGTATTGACGCAGCCATAGTTTTCAGCGATATTCTCACACCATTGCCAAGTCTTGGTTATGACGTCGAATATGGCGGAGGGATTCGAATTAGTGATTTTGATTTCTCTCATGTCGATGATTGGATTGATTTCAGTGCTCGAAAACATGCTCCTTGGGCTGCAGACGGACTTCAAGCAGTCGGCGAAGAACTTGGTGACACGACGGCACGGCTCGGATTTGTTGGTTGCCCATGGACCATCTGTATGTACCTCTTATCGGGCGGAACTGGCGACAAAGACTTCCATAACGCACGTGCTAAAATATCTTCAAATCAAGACGAAGCCATGCGCCTTCTGCTCAAAATGGGTGACATTGTGGGTGATTTGCTAGCAGACCAAGTAATTCACGGTGGTGCTGATGCTGTTCAACTGTTCGACACATGGGCAGGTCTACTTTCACCCGAAACCTACCGTAAGTATGCTATGCCTGCTACGGAGCGAACCATTCAGGTGTTCCGCGAAAAAGTGGGTGGCGAAGTTCCTCTCATCCACTATGCCAAAGGCTCCGGGCATTTGCACTCCGCAATTCGAGAACTCGACCTCAACGCCATCTCTTTGGATTGGAGAGACAGTTTGGCCGACAATCGCGCACAGTTTGGAGACAAGTTCGCCTTCCAGGGTAATCTCGACCCATCGCTTTTGCATGGATCGACCCAGATGGCTCGCAGCGCGACTCGTGAAGTATTAGCAGCAGCAGGTGACCGGCCAGGACATATTTTCAATCTCGGCCATGGTTTTGCTCCATCTGCACGTATCGAGTGTGTCGAAACAGTTTTGCGCGAGATAACAGGTGAATGAGCATGCGTCAGAAAATGGCAGACATGGTTCATCGTATACAGGATGAAATCTGCCAACAATTGCAACTTCTAGACGGTGTAGACTATCGCCAAGACGAGTGGACTCGTGAAGAAGGAGGAGGCGGTCGCAGCAGAGTTTTTTCAGGTGGAAAGGTGTTTGAAAAAGCCGGAGTCAACGTCAGTATTGTTCATGGAACATTAAGCCCACAAGCTGCCCAAAGCATGGGCGGTGGTCATGAACTCCAGGGTAAAGACCTCGATTTCTTTGCCACGGGCATCAGTTTAGTTCTTCATCCGCATAATCCAATGGCACCAACAGTTCATGCTAACTATCGATATTTCGAACGTGGCGAAGGTGAGAAACCTGGCAGTTGGTGGTTCGGTGGAGGAGCAGATTTGACTCCAAGTTACCTTTTTGAAGAAGATGCCGTACATTTTCATACTGTTCTAAAAGATGCTTGTGACCGTCACAAAGTTGCTGATTATGCTGCCTACAAATCTTGGTGCGATGATTACTTTCACATTAAACACAGAGGAGAGCGCCGAGGCCTTGGTGGCATCTTTTTCGACGATTTAAACAGTGCATCGAAAGACGAATGCTTCGATTTTGTTCAGGATTGCGCTCAATCGTTTTTATCCGGCTACCTTCCTATTCTTAAGCGAAGGGATATTTTACCGTTCACTGAACAACAAAAGGACTGGCAACAAATCCGCCGTGGGCGATACGTTGAATTCAATCTCGTTTATGATCGAGGCACAAAGTTTGGACTCACTACCAACGGTCGCATTGAAAGTATTCTCATGTCTCTACCGCTCACATCACGTTGGGAATACTGCCATGAAGTTGCTTCAGGGAGTGAAGAAGAACGCCTATTGCAAGTCCTAAGAGAGCCTAAGGACTGGCTGAGTGAATAATCGAGATGATTGCATGTCAGATGTTGAAGCTTGGATTCGCCATGGTTCAGAGATGAGGCGTCCTTTGCTTGTTGTCGACGGTCTGTCAACTTCAGACAAAGTTGTTGTCGTGGGTGGAGGATTGTCAGGTCTCAGTTGTGCTTTTCGCATTGCCCAAAAGCGACCGGAAATCCAAGTTCTTCTCGTTGAAAAAGCACCGCAAATGGGCGGGGTCATCTCGACATGGAAGAGCGGAGAATGGGTCTGTGATTTAGCGGTGAACGCAACTCGCCCTCATCCTGCTTTTTGGCGGCTTGTAGCGGATTTGGGACTCTCATCGCAATTCCATGCTTCTCGTGAAAGGGCAAAGTCAAGATGGATTTTGCTCAAAGGCAAAAAACATCGTCTCTCTTTCCTTTCTTTGTTCAAGATTGGTGCTTTGAAACTTCGAAGAGGCATCAAAGTCGCTCGTCACGGTGGTGCTAGTGTTTCTCAACTCCTTCCTCATCGAAAGATTGCGGATGCGATGACACTCGGGATTGTTAACGACACTTCAGAAAATGTCGATGCTGATTTTTTGATGCCGGCAATGACCCATTTTGGAGACCAACCTCCTTTGAAGGCCTCAGTTCTGAAAAAGAAAATCAATAGTTCGTACCCGCTTTTTACACCCAAAAGAGGTACAGTTGCATCATTGGATGGAGGGATGCAGACTCTTATCGAGGCTTTACAACAACATTTAGAGTCGATGGACAATGTTTCAATGACAACTGGGCAAGAAGTAGAGTCTCCACAAGCTGCTGCAGACATGTTTGGTGTTCCGTTGCATTCTGTGATTTGGTCTGCTCCCGGGATAATTGGTAAGCATCAATTCTCAGAACTGAGTGTCTTTGCTGTAGGTTATCGAGAGGCTAACGTGTCAAAGATTCCTTATGGATACGGTACTCTTATTCCCGATGCATCAGTTCCGTTCAGCGGTATTCTTCACGAGAGTGACTTGCACCATTCTCTACGAGCTCCTAAGGGTCACCGTTTGTTTCGAGTAATGGCTCCACACTCTCGTTGGGACGGTGATGAATCAAAGATTCTTGATGCACTCAAACATCATTTCAGTGAATCTGAACCCGTTCTTTTTGAGAACTTAGGTAAGCGAAAAATACCTTGCTATCCTCCAGGATACATGCAACACGTTGCGCAGCAAAAGTTCGAGTTCAACTGTGTCGGCTGGGGGGTAAGCGGTGTTTCAATCACGCATGTGGTCGATGAGGCCGAACGAATCTCCGAGAGATTTTAGGCGGTTGCAGGGCTCTCGAATTTTTGGGCAATCAGTTGACTCAATCCTTTCACCCACTCTTCATCATCGTTGAGGCACTTGATGACAGTGAGTTCTTCTCCTCCACATTCAGCAAAATGTTCACGGATTCCGATGTCAAGTTCTTCAAGTGTTTCAAGACCGTCTGCTAAGAATGCTGGGGCGACAATTGCGAGTTTTTTTATCCCTCTTTTAGCGAGTTCTTCGACTTTGTTCATGGTTGATGGCTCAAGCCATTTGACAGGACCTATTCTGCTTTGGAAACTAATAGACCATTGCTCCGGTTTCAATCCGAGTAGACCGACAACGGTGTGTGTTGTTTCCATGCAGTGGTGACCGTAGCAGAGTTGATTCGCATCAGACTTAATTGAACAGCAATCGTTGATTTTCTGACAGTGGTTCTTTGATGAATCGATTCGTTTTACGTGAGATACGGGCAATCCGTGATAGGAAAACAGTAGATGAGTATCATTGTCGAGGTGCTTCTCAATCGATTTGGTTAACGGAACAACATATTCTTCTTTGGTTTCAAAGTGTCCCATTTCGAGGATCTTTGGGCTCCATTCCATTTTTTCTAGTTGTTTGTATGCATGTTTCAATGCCGACTCAGTGGTAGCCTGCGCATAATGAGGAAACATTGGTAGCAAGAGTAAATTTTCAACACCTTTTGAACGCAACTTTTCCAACCCCGATAGGATGCTTGGGTTGCCGTACCGCATAGCGAACTCAACTTCCATGTCATCCATCATGCCATCGAGTGTATCGGTAATGCGATGGGAATAAACACGCAATGGAGAACCTTCTTCCATCCATATTTTTTGATACAAGGGGGCGATTTTTTTCGGTCGAACTCGCAAAATAATTCCTCGAACCAACAGGTGGCGAAGCGGAGCAGGAATATCGATTACGTCAGGGTCGAGGAGAAATTCTTTCAGGTATTTCTTCACCGATGGGATAGTCGGCTCATCGGGAGTTCCCACATTGATGAGAAGCACTCCTTTCTTAGCCATGATATATGCATCGCTTGGCTCCTAATAATGATTTGTTACTTACCTCTAACGCGCAAGAGATTCATATTGCGGATGGAATGTGTTTGTACTTCTTTTTTTTAGATGATATGCTTTATGTCCTGTCGATATATCAGATGTATAGGGGTGTTTGCTTGAGCGTGATGGATGAGTTACGAAATGGCGTTGAACAGGCAGC
>Ga0228615_1001046_pt1 | contig 14362 bp, 9 predicted proteins | sample 16DmetaG_FD_190530 | JGI IMG/M metagenome (GOLD analysis project Ga0228615, IMG submission 190530) | Seawater microbial communities from Monterey Bay, California, United States - 16D | ecosystem: Environmental > Aquatic > Marine > Coastal | place: USA: California | collected 2016-10-17
TCAATTAAATGGCTTGGTAAATGATACATAGTTTCAAATGCAAATACAACAACATCTCTAGGTATTTCAATTTTACCCTCACGTCTAAAACCCTCCCATAAAAACATTTTTTTATCGTGCTTTTTGACAATTTCATTCATTCTAACAAGAAAATATCGAAATAGTTCGTGTACATCTGTGCCTAAATTATTTTCTCGCATAAATGAATTAATTTCAGGAACATTTTTATATAAATCTAAGTTTGCCTCGTCCCCTCCGATATGGAAATAAGGAGAGGTATCAAAAACCTCAATAATTTCTCCGATTAACTGATCAATTGCATCATAAACTTTTTCACTTCCAATATTGATAACATTTGATTTAGATGGGTTTATCTGCATCATTTTGTTGTTCACACCAAAGATTTCAGGGTAGATTTCAACCATTTGCCTTGAATGTCCTGGAATATCCATTTCAGGAATAATTATTATTCCGCGGTCTTTTGCATATTTTACAAGGTCCCTAAAATCCTTTTTTGAGTATGGCCTGTCTGGTGTAGCTAGTTTAGGGAATTTTTCAGATGGAAAAGTAAATGACTGATCATCACTCAAATGTAATTGAAGATATTTTATTTTATAAAAAGATGCCAAATCGATAATATCTTTAAGAGTTGAGACATCGTGCCACATCCTTGCTAGGTCAATAAGAAGTCCTCTGTACTCAGAATCAGGTTTATCCTTTATTTCTAGGATGGGGAAAATAAGTTTATTTTTTTCTAGCTTCAATAATTGAATAAGCGAACTTTTTGCCATTGATAAGGCATTATAAGAACCTCCATTTACTATTATATTATTATCTATTTGGATTGAATATTCTTCATCTTCCAAATTGTTGTCTATTTCAAAGACCAAATCAGCTTTAATTTTAGTGGTCTCCTTAAATTTTATATCCATTGAAGAGATACTTTCGATATCTTTTTCAAATACATTTAGAAGTGTATTAATTTCAGAACTACTGGTAAAAAATAATATCGAATTTGATAATATTAATCCTCTTTTATCAGGGTCAATGTTAATTGTTTTAGGAATAGGTACAATACTAGTTTGCTCGCCAAAAACTTTTATTTCTGTTTTCTGACATGAAAATAGAATTGTCAAAAGAGCTAAGAATAATATTTTTGTTTTCATCTTTGATATGTTATGTATTTTGAACCTTTGACTATACATTTCTTTCTGTTAATTATTACATTTTTAAAAATATAAACCCTATGAGAATACCCTTAAAAGTACTTCTTACCAAAGCTGTATGCGTTGATTCCAATTTTTTCACCGATTACTCTTCCAGGAAGATCATCAACTGGAGGGTGAATTCCTCCCCAGATTCTTGAAAGGCTGCACTGATTACTTGCATCCCTGTAAGTTGCCCATTGAATTTTAATATCTTGAGATGGACCTTTTTCAAAAACTAAGAATTCATTTTTTTTAGCAACAAACTCTCCCATTCCTCCTGGAAAAAATTCATCTCCTGTCAATAATGTCATTAGCTCTGCTGCGGCTCTCGAATAAGTAGAATGTCCTGACACATAACCAGAAAAATTAGGCGTTACAAATGTTGGTCTTTGATAAGGAAACCAGTTTTCAGCTAAAATCCATCCAACTCCTCCATAGTCTTTTTTTGGATCTTTTATTTTTTGATGTCCTTGCCAAGAATACACTTTTATTTTACCTTTATTTTCTTCGTTTTTTCCTGCAAGTACATCACCCTTTTTAATCAATTCTATATACCCTTCAACTAACTTGATACCAATAGGACTATAATTAGGTAAATTGACGTTTGAAGATTGACCATTCATGGCCATGTATCGCAATGCGCTTATAGGTCTTATATAATCATAATATCCTTTTAAACCCCAAGCAGCAATTGCTGCATCATGCATAGCACCACCTAAAAGAAAATAAGCTTTAATATCCCATTCTAATGGATCTACTATCTCACCTTGCCCTTCAAATTTTCTTTTAAACTTATTATGATAAGAAACATAATTTAATATGGTAAACCAGTGGCCAGGAGGAGTTTCTGAGTCTGGACCATCAGCCCAAAATTCTGCAATAACTCTTGTGTAATCCCCTCGTGGTACAACTTGCTTTTCGTAAGGTTTGTTTGTGTGTGGATTAAGTTCATGTCCTTTGGATGTATCTCCACCTTCAAGGTGTTTATAAACCTCTTTTAAACCTTCAATATTAAAATTAATATTTTCAAAATTGAGATCTCCAATATTACCGGGTGAAATATCCCACAATACGCCATCATTGGGATCCATATGAGAGCCCCAAATTGAAACAAGACAATGATTCCATACATATTGATTATTAATATTGTTTTCTGAATTTAAAAATTGAGGTGGAGGCCCAGGATCAAAGTAAATTGGATAATCATAGCCTTCTCTGGTTTTAATTTTTAGATTTTTCTGATTTATACTAAAAGGTTTTACAGACCCCCATTCTGGGCCCAAAAATTCAGGAACAGAACCTGCTAATTCGTTACCTGATTGATCAATGAATTTTTCAAATGCTAGTGGTTGCCATCGATTGGGGTCATTCAAACCCTTTATGCCAGGATTTTTTAAAATTAAAGGGTCATTTTTAGGTTGATAAAAAAGATTTGTGTAAAAATACTTTTCATTTGCTCCATCATTCCATGTATGGCTAATAACATGTTTTGCTATGTAATTACCTAAAGCTGCGGCATTTCCATTTTTATAGTCTATAGATTTAAACTCTTTATCATATCCCAGTTTTTCAAATAATGAATCAATAATTTTTTTTGATTTTCTAAAGCCAGGTGAGATCTCGTAACGATGGATTAGTAGTCTATATGCAGCGTAGCTGATTGCCTCCTCTCTATTTTGATCAATGGAACCATTAAAGTTAGTTTTAATATAGGGAATAAAATAATCATGATTATTCTGATTCAAAAAGTATGGTTCTGAATTTTTATCAAAGACAGCCCACGCATCGTACATTGCTGCAGATATGTGAAATAAATTTCTCGCATGAACGGTAGGTCTTGCTAAATCATTTCGAATTGACTGTAAAAGAACTTCATTCCATTGCCTGGCAATACTATGTTTTTGAGAAAAAGAAAAGTTCCCTAAAAAGATTGAAATAAGATATATTAATAGCCCTTTTTTCATTTTTATTGTTAAAAACTAGAAGTTTTAATTCAAGTTAAAATATTCTAATAAAGAATCTATAAATGAGGGTTCTTTTACTATAGTTTCTTCTATTTCAATAAGATTGTTTGGAATTAAATTTATAAGATACTGTTTTTTCCCTCCAGGCCATGTTACTATTAAAGAATCCACTTTTTTATTTTCACCCAAACCAAAGTGAATAATGGAACTATTTTGTGAAGCATGGCTAGATCCACCGTCAACTTCTCTTATCATGCTCAAGTCATCACAGACAATCCTTATTCTTGCTCCTAAACCTCTTGTTGTAGATTGACTTCCATTCAACTTAATTTTTAGCCAATTATTATCATTTGAGGAATCGTTTCGATAAAGCTTAGAACCAATAGCTTTACCATAAACGACCTTATTAACCGGCCTTTGATTTACAACAAAGATATCTTGATCGCCATCATTATCATAATCAAAATGAACAGAACCTCTTGCGATTCCATAATCCATTACACCTGATTTTTCATTTACCTCAAAAACTCTTCCCTTATTTTCGAATAAAATGTTTGGAATAGGACTTACCATTGGATTTATTGGTCCATTTGAATTAAATAAATCTAAATCTGTATCATTATCATAATCCACAAAAAAACTCCCCCAACCTATGATAACCGATTCAGAGTCTTTAAAACTTTTTATTTTACTAATTCCAGTTCCAATATTATTCATAAGATTAATAAATGGAAGTCCATCTCCTCTATTAACAATAAATGGTCCGGCAAAAATATTTGTTACATGATAATCTAATAAATTATCATTATTATAATCTCCTACTCCTACTCCCATTGATTTTAAACCAAAGTTAATCTTCATCTCTATACTTTTATTTTCAAATCTAAGCTCTGGGTGTTGGTTAACCATTAATCGATTAGGTTCATGAGTCTCTCCAAAATCATTAATTATAAATAAATCCAAATCATTATCATTGTCAAAATCAGTAAAAACTCCTCCAAAACCATATCCTTTACCTGCATCAACTAATAAGTCAGAAACATCTTTGAAATATTTTCCGTCAATGTTTATATACAACTCATCGTGTCCAGTTTCATAATCCTCTTGAATAACATAATTATTTAAAAGTGACAGTCTATGTGAACCGAGTGGATTATCATCAAAATAAAAGTCTTGAAAATAGTTTGCAATAAATAAATCTGGATAACCGTCAGCATTTATATCTCCGAAGGAAGAGGATGTAGAAAAGTTTTTTTTTTGTAATCCATATTTTGAGCTTGAATCACTGAAAGTACCATCTCCATTATTTATATATAATAAATTAGAGGACATTTTATTCTTTTTATTTGGTTGGTTGTTTTGCGAAGTAATTGTAGTAACTAGTAGATCAATGTATCCATCTTTATTAACATCAGCCGAGGAAACTCCAGTAGTAACAAATAGACTGTCTTTTAGAAGTCCAGATTCTTTAATTACATCTTTAAATGTTCCATCTCCATTATTTTTATATAAAATGTCTTGACTCTTTCCTCCTGTTATATATAAATCTTCAAAACCATCATTATTATAATCAAAAGCAACAACTCCTCCTCCAAAAAGACCTTCATAAACATCATATATATTATCTATTCCTGAGTTTAATGTTACATCTGAAAATACATTTTGACTAAAAAAAAGAGATGGTGAAAAAAGTATAATAAGAAAATACTTCATTTAATCATTTATTTAAAAAAAGGTAGGGAGCTATCTCCCTACCTTTTAAATGTAATATAAAATCAAATTTATAAAACTTAATTAAATTTAATTGCTACTGATATTTATATATTAATTTAATATCCAGGATTTTGTTCAATAGCAGGGCTATTGTCCACAAAATTTCCAGGTAATGGCCAAAGATCAAAATGAGCTTTATAATTTGCTCCACCGTGTAAATCCCATCCTTTATTTGAATTAACTGTTTCCATTAATATACCGGCTCTTTTAAGATCATAATACCTTCTGCCCTCAAGAGCGTGCTCTACTCTACTTTCATATAATATAGCATCTCTCATCTCTGATTGTGATAGGCCTGGTGTTAATTCAGGTAAACCTGCTCTAGTTCTAACCTTGTTAACTCCAGCATATGCACCAGCAGCATCTCCGGACTCATTTAAAGCCTCTGAATGTGCAAGTAAAACGCCAGAATACCTATATATGTTAACATCCATTGGAGAAGCATAAGTAATTGTATTCATTTGAGCATATGCTTCAGGAGTGTGTTCCGGCGATGCAGTACCTTTTCTAGGAAAAACAGGTGCTATGCCGATATCTGCCATTAATCTAGTATCACCATTACAGCAAACACCCTGAAAATTAACATCACCAATTACTCCTCCATCATAAGGATCTCCTTCAAAATAGAAAGTCATTCTCAATCTAGGATCTCTACCCTCCAAAGGATTAGCTGGGTCATAACCAGAAGCTGGATCAGTAATTGGTAGGCCATTAGCCATTCCAAAAGCATCTACAAGATTTTGGGTAAATTTATGCCCTGACCATCCATTGTATGCTGATGTAGTTGGAATACCCATCGGAATAAAATCATAACTTCCTTCAGTTAAAGGTCCATTTTGAATAGACCAGATAATTTCTTTACTATCCTCAGCACACCCTCTGTTTAAGCAATCCCAATTAGATGCAGGTTCTAGAAGTACAGCACTGCCCTCAAGAGAAATTACCTTAGCAAACTGAGCGGCTGCACCAGAATAGTCCTTTTGATTTAACAATGCATATCCTATTGCAGTAGAAGCAGTCATAGTTGTTGGTCTACCAACTTGGTCATCATTTGGAGATGTGCCTAAGTTATCAGCAGCAAATGTCAGATCACTAATAGCTTGAGCATATGTTTCAGCTTGACTAGATCTACCAATCTCATTTGCTTCAACAGCAGAAATTGCTGTTGTAACTAAAGGCATTCCACCATAAAGAAAAGCCATATCAGCATATAAAAATCCTCTGATATATCTTAACTCAGCTTCCCATTTTGTGGAACCTTCTGAACCAAAATCAATATTTGGAATGAGATCTAACATAGTGTTTATCTTTGATATGGTTCCCATTCCGTAATTGAATTTCCAATCGGTGATACCGCCACTAAGTGGAGTAGTAAGTCCACTTGCAAGGCCGTCGTACCCTTTGAAAAAGGCACCTTGCCCTACCATGTTATCTGAGACAAGATCAAAATCCATATTCATATGGAAATAGTTACCACCCCAAAAAGCAGCCCCTGATGCATCTGCCATGGAATCATATATTCCATTTACACCTAACTTGAAGTCATCCGCGGTTTGGAAAAAACCATCCACAGTTGCATTCCCTGGGTCAGACTTCACTAAAAAGTCTTTTTCACATGATGATACAAAACCGATCACCGAAAAAATTATAATTGCTGTTATTAAAAATTTAGTTTTCATATTTAATGATTTATATTAATATTATTCGAATCTTATTTTAAAATTTTGCTTGAACTCCAAATGATAATATTCTTAGCTGAGGAAACATGTAAGGAGCTCTTCCAGCTTGGGCTTCCTGGTCTGCTCCATAAAGATCGTTAGCTCCCACACCTGTTCTAATTTCAGGATCAATCATAGGAAAATCAGTAGATGTCCAAAGGTTCGTTCCATTAAAAAATATTCTTAAACTTTCAAATGGAAGTAGTTCGGCATCAATAGTATACCCTATTTGTAAATTCTTTAATCTGAGATAAGCTCTATCCCAAATAAAGAAATCACTTGGATAAAGATCACTCGGGCTTCCACCTTGACCTGACCATACTCTAGGCATTGTAGCATCTGGGTTAGACGTTGTCCAATTGTCAGCCCAAAGATTCGCCGTAGCGTAACCTCCAGAAGCGTCAGGCTTAAATAACTCAAAAGTTCCTTGATAACTAGTTGATCCTATTCCTTGAAAAATGGCAGCTATATCAAAGTCCCCATAATTAGCAAAAATATTGAATCCATAGGTGATTTCTGGAACATCAACTCCAATATCTGTTCTATCATCAAGAGTAATAACATTGTCTCCATCTAAGTCTACAAATTTAACATCACCAACATCAGATCCAACTATAGAGTGATCTGGAGCAGAGGCAAGTTCAGAGGCATCATTAAATATTCCATCGGATTGCCATCCCCAAAAAGCACCCGGTCTATATCCCTCTCCTAAAATGGCTCCATTAGATAAAAATACTCTATCAGTTTCACCGCCATCTAAACGAGGATTAAGATCTGTTACTAGGTTGTCAGCCTTAGATACATTTGCCCCAACTTGTAATTTGAACTTCCCAAACTCCTTTGTGTAATTCACAGCTAGTTCCCAACCTTTAGTTTCTAATGAAGCTGCGTTAGAAAATTGTGAGGTGAATCCAGTTAAGACATTCACAGGAAGATTATATAGAATGTCAGTTGTCTCTTTGTTAAATATATCAAAATCAATTCCTAGTCCGTTATTTAAAACCAAATTAAGACCAAAGTTAGTACTTGTACTTTTTTCCCAACTCAGGTTTTCATTACCAAGAGATGACTGTCCAACCCCAGGGGCTATTACTCCACCAAAGCTATATGCTTCATTTAAACTTAATGATTTAGCAAATGCAAAATTTGAAATGTTTGCATTACCAAGTTCTCCCCATGAACCTCTTATCTTTAAATAATCTATGGTATTAGAGGAGCTTAAGAAATTTTCTTCAGATAAAATCCAGCCGGCTGAAAATGATGGAAATGTACCCCATTTTTCATTCAAAAACCTTGAACTTCCATCTCTTCTTATATTTGCTTCAAGCAGATATTTTCCTTTGTAGTTGTAACCAACTCTTGCAAAAAAAGATTGAACACTAAATCCTGTTTCTCCACCATCTGCTTGTTGGTTTCCAGCAAGACCAGCATTTAGAACCTGAACACCATCTGTTAAATGTCCATCTCTAAAGGCTCTGATGTTAGTTAATTTATTTTCTTCCTGGCTATATCCAACCAAAGCATCTAATTTTCCATCTCCTATCTCTACATTATAATCAGCTGTTACAAAATACGTTTCGGTAAAAAACTCTTCATTCCTATTAGTTCTCTGTCTGATATTATTTGGAGCATAAAAAAATGATCCGTCGGGAAAAAAGTTTTTAACTAGCTTATTAAAAGTAGAACTATTAGTGCTTCTGTTTCTAATTGCGGCTGTTCCTTTGATTTTTAAGTTTTCAATTGGTGAGTAGGCAACATATGCATTCATTAAACTATTATTAATGATTTGTTGATTATCATAATAGTCACCTGTTACATAACCATAGTTATTATTCTTACCTGTTCCAGGCCCAACTCCAACACCAGCAAATGCCGGAGTTACCATTGCATAATTCCCTTCTGAGTTGTATATGGGGCCAAAAATATTTTGTATTTGAGCACCTACCGCCTGCGGTCCTTGTAAGTTAGAGGAGTTAAAACCTCCATATGTTGATTTTTGATCACCCCTAGAAATTGAAATAGTTGTCCCGATATCAATTTTTTCAGTGGGGCTCGCATCAAGGTTAATTCTAAAATTAAGGCGATCATAAAAATTGCCCCCGGATGCCACACTTTCCTGATCTACTATACCGGCAGCTACTCTATAATTAATATTTTCTCCACCTCCTGTAACACTAAGGTTATGAACATTAACTGGAGCACTTTGAACAAGATCTTCATAAGGATTTTCCCACCACGTATTTTGGCTACGTGCTAAAGCAATTTGTTCAGAGGTGAATACTGGTGCACCACCAAAGTTTGTTTTTGCTAAGTTTTTAAATTCCATATTGTATGCAGGGTCAAAATTTAAATCAGGCATTGTCAAGGCTTCTGAAATTCCAAAAGTTGCTTCATATGCAAAAACAGCCTCTTGATTTCTTTGGCCCCTTTTAGTTTTAACAACTACAACACCATTAGCAGCTCTAGATCCATAAATTGCTCCTGAAGCTGCATCTTTAAGTATAGAAATTGACTCAATATCATTTGGATTCACAAGATTAATATCACCCTCGATACCATCAATTATAATTAGAGGTGCAGCATTATTTAATGTTCCTACACCTCTAATTCGAATAGAAATTTCATCTTGACCAGCTTCTCCTGAATTCTGAGAAACAAATACACCTGCTGTTGTACCAGATAAGGCAGCACCAGCACTTGTTAAAGATCTATTTTCAATTACTTCAGAATCAATAGTGGCAACTGAACCAGTAATATTTCTTAATAACTGTGTCCCATAACCTGTAACAACTATTTCATCAAGAGAAGATGCATCTGTTAGTAAAGTAAGGTACATTACATCAGAGGAGCCAACAGTCAAAGTTTGGGACTTAAAACCAATAAATGAAAACTGTAATTGAGCATTTTCATTTTCTAATTCAATTGAGAAATTTCCGTCGAAGTCAGTTGATGACCCATTTTCGGTTCCAACCTCTAAGACTGATGCTCCAGGTAATGGATTTCCGTCAGAATCATTAACATTTCCTGTGATAATTCTATTTTGAATTTCAATTTCTTCCAAAATAATATTTTCTTCAGTAAGGATTTTTTCTTTTGCTCTTAGAAGAACTTTTTTGTCGATTACTTCATATTCTAACTGATTTTCAAAAATCATATCTAAAACCATTTTGATTGGTTCATTTTTCACAGATATAGTAGTTATCTTATCAAAATTGAATACGCTTAATTGATAGATAAATTTATAATCTGTTAATGCTTCTATTTCATCTAGTATTTCAATAATATTAGCATTTTCAATCTTAAGTGTGACTTTATCTTGTGAAAAAGAATTAGCCATCGTGAGGTTGAAAATTAAAAATAAAGCGATAGAGAATCTCATTGTTGTTTTTAAACTGCTGTAATTGTAGCAGTTATTCAGTTTGTTTTTCATAATTTTACATTGATTTAATTCATTGGTTTAATTTGGTTTACTCTAGTGTTTAATTCATAATAAGGGAGGATATTGATAGTATCCTTCCTTTTTTGTTTCATTAATTAATTATTATTTTATTATTAAATATTTCATATTCGATATTATATATTTTATTAAAATATTCTAATACCTTATCTATATCTTCGTTTTCTACATCAATTGCAGCGTTAAATAATTCATTTGATGATTCATTTTTGTTATTAATAATTGTAACGTTATATAGGCGTTCTAATTTTTTTAATATCTGCCCGAAAGTTTCATTTCTAAAAATTACTTCACCATCTATCCAAGAGGTATAAATTTTAGTATTTACTTTGGTGGTTGTAACTCTAAAATTTTCTTTATTAACAGAACCTTTGAAACCTGGTTTTAGTATAGTTTGTTCCAAAATTTCAGAATTATTTATACCAACTGAGCCTTCTACTAGAACAATGTCAGAATTGAAATCTTCAGTGTAATTACGAACATTAAATTTAGTACCATAAACTTCAACTTTAATTCCGTTTGAATTGACTATAAATAATTCGTTTTTATTTTCTACAACATCAAAAAAAGCTTCTCCTTCAAGAAAAATTTCTCTTTTTTTACTCTCAATAAATTTTATTGGATATTTAATAACACTCCCGCTATTTAAATAGGCTTTGCTTCCATCAGAAAAAACTATATTAAATCTTTTACCGTAAGGAACTTTTAGGCTGTGATAAACAAGTTCTTTTATGTCAATGTTATCATCATAAATAAGTTGATCTTCTTTTTGGATAAGATTAATTTTAGAGATAATTTTTTTATCCTCAATTTTTTCATTTACTTTTTCTAAGATAACCCTATCATTACCTGAAGAGAGGACAATATCATTTGCTTTCGGGACGATTTTTTCAATCTCGTTGTTCGACAAATAATTATTGTTTGAATAGTAGCCTAAGCCAAATATTAAACAGAAGATTGCCGCATATTTAAGAATGTTTTTAAAAAAATGAACACTATTGATTTTAGATTCTTCCTTTTGTATTCTAGATTTAACTTCTTTAATTATTGATTCTGTATCAGATTGGTTCATAGAGTATATTGAATAATAATTTATCTTGATAAATGCCTTAAAAATTTTGATGTTTTTAGGCTGTTTTAATTTTTCTAATATTTTTTTTAGATCATTTATCGTGGATGACTGGCTGATATAACCAATAATCAGATCTTCAAATTCTCTTTTTTTAGAATTTCCCATATAATACATTACATCTTCTAAATCATAAACCCCTGGAGATTTTATAAAAAATATAATTAAATGTTCTTTATATATTTAAACCATGAATGATGATAGTGAACTTGTTAAGTTGTTGCAAAAAGGTAATGAAGCTGCCTTTACCGAACTAATTAATAAATACAATAGAAAACTATTTAGTTATGCAGTTAGTTTATCTGGTGATTACTCTTTGGCGAAAGATATCGTTCAAGATGTATTTATTAAAACTTTTGAATATAGAAAAAAGCTGGATCCACAATTTTCAATTCAAGGATTTCTTTACAGGTCTGTGTATAATCAATTCATAAATCAATATCATAAAAATAAATCTCTTCTAAAAGTTCATGATGAATATGTTAAATTTTTAGACCAAATAGTTAATGATACGTCTGAATCCAATTTTGAAAAAATGATTGAAATTTTGAATAAGTCAATTATTAAGCTTCCTGAAAAATGTAGAAAGGTTTTTATTTTGAGTAAAAAAGATGGCTTAACTAACATTGAAATATCTGAGTACTTAAACATTTCAATAAAAACAGTTGAGTCTCACATTACTTATGCCTTCAAACAAATAAAAGATAATATTCCTGCCAACATATAGGAATTTAGATTACTTTAAATAAGTCTCAAACTTAACTTAAAAACTATTTTTAATTGGATATTAAGGGTTTTTGACTAACAAATTGTAATAGATAAATAATCTATTATGAAATTAAAAATAATGAACTTGTGAAAAAATCATTTTTAGAAAGAGGTTTTGTAGAATCTTCTGAATTTATTGATAAAAAAGAAGTTAAACAAATTAAATTAATTTACGATCAAATCTTAAACGATCTTATAGGCTCAGCCCATTTGAGAAGTGATCTAAGTGGTGAAGGAGATTTTGGTGAAGAAAAAATTACTCAAATCATGTGTCCCAGTAATCTTGTAAAAACCTTAAAGAATAGTGAAACCTATAAGAAAGCGTTATCTCATGCTCAGAATTTTCTTGGAGAAGACATGTCCTTGGATTTTGATATGTTAATTAATAAAAGACCTTACACAGATACCCCCACACCCCTTCATCAAGATGGAGCTTATTGGATCAAAATGCCTGATAAACGTGCAGTAAGTTGTTGGATTGCAATTGATGATGCTGTCAAGGAAAATGGATGCATGTGGTTTATTCCAAGGAAAAAATTTGAAATTGAGCCGCATCGTGCTTCTATTTTAGGCGGAGCACTAAGCTGCGAAACATCTAAAGAAAATGCAGTTTGTATTCCTCTAGAGTCAGGAGGTGCAACTTTCCATGATGGTTTTACCCCTCATTTTAGTGAAGGAAATAAAACAGAGTCGAATAGAAGAGCACTCATTCTTAATTTCCGACCAAAATCAATGATTGATCTTGAGCGTTCAATGGGCATTGATCATCAGGGTGAAAGAAAGGTCAGAAACACTTAAATATTGACCTCCTGAAGAAAGATGATTTTTTCTTTAGCTTTAGAATATGAAAAAATTAGTAATATCCTTTTTTTTATTTTTTGTGTCATTTACAGTTCAATCTCAGAAACTAAAATCAGTTGATGAGTTTGATTTTGTGATTGCAACAAAAAAAGATTATGACTCTTACCAGAATTTATTTGAAGTAAGGAGTTTAATTACAGATTTTGGAACTTTTCAAAAGGGGGAAGAACTTTTAATTAAATATCCTTCAAATAATAATTTGAGAAGATTTTCTTGGATAGCAGCCAACAAGTATTCTTTAATTAACGCAATGGCGATGATAATGTATCCAAGTTCAAATTCAAACACTATAATAGTTATTGATAATTTGAGAATATTCAAGCCTGAGAAAGGCAAGCCTGCTTCAATCATTATTGATTTTAGAAATAAAAGTGATTTAAATTTTGGAGAGTATAATAAATTTGGAAATATATTTAATCTTGAAAGAGCATTAAAGACAGGAGAGATTGTGAATCCAAATTAATATTTTAATTTTTATGAATAATAAAACCCTCCTTTAAAGGAGGGTTTTATTTAAGCTTAATTTGAATTTTAGTTTGTTTTATATATTAAAGTTAGTTCATTAGCATTTGACATATTTCTATATTCATCTCTCGTCTTTTCGCTTCGCATAGCTTTAGTAATAAAATCATCATCTTCAACAAATGGTTTCCCATCTAATACACTGATATTCCAAACTAAATGTGTCGGCTCTTTATAAGCTTTTTCATTTCTTTTGACGATTTTTGTTAATGCCCACCATCTATGATTGTTTCGAAGAATTTCTCTTTCAAATACTGGTTTCCATACCTCAGATTCATATTCTTCATAGTCATCCAGTTTTTGAGTCATTGCAGCAAAAGACATTTTGTCTCCAATTTTAAGTTCTCCAACAAATGGAGTAGCATCTAACCATTGAATTTGATATTGTCTAACTTCTTTTTTTACTTTATCACCATTCTTGAGAATATCGTTTATTGATCTTGAAGACATTTTACCCTTTAAGCCTGATTTCATCATTGAAATAGCTTTATCCATGCTCCAATTTTTCATTACTTTATCTCTTTGTTCTTGAGAAGAGAAATTATTGAAAATTACATAATGAGCAGCGTTTTCATTGTCATTATTATTGGCAGTCCTTTTCCATACGGACCATCCCCACTTTTCACCAGCATCTACTGCCTTTTGGTGATAAACACTCCATACTTTTTCTAACTTATGATAATCAGATTCAGTCCCTTCATTTAGAACAACAAAATCTGCAACAGCATATTGAGCTAATGCTAGGACAGGTAACAGCAGAAATAAAATTAATATTTTTTTCATTTTTATTGATTTATGATTAATAGTTTTTAAATGTAGAGATATTAAACTAATAATTTAATTTTTTTGAATAAAAAAACCCTCCGCTAGGGAGGGTTTAAATTCTAAAGAAGATGTTTTTAAAAATCCATAACACGAACTGACATTACAGTATTGACTACTTTTCTTACACCAGATACTTT